>Ga0114969_10000583_pt1 | contig 31382 bp, 15 predicted proteins | sample M_130807_MF_Meta_FD_87316 | JGI IMG/M metagenome (GOLD analysis project Ga0114969, IMG submission 87316) | Freshwater microbial communities from Lake Montjoie, Canada to study carbon cycling - M_130807_MF_MetaG | ecosystem: Environmental > Aquatic > Freshwater > Lake | place: Lake Montjoie...
CGGTTATGCATGGGAATTTAATGTGGTAGACGATAAAGCGGTAAACGCATGGTGCATGCCAGCCGGAAAAGTAGTGGTGTATACGGGCTTGTTGCCAGTGAAGCAGGGCGATGCAGGTTTGGCCATTGTTTTAGGGCATGAGATTGGGCACGCAGTGGCGCGCCATGGCAATGAGCGAATGAGCGAGGCTTTGGCAATTCAGTTTGGTTCATCTGTTTTGCAGGTGGCGCTAGACACCAAATCGGAACAAACGCAATACTTGTTTATGCAGTCTTTTGGTATTGCCTCGCAGCTGGGAATGCTTGCCTACTCGCGCCAGCACGAGCTTGAAGCCGACAAGTTGGGATTGGTATTTGCGGCCATGGCGGGTTACGACCCGCGAGAGGCGCTGGTTTTTTGGAAACGCATGTCTGAAAACGCAGGAGCCAAGCCACCAGAGCTACTCAGTACTCATCCGAGCGATGAAAGAAGAATAGAGGAAATTACCAAATACTTACCTGAAGCCCTGAAGTACTACCACGGAAATTGAAGTTGTTTATGGTTTAGGATTGGTATTTGATTTGTTTTTAAATAGTCGTTGTGACAGGCTTTGGCATGTTATTTATGTCTTTGGATTTCGGATTAATTAAAAAAATAAGAGTTACTAATGCTGAAACAGCAGAATACTTTTCTTAATATTGTATTCATAAAATGAAAAGATCAATCCAAAATATTAGCGTCGTGGTGGTAGTCTCCTTGCGGAGATGAGAAAGACGCTGTTTGTAAAAGACAAGCCTTTCTCAGTTGGGAAAGGCTTTTTTAATATAATGAGGTTATGGAATTAGTGATGGAAATGGAAAATCTGAAAACAGAAACCAAGATGGAGACGAAAAAAATTAGTGGATCTGAAGCGGTAGTACTTTCTTTATTAGAGGAGGGAATTAACATTGTGTTTGGTTATCCCGGGGGGGCTATCATGCCATTGTATGATGAATTGTACAAATATCAGGACAAGATCCACCACGTGTTGGTGCGCCACGAACAAGGCGCTACCCATGCTGCAGAGGGTTACTCCCGAACCACCAATAAAACAGCAGTAGCCATTGCTACATCAGGACCAGGAGCCACCAACCTCATTACAGGGATTGCTGACGCCATGATCGATTCAACGCCCATGGTTTGTATTACGGGGCAGGTAGGTGCGCATTTGTTGGGTACTGATGCTTTTCAGGAAACCGACATTGTTGGTATTGCTGCGCCAGTTACGAAATGGACTTTTCAAGTAACCCGAGCATCTGAAATTCCTTTGGCGATAGCCAAAGCGTTTTATATTGCGAATTCGGGCCGACCAGGACCGGTATTGATTGACATTACTAAAAATGCATTGTTTGAGGAATTTGACTATGCATACGAAAAGTGTACTTATATACGCTCGTACCAACCTGTGCCGAAGATGAATTTAGATAAGGTGAAAGAAGCGGCGCTTGCGATCAATGCTGCGAAAAAGCCTTTTATCTTGTGGGGTCATGGCATATTGCTGTCGCATGCGCAAGAGGCGTTGACCGCAATAATGGAAAAAACGGGTATTCCTGCTGCAAGTACTTTGCTGGGCTTGTCGGCTATTCCTACTAACCATCCTTTGCATGTTGGTATGTTGGGAATGCACGGGAATTACGGTCCCAATATGAAAACCAATGAGTGCGATGTATTGATTGCTGTTGGTATGCGTTTCGACGACCGCGTAACAGGGAGGTTAGATGCTTACGCCAAGCAAGCGAAGGTTATCCACATTGAATTGGACAGATCTGAAATTAGTAAAAATGTTCATGCGCACATTCCAATTCATGCCGATGCTAAAGAAGCCTTGGATGCCTTATTGCCCTTGTTGAACGCAAATAAGCATTCAGAATGGTTGGAGGAATTCAGAGCCTGTGATAAAATAGAATACGAAAAGGTAATTAAGGAAGAATTGAATCCTTCTACCCCTGAAATTAAAATGGCAGAAGTTATTCGCAAATTGAGCGATATGACGGAGGGGAAAGCAATATTGGTAACCGACGTAGGTCAGCACCAAATGATGGCGATGCGTTATTACCAATTTGCAACGACCAATGCCAACGTAACTTCAGGTGGATTGGGAACAATGGGCTTTTGTTTGCCGGCAGCTTTTGGCGCAAAAATGGCCAACCCAAATAAGGAGGTTTTGGCCATCATTGGCGACGGTGGTTTTCAAATGACGATTCAGGAATTGGGTACTATTTTTCAAACCAATGCGGCGGTGAAGATTATTATTTTGAACAATAATTTCTTGGGTATGGTGCGCCAGTGGCAAGAGTTGTTTTTCGACAGACGATATGCGCAAACAGAGTTGATCAATCCGAATTTCGTAATGATCTCTCAGGGCTACGGTATTCCGGCGAAGAAGGTTGAAAGGAGAGAAGACATTGAAAGTTCAATCAAAGAGATGTTGGCGCACAATGGGCCGTATTTACTTGAAGTAATGGTAGAGCAGGAAGGCAACGTGTTTCCAATGATACCACAAGGAAAATCAGTAAGTGAAATTCAATTAGAAGCATAATATACAGCACCATGAGCGACGCAATTAAAAAATACACCATCTCTGTTTTTTCAGAGAACTGTTCAGGAATCCTTTACAGAATAACGCAAATCTTCACCAGAAGAAAAATAAATATTGAAAGTTTGACCACTTCTGAATCTGAAAAAGTAGGCATTCATCGCTTTACTATTGTGGTGTACGGTACAGAAGACACTGTTAGAAAAGTAGTGCTGCAAATTGAGAAATTGGTGGACGTTTTAATGTCGTCGTATTTCTTGGATGAAGAAGTAGTGGCACGTGAAATTGCACTGTACAAAATGAAATTGGGAACGAATTTGAATCCCATTGTAGAAAAGCACAATGCCAAGATTTTGTACGCCGACAATGAATTTGTGGTGATTGAAAAAACAGGAAGAAAAGACGAAACCAAGTCGCTGTTCAACGATTTGGAGCCTTTTGGAATTCTTGAGTTTGTGCGTTCAGGACGCGTTGCCGTGTCAAAACCAATGAGAAGTTTACACAACTATTTGCAAGAAATAGGGGAAGCATAGAGATCATCGTTTAATGTTCAAAGTTCAAATTTAAATGGAAACAAAAGAGGCGCTCATTAGCATAGAAAACATCAACAAGGCCGCTGAGAATTTAGTTGGCGTTGCGATGCATACGCCTTTGCAAAAGAATTTGGCTTTGTCAGAGAAATACGGCTGCGAAATTTATTTGAAGCGCGAAGATTTGCAAATCGTGCGTTCATACAAGATCCGCGGAGCCTACAATAAAATTAAGTCCTTGCCGCAAAGCATACTCGACAAAGGGGTTATTTGCGCCAGCGCGGGCAATCACGCGCAGGGCTTTGCTTATTCGTGTAATTTATTGAGTATTCACGGTAAGGTGTACATGCCATCTACCACTCCAAAGCAAAAATTGGAGAAGGTGAAAATGTTTGGCAAAAGTTGGGTACAAGTAATATTGACCGGTGATACTTATGACGACAGCTACAAAGCAGCTTTGGAAGTGAGTAAGAAAGAAGGTTTGGAATTCATTCATCCATTTGACGATGTTAAAGTGATTGAAGGGCAAGGCACGGTGGGCAAAGAGATTCATGAAGAATTGAAAAGCATCGACTATATTTTTATTCCTGTTGGCGGTGGTGGATTGGCTTCAGGATTGGGGTCGTACTACAAACAGGTGAGTCCCGCCACTAAACTAATTGGTGTTGAGCCAAAAGGTGCGCCGGCATTGAAGCAGGCCTTGGAAGTGGGCAAGGCCATTGAATTGAAAGAGATTGACAAATTTGTAGATGGCGCTGCAGTGCAAAAAGTAGGCGACATCACTTTTAGTATCATCAAAGATTTGATCGACGATGTAGTGCTCGTGCCTGAAGGCAAGGTGTGCTCTACAATTTTGAGTTTGTACAATGAAGAAGCCATTGTGGTAGAACCCGCAGGCGCTTTGTCAGTGGCGGCTTTAGATTTCTACAAAGATGAAATAAAAGGAAAAAAAGTAGTGTGCGTGGTGAGTGGCAGCAACAACGATATTGACCGCATGCAAGAAATCAAGGAGAGATCCATGATTTACGAAGGCTTAAAACATTTCTTTATCATTCGCTTTCCGCAGCGCCCAGGTGCTTTGAAAGAGTTTGTTTCAAAGGTGTTGGGACCTGACGACGACATCACGCGTTTTGAATATGTGAAGAAAAATGCGCGTGAATCAGGACCAGCGATGATAGGTGTGGAGTTGAAACACAAAGATGATTTTCAAGGTTTGATAGAGCGCATGCAGCAATATGGCATCAACTACACCGACATCAATGAAGACCCAAGTTTGTTTCAGTATTTTGTGTAAATAATAATACAATGCATAAAAGTTTTAAGTATGGAAAATATTAAAAAGGCAGAAAATCAGGGATTAAAAGTTTGGGAAACTCCTGTTTTGAAATTTGAAGAATTAGGATCTACTTTAGGAGGGCCGCATCCTTTCCTTGCGGAAGGAGGAACTTTCACTTCTTAAATCTCGAAAAAATATTTTTTTCCCAACGACAGTAATATTTTCTTTCTATCGAGCGGGAGATTGTTGTTGCGTATTAGTTGATTGAATATCATCTTAGCTTGGCTCCATTGTTTTAGTTGAATTTTTACTAGTAATGTATCAAAGTCAACTTTCCACAAATAGATATCGTTGTAGGCTAAAGTAATAGTAATGTCGCGGGCTTTATTCGAGGCAATTTCAAGTAATCGATTTGCTTCGGTGTATTCTTTTTTGAGCAAATGAATTTTTGCCATGAAATAAAATGCTTCTTTGCGATTTTTGATAATAGCCGCCGCTTTTGTGTAATGCTCTAATGCTTTTGATTGATCTTTGTACTGTTCAAAATAGATGCTGCCCAACTGCAAGTGTGCGAAGTAAGCGATCGCTTTTGGTGCAAAATTCGGGTGTTGAACAACGATGTTGAAATTCACAATAGCTTTTTCTATTTGCTGAGACTCGTGGTATTCATTTGCTAAGCTAAAGTAGCGTTGAATATTAGTGCTCGTTGGAATGCTTTCTTTCAATTCGATTTCTAAAAGCTCGGCATCACGAATGCTTTTTTCTTTCTGATTGGCAAATGCTTTTGATTTATTTCCTTCGAAGAGATGACACTTTATGCTTAGTCCTTCTAATACTTGTGTTTGTTTATTATCGCTTGTGTTTTCAAGGTGATTGTGTATTGCGCCTTGCCATCTCCATTCATTTTGTTCGAAACTCATTAGAAGCAATGGAGTTATAATAAAGTTCTTATATGTTTTAGGTATTTGGTAGGAAATAGCAGGATTTAATTTTTCGGCAAAATCGGTATCATGAATAATTAATTCTTCATCGGGGTCGAAAACCAACCACCATTTGCATTTGTGCAATCCTTGTTCGCGCAAATGAAAAGCCATTTGAAGTGCAATATTTCTATTGTGCGAAAAATCTACCCAAGGATGAGATTCAATAGTTCCTTCAATTTTATATTTCTTTCCCAGTTCCTTCACTAGTTCAATCGAGTTGTCGGTTGATCCTGTATCGGAAATCACATAGTAATCAACAACAGTGTGCAATGAAGCAAATAAACGAGGTAAAAGATGCGCCTCATTTTTTATGATCATATTTAAGCAAATACCTGTTTTCATTCTAAAATCTGTGGGTTTAAAGATATGCTTTTGGTGGGTATTAACGAGTTAATAGGTATATAACTAAAATAACGACACTTTTATTTACATATCTCGGCAAATCTTCGCATTTTTGCAATCCAATTAATAATTGATAAATAAGTTATGGCAAATTATTACAACACTTTATCGCAAAAAGAGAAACTGGCTCAGCTAGGGACTTGTGAATTTATGAGCCCATCAGAGTTTTCTGAAGGAGTAAAAGCGCTTAAGGGAAAAAAAGTGGTCATCGTAGGATGCGGTGCTCAAGGTTTAAATCAAGGTTTAAACTTGAGAGATTCTGGTTTGGACATCTCTTACGCTTTGCGTGATGAGGCAATCGCAGCACAACGTCAATCATACAAAAATGCAGCAGTGAATAAATTTCCTGTAGGCACTTACGCTGAAATGATTCCTTCGGCTGACTTGGTAATCAACCTTACACCAGATAAACAACATACATCAGTAGTTGCGGCGGTAATGCCATTAATGAAAAAAGGATCGGCTTTGGCTTATTCTCACGGTTTCAATATCGTTGAAGAAGGAACACAAATCCGTAAAGACATTACAGTAATCATGGTGGCTCCTAAGTCTCCGGGTACTGAAGTTCGTGAAGAATACAAAAGAGGATTTGGTGTACCAACCTTAATTGCTGTTCATCCTGAAAATGATCCAGAAGGAAAAGGCTGGGCTTATGCAAAAGCATATTGCGCTGGTACAGGTGGCGACAGAGCAGGTGTTTTGAAATCATCTTTCGTTGCTGAGGTGAAATCAGATTTAATGGGTGAGCAAACTATCCTTTGCGGATTGTTGCAAACTGGTTCTATCCTTTGCTTCAACAAAATGGTAGAAAAAGGAATCGACAAAGGATATGCTTCTAAATTGATTCAATACGGATGGGAAACCATCACAGAAGGTTTGAAACAAGGTGGTATCACTAACATGATGGACCGTTTGTCGAATCCTGCTAAATTGAAAGCATTCAGCCTTGCTGAAGAATTAAAAGTAATCATGCGTCCCTTGTTTCAAAAGCATATGGATGATATCATTACTGGCGTTTTCTCATCTACAATGATGGCTGACTGGGCTGCTGACGATAAAAACTTATTGACTTGGAGAGCTGCTACAGGAGAAACTGCATTTGAAAAAACTCCTGCTGGCGATGTAAATATTTCTGAGCAAGAATACTACGACAACGGCGTTGTGATGGTGGCGATGGTGAAAGCCGGAGTTGAATTGGCTTTCGAATCAATGGTTGAGGTTGGTATCAAGGAAGAATCTGCATATTATGAGTCACTGCACGAAACTCCGTTAATCGCAAACTTGATCGCTCGTAAAAAATTACACGAAATGAACCGTGTTATTTCTGATACAGCGGAATACGGATGTTACTTATTCGATCACGCTTGTAAACCATTACTGGCCGACTTCATGAAAAAAGTAGAGACGGATATCTGTGGTAAAACATACGGTGCCGGAAAAGGAAATGGAGTGGACAATCTTGAACTGGTTCGTGTAAACGAAGCTTTGAGATCTCATCCGATTGAACAAATCGGTAAAACTTTAAGAGGAGCGATGGGTGCTATGAAATCTATCTCTGTTGGTGTTGAGAGAGTAGTGGAGTTGGAAGAGGCTTAATATTCTGATGTTAAATATTGAAGTCCCCATGGTGAAAGCTGTGGGGACTTTTTTATTTCGATGTAAGTTATTATACCATGTGTACCTTCAGTCTTTTTCAAAGACAGATTAGTTTATGTTTTGTCTTTTTTCAAAAAAATTGCAGGACGTTCAAAACTTGAAGCACATCATTTATTGTTTTCTATGCTAAAAATGACAATTAATTTCAATAATTTAAATGATTAATCATGAGAGCCCCAGTACTTTCAAATTTAGCGATAGCGTAATTTGAAAGTTTTTTCTCTCAGCGATTTTCAATCGCTTTAATCAAAAGCAGGATTCATCGGCATTGAAAATGCCTGTTCGGCGGAGCCTATATGAACACAGATAAAAATAATAGAAATGTGAATAAACGATGATTTCAGATTAGCTGCGCAAAATCTGAAATTACAGGTCGCGTTGTTACAAATAAAACCTTATTCGTAACAAATAATGTTACAAATAAATGTATATTTGTAACATGTACATCTATCAAAGAAAAGATTGGCCGAAGTGGAAGTGGAATGAAAGCGCGGTGAATTCGGTGCTTTTTCAGGTTATATCTAAGCAGGGATATCTGTTGGGAAATCTTGCGGCATTGGGTTTTGATTCAAAGGAGAGAACTGCTTTGGAAACAGGGGTTTTAGATGTTTTAAAAAATAGTGAAATTGAAGGCGAAAAATTATTGGAGTCACAGGTAAGGTCTTCAATTGCCCGGAAATTAGGGATAGTTATAGAAGACAAAGACTTGAATAAATCGGAAGAATCGGAAGGTGCGGTAAATTTATTTTTGGATGCAACACAGCATTACAAAAAACCTTTGTCGGCATCGCGTGTATTTGATTGGCATGCGGGTTTATTTCCAACAGGGCGTTCGGCGGGCAGGAAAATAGAAGTGGCAAAGTGGCGAACTTCAAAGGAAGCCATGCAGATTGTTTCTGGTGCAATGGGAAGAGAAGCGGTGCATTACGAGGCTCCCGCTTCTGCTGATGTGTCGAAAATGATGAAAGAGTTTTTTTCTTATTTCAACACCAAACAAAATCATCACCCTTTCATTAAGTCGGCAATAGCTCATTTGTGGTTTGAAGTGATACACCCTTTTGAAGATGGAAATGGAAGGGTGGGAAGAGCTTTGGTGGACATGCTTTTGTGTGAAGCAGATTCTTCGGTTTTGCGATTTTACAGTTTTTCCAATTCTGTATTGAAAAACAGGAAAGAATATTATAGTCAGCTGAACAAAGCCAGTAAAGGAAGTTTAGATGTTACTGAATGGATACTATGGTTTTTAAATATTGTGATTAAGGCCATGGAGGCCTCAGAGGAGGTTGTTCAAAAGGTTGATTTCAAAAGACAATTCTGGTTGAAATATTCGCAAGATAATTTTAATGAGCGCCAGTTAAAAATTATTCGCAAATTGCTGGAAGGCTTTGAAGGCAATATCACTTCCTCTAAATGGACGCGCATAGCGAAATGTACGCGGATGACAGCTTCCAGAGATATTAATTTGTTGTTGGAGAAAGGTGTTTTAGTGAAGAATGAATCGGGTGGACGAAGTACTTCTTATAAGTTGAATGTAGTTTAAAACCCCGTACTTTCAAATTTAGTGATAGCGCACTAGCGTCCGAAAATCGACAAAATAAAAAGTTGGAATTCCTTTTTAATTCTAGGATACAGAGACTTTGGCTTGGCAATGGGACAGACGGTAATTATGCCTCTTACTTTCAAATATACCGATGGCAAAATTTGAAGGTTTTCTCTCTCAGAGATTTTCTCTTGATGCCTTTAGAGAAACAATTTGATAACAGTACTCTCTTTAGTTTTTGGCTAAATCTATACTTTGCATACCACATTTAGCCAAAAACTAACGTGTTGTTTTTGGCTAAATCTATGTTTTTTGTATATCTTTAGTAGATAAAGTATTGTTTATGCTAGTAGGTAGAGAAGGTGAAATTGCTATTTTGAAAGAGAAGTGGGGGTCGGAAAAATCGGAGTTTGTTGCGCTGTATGGCCGACGAAGGGTGGGAAAAACCTTTTTAGTAAGAAATGTGTTCGATGAAAAATTCACCTTTCGCTTAACAGGAATGGCACAGGTGAGTTTAAAGAAGCAATTGGCCAATTTTAACGATGCTTTACAAGAGCAATATCCTCAGCCTCATCTTAGAAAGGCAGAGAGTTGGAGGGAGGCTTTCGCGCAGATTGCACAAATTGCTCAGAAATCTAAACAGAAGAAAAAAGTAATTTTTATTGATGAACTTCCTTGGTTCGATACTACTCATTCCGATTTTATTCCGGCCCTTGAACATTTTTGGAACAGCTGGGCTTCGGCGCGAAAAGATATTTTATTGATTGTATGTGGTTCTGCGGCATCGTGGATGATTAATAAACTCATTAACAATAGGGGAGGCTTGCACAACAGGGTGACTCAAAAAATGCGCATTGAACCTTTTTCATTAAGAGAATGCCGCGATCTGTTACAGAGCAAAAAAATAAATTTAGATACCTATCAGTTGTTGCAGTTGTATATGGTGTTGGGCGGAATTCCATTCTATTGGGATTCGGTTTCAAAAGGCAATAGCGCTTCTCAAAATATTGACCATCTTTGCTTTTCGAAGAACGGATTGCTTTCGGGTGAATTCGATAATTTGTTTAAATCACTATTCGCCAAAGCCGAGCGCCATGAAGCTGTGGTAGCGGCTTTGGCTAAGAAAAGTAAGGGACTCACACGCGACGAAATAAGCAGAGAAAGTAAGCTGGCCAATGGCGGTGGTTTAACCCGCTTGTTGAATGAATTGGAGGAGAGTGGTTTTATAAGAAGGTACACTCCATTTGGTAAAATCGCTAAAAACAGTTTGTATCAACTCAGTGATTTCTTTTCCCTCTTTCATATTAAATGGCTGGAGAATCAAAAGACATTTGGTAAAAATTATTGGCTTAAATCAATTGAAAGTCCAAAATATAGAGCATGGAGTGGTTATGCGTTTGAGCAAGTATGTCTTTTTCATGCAGAGCAAATAAAAAAAGCTTTGGGCATTAGTGGCATAGGAACGGAGGAGTCGGCATGGAGAAGCGTTAAAGCCGAAGATGGCGCACAAATAGATCTTGTAATTGACAGAAAAGACGGGGTGATTAATTTATGCGAAATGAAATTTTCTGCAGAGTCTTTTGTGATTGATAAAAAATACGATGCTGTATTGCGCAATAAAATAGGTGCATTTAGGGAGGAGACCCGCACCAAAAAAACGCTCTTTTTATGTGTGGTGAGTACTTACGGTTTAAAAGAGAATTCCTATTCGGGTAACGTGCAAAATAATTTAGCGATGGATGTTTTGTTTGAAAAAGTGTAGTTTGAAAAGGCTTGAATTTAAAAGGGGTGTTTTAGTTTTTGGCTAAATCTATACTTTATATACCACATTTAGCCAAAAACTCGTGTTCTTATTCTAAAGAGAAGATCGGTAAAACTTTAAGAGGAGCGATGGGTGCTATGAAATCTATTTCTGTTGGTGTTGAGAGAGTGGTGGAGTTGGAAGAGGCTTAGTATTTTGAGAAGGTAAATGAAATGAGAGGCTGTTCGAAGGGATGGCCTTTTTTATTTCATGCAACGAATAACAAAGGAATTACATTCAAAAAATACATCTTGTTTAAAATTTGTATTATTACAAAAAACACTCATTATGGATTCAAATATATTTGCTTCGGTAGGCTTACCTCTTGCATTGTTTATTATCATGTTTGGATTGGGCTTGACCTTAGCGCTGAATGACTTTAAGCGGGTTGTTTTGTTTCCTAAAGCGATTGTTATAGGTTCTTTAACGCAACTGGTGCTTTTGCCCATTTTAGGTTTTTCTATTGCTGCTTTGTTTTTGAAAGACAGCCCGGAACTGGCCATCGGATTAATTATATTGTCCATGTGTCCCGGCGGACCTACTTCCAATTTGCTCACCCATTTGGGAAACGGAGATACGGCATTGTGTATTACGCTCACGGCGATTTCAAGTACAGTAAAAGTATTTACGATTCCAATCATGGTTAATATTGCTATTCAGCAGTATATGCCCAATACCGGACAGGCGCAATTGCAGGTGGCCGGTTCAATTTTAAAAATATTTGTGATTATGATTGTGCCGGCTGTGCTGGGGATGTTAGTAAAGGCGAAGTCGGAAGTTTTTGCACAAAAGGCCCAAAAACCTGTAAAAATTTTATCGGCTATATTTCTCATCCTGATTATTTTGGTGGCGGTATTAAAAGAAAGAGCCCATATTGCAGAGTACTTTATGATAGCCGGTCCTGCTGCGCTTTTGCTTAACCTTGCAGGAATGACCTTAGGATTTTATTTGCCAAAAATTTTCAATTTGCCTACCTCACAACAAATTACCATTAGCATTGAAACAAGTATTCAAAATGGAACTTTGGCCATTGCCATTGCGAGTAGTCCTTTAATGTTGAATAATACTACTATAGCCATACCAGCTGCGGTATACAGTTTAATTATGTTTGTTACAGCTGGTATATTTGTTTATTTTGTAAGCAAGCGAAAACCAAATGCCTGAAAAAAGATTTCAGATTCTAATTTCATTTCAAACCAGCAATCAATTTGTTATTTAAAACGCTGTTTTCGTTATTAGAAAAATAATTTGGTCGCTGTTACCCTGTTTAATTGTTGAGATGACATTCGAACTGTCAAAAACTGGAAGGAATGTTTTGGGCTTGATCCCATTAAAAGTGATTGGGAATGATATGATGTCCCCCTATTTTTTATCAAAAAAATGCTAGCTGTCACTTTTATACCTTTTGCATGAAACACCCTATTTGATCGCAAAAAAAATACCCAGGCTGCGGGGAACAAACCTGGGTATAACTACTAACTACAAAAAAAGTGGTTTTTTTGAAAAATTATGGGTGTTGATTGACACAAACTTTAATTCATAATAGACTTTATATTGTTACTCTATTTTAACAATGGGTGTATTTATAGTGGTCTTATTTTTTTGTACTTGAAGGATATAAAATCCTGCTGATAAATTTTGTCCAACTGTAGCTCCTGTGTTCACCAAACCTGCTTCAATAATTTTTCCATCTACAGACACTATTTGATATGCGCCACTGTAATTGGCGATCGAAAAACTGCCGTTCGAAGGATTTGGAAAAACAAGGTGTTTCATCGCTTGCTCATCGCTTGCAACTGATGTGGTCACCGCACCACAATTTTCGTCGGCAATTTTAAGGTATTCCATTTGAATGGTTCCGGTAAATGCCGATACCGCAGATCCATCTTTATACAATGGTGGCCATTGCGTTCCCCAACCTGCATTAACACTCATGTAAACTGCGGTGATATTGTTTTGATCAACGTTGCACGCACAGCCGTATTGGTTGGTGAAATTTCCGTCAAAATCAATCACATAGTCTGTCCAGTTTGTGGTTGCTTCAATACTATTGTTCTTAAGATTTCCTGAAGAATTCCATCCAGCAAGATTTGAATTTGAAACTATATCTCCTTTACCATCCATAAAAGAAGGTTGAAGAATTACTTTACTAGAAGCTTTCACACGCAAATACAGTTTTTTCGACAACACTGCTCCATTGGTGAAATCAATGGGCGTTTTCAATGTAAGCACCCCTGCGTCCCAAGCACCAGTAGCGTTGCCCGTGAGCACCCATGCACCAGCGCTTGAACTGCTTACTAAATTGCCTGAAGCGGTAGCAGAGCTGTATTCACTTGCCGCGTTGAATTGCAAGTCGGCACAAATCCCAACGCCACATGCAGCCTTCCCAGTTGTACCTCCTGTACATTCGCCGGCGCAACCTTCCAGCTTCGCTGTTCCACCCCATTTTCCGCTGCAGTCTTTTGCGCAACCTGCATTGAATGCTTTTCCCGTTGTACCTCCAGCACATACAGCGCAAGAGTCGAGTTTTGCGGTGCCATTAGCGGTACCGTTACAATCTACAGTACAAGTAGAATTAGGTACAACACCAGTATTTCCTCCCGAACATTTTCCGCAAAAATCTACCGATGCCGTTCCGCCATTTACACCATTACAATCTGGTCCATTGCACGACGCTTTCAATGCATCCAATTTACTTTTAATGGCAGGTGTTCCTTCCATAAAAGTTTTAATAGTATTGGCCATTGTTTGATGCGCTTTTGTAGTTGGATGCGTCCAATCGTTGCCAAAGTCTTGTTGATTAACCAACACCCCTCTTAAATCAATAAAGTATATGTCATCACCTTTTGCTTTTCTGGTTGCTACCATTTGTTTTAAGGCATCGTTACCAACTTGCCAACCGCGTACAGCCAACAAAGAACTCAACACAATAAAAGTAGCCTTCGGATTTTTTTGATACACTAAGTCTATAAATTGATTGTAGCGTGCGATGTAATTAGTAGTATTGATCACCCCCGCATTGTAATTGCCATCTGCCCAATCGTTGGTACCCAAACAAGTAAAGAAAAAATCAGCGCGCCAAGCATCAGACGCAAAATCATATTTTGTATTCCATCCTGGTTTAGCCCATCCCGGATAATAGCTTTTAAATTCCCACTCATCGGAAGCTTTTGCTTCGGGAAGAGAATTATCAAGATTTACCGCCATCCCTTGTCCCGAATGTGACTCTACTCTGTATTCAGCAGCCATATCTCTTGAAAGCACTGGAGCATATGATTTGTAAGCATTTTGTTCCCAGCCTGCAGCCAACCATGTTCCTTTTCCATCGTTCCAAGTTGAAGAAAAATTCTCGGCAGCAAAGCCACATGTTATTGAATTTCCAACGAACTCAAATTTCAAACACGGACGCGCATTAGGCGCTACAATATCGCCGCCTGTAATTACAAATCCATTGAAAGACAAGTCAACACCGTTGGCTTCCACGATTCTTGAAATCATTATTTCGTGCACACCTGCAGAGAGTCCGCTCACCACAATTTGAGTGACTCCTTTGACATAAACCGGACTACCCCCATCAATAGTATAAAGTACATGAACCAGGTTAGCACCTGCATTCAACGTATTGGTGAAATTTGCGGTAATGCCCGTACCATTAAATTTCGCTTTCAAGTATAATGAAGGCCAATTGCAAATTGGCGCCAACGGATTGGCATAGTTCCAACGTCCGAAATACTGAATGTTGGCATTGTTGGCGGCAATGGATTTAGTTTGCGCCAACGAAACAACCGAGAAGCCGCTGAGTAGCAATAAAAATAATAGTGCTTTTTTCATAAAAATAGTTTTTGGTTAGTATACCATAAAGCTATTTCTACTTCCTTCAAATTGATTTATAGAAATGTTTCAATACTTGTGAAAACTTGAAATAGCAAGTGATGCAAAACGAAATACATAAAATGCAAAGTGTTTTTTACTTTTAAATGAGGGCTCCAATAGAAGATTAAGCAAAGAATTTAAGTGGGACAGCTACTTTTTTTTTTGAAAATCAAATAGCAGCTGTCCCTCCAAATTCAAATTGTGCAGAATTAAACCGAAAAGGAGGCGACGCCTCTGGAAGTGGTGGATCGCTTAGATTTGATAGGAGGAAGGATCTTTCGGCCTCAATAGATCTAAGTAAATCGGTGCAGAAGGCTGCGACCCCTATCTGGTTACATTTTTTGGTTAAAACTTTTATAATGAGATAGATGTGGTTTTTTGTGGTTGTTCTGAGTATTGTCTTTTGCATTAATTAGTTTGGCTTGTTTTGGATTAAATCGTATATTTCCCTCAATACTACTGCTACTACTACTGGCATTTTATTTATTAAGCTACTATTGACCTCAGCGTATTCAGTCTGAAGCGTAAGGTTTTGTGCAACTAATAAAGCAAAATAAAGTATAAGTACTGTCGACTTTATTTGCTGAATTTAAGTGCATTACAATTTATGAGGTTTTTACTTACTTTTCTTGTTTTTTTAATTTTCAGTAATAATCTTGTTGCTCAAGCTTGCTTTACTCCTTGGAATTCGAGCACCGTATATGCGAGTCCTACTTCTGTAAGTCATAATGGACGAAATTATACCTCTAAATGGTGGACTCAAGGAAACCAACCGGGTAGCGATCCTTCGGGTGTTTGGACCGACAATGGCGCATGCAGTTCATGTAGTTCTGTAAATCCTGGAAGTATTGGTTCTGCTCAATCAATTGTTTCTGGTGCTACACCAAACGCTTTAACCAGTATCAGTGCTGCCAGTGGGGGAAATGGCGCGAGTTACACTTATCAATGGCAAGTTTCTACCAATAATAGTACTTGGACTGACATTTCAGGAGCAAATGCTACTACTTATTCACCAGTAGCTTTAACTACAAATACTTATTTCAGAAGAAGAGCTAGCTCCGGCGCTTGTGGAGATGGATTTACTAACAGTATATTGACGAGTATTATCATACCGATAGATTCAGATGGCGATGGTATTTTCAATCACATAGATTTAGACGATGACAACGATGGTATTTTGGACACGCAAGAATGTCCATCTGGTAATTTTCAGTGGTCTGGTATTCCAGTTATAAGCGGCAATTCCGCTACAGGTTCATTTGGAAGTGTAAATTACACCTATAATTCTAGCGCTCCTGTTCAAACAACTGCAGATATATATAACCATGGAATATTTCCATCTTCTTATGGTATTCCAAATACTACTTCCATTCAAAATAATGTAATTTCTAGCAACACTTTAATTTTTGACAGGGTAATTAAAGATCCTGTTTTGGTATTTTCTTCCATAGGAAACGGTGGTCAAACAGTTCCAATTAAATTTGGCGCACCAATCGAAGTATTGTGGAGCACAGCCGTAACCCAAATTGATAATTTAAACATCTCTGGAACTGAAGGTTACGCTGTTGTTAGAATGAATGGTACGTTTTCTCAAATATCCTTTGATTATTTAGCCAATGAAGGTTATGTAAATTTCTTTTTCGGGGTTGATTTCACAAACAACTGTGATACCGATGGGGATGGTGTTGTTAATACCTTAGATACAGACTCGGATGGCGATGGTTGTTCTGACGCGATTGAAGGTGGTGCAGCATTTACTTCATCGAATATTAGTAGTGATAAATTAACTGGAAGCGTGGATGTGAATGGTGTACCTATTAGTGCGACTGCCTCGGGACAAACAGTAGGAAATTCTGCCAATGCTGCCGTTAGCGATCCAACTTGTCCTCCTTGTCCAGATAACGATGCCGATGGTGTTTGTGATCAAATTGATTTAGACGATGACAACGATGGAATTTTGGATGTTACAGAATGTCCTGCCGGCAATTTTCAATGGTCAACACCTCCAACAGTATCGGGAACCAATACAGCAACAGGAACCATAAATGGATTTGTAAACTATACGTATTCGTCCGACCAACCTGTTCAAACTGAAACAGTTTTTCAGGGAATAGGTAGTTTTCCTGCTCAGTATAATTTTGCTGGTGGTACAAATGTTATGAATACGCAAGTGTCATCGAATACAATTACTTTTTCTCAACCTGTTACCGACCCTATTTTAGCCTTTGGATCAATTGGAGCAGCAGGCTTTCCGGTTGGTATTACTTTTAGCAATCCAGTTGAAATATTGTGGAGTCAGGATGTGGTGCAAAATTCTCCTACTCAAATAACAGGTTCAGAAGGGCATACCATCGTAAAATTAAAAGGGGTTTTTACTCAATTTTCCTTTAATTACCTTTTATCAGAATTTCGTGTGAATTTTGCTTTTGGCGCCGACTTTTCAAACGATTGTGATATTGATAATGATGGAATTGCCAACTCTTTTGACTTAGACTCCGATGCAGATGGTTGCGCTGATGCTATTGAAGGTGGTGCTGCATTTAAAAGTTCAGATTTAAGCGGACAAAGTTTGTCGGGAAGTGTTGATGCTAAAGGTATTCCAATAGTTGCAACTGCCTCCGGCCAATCAGTGGGTTCTTCTCAAAATGTAAATGTGCAAGATGTGGAATGCTGCACTAAACCAACCGTTAGTACTTCTGATACAAAAGTTTGTGTTGGTGCAAGCATCACCGCTAGTCCGGCAGCAGGTGGTACATGGACAAGTTCTAATGCTAGCGTAGCAACCATTAGCAATGCAGGTGTTATTACTGGTGTAGCTGCAGGAATTGTCACTTTTACATTTACAAATGCAACAGGATGTTCTGCAACTACAAATAATGTTACAGTTAATTCATTACCAGGAGTTAGTGCATCAGATACAAAAGTTTATGTTGGCTCTACAATTAATGCTAGTCCAACTACGGGCGGAACTTGGACAAGCTCTAATCCTGCTGTAGCTACAATCAGCAATGATGGCGTAATTACTGGGGTTTCGGCAGGTACTGCAACATTTACTTTCACCAATACAGCAACTAGTTGTTCTTCAACTACAAGTACAATTGATATATTATTAGGGCAAGCTTGCTTTACTTCATGGGATTTTAATACGCAATATGTGAAGGACTCTAAGGTAAGTTACAATGGCCGAAATTATACTGCACAGTGGTGTTGTTCTAAAGGGAATACTCCTGGCAGCCCCCCTCCCTCTGACGTTTGGCTTGATAAAGGTTCTTGTGGTGGATGTGCTACGCCTATAGTAAGTACCTCTGATACTAAAGTTTGTGTTGGTTCTGCCCTTACTGCAAGTCCAACTAGTGGTGGTGCATGGACAAGTTCTAATACAAGCGTGGCAACCATTAGCAATACAGGTGTTATTACTGGAGTTACAGCAGGTTCTGCAACCTTTACTTTTACCAATACAGGAGGATGCTCTTCAACTACAAATTCAGTCACTGTAAATACCAAGCCACAAGTAACTTTGATTGATGCTGAAATTTGCGCTGGCGACCCTGCTGCTACTTTTGATGCAGGTGCAGGTTTTACATCTTATACTTGGAGTAATAATGGTAGTGGAAATTTACAAACAGCAAGTGGTACAAACACAGGTGCCTATACTGTTGTCGTTGCCGATGCTAATGGTTGTAAAGATACTGCAAACGCAAACTTAACGTTAAAAACAAACTGCGGATGTGTTAGTGATAATGACCAAGATGGTGTTTGTGATGAAGATGATTTAGATGATGATAACGACGGTATTTTAGATGTGATTGAATGTGCCGACAACAGCGCTTCTTGGGATTTTGAAACGCCTGTGGTTGGCGCTGGAAATAACAATCAAGGGAATTCATTTCAAGGCTGGACTTGTACAAGTGGCGGCTGGATTAATTTGATTCATCCGCCTTATGGAGGGTTGGTTCCTCAAACAGCTTCATCAGGAAATCAATATGTTGAAGTGGGTGGTTCGGGAGATTTTAGCCGACCTTATTCTGTTGTTTCTGCTGGCGTTGTTACTGTTGAGATAGATTTCGCTTCTTGGGGCAATGGCACAGAACAAACTCAAATCAATATTTTTAAAGCAGATGGAACTACTTTGGTTGCTCAGTCGCCGGTAATTACAACACCTCCGCCTTCAGATTGGAATAATGCTTGGCAAAATAAAGGCAGAGTTAGTGCATTGCTACAACCAGGTGATTATGTGATTAAATTTTCGCTTGGAAATTACCAAGCTTTCGATAATGTTAGAATAGCTTCTGCCAATCTTGCCAATTGCGATACAGATAATGATGGCATTGTAAATACTTTAGATACCGATAGCGATGGCGATGGTTGTTCTGATGCTATTGAGGGTGGAGGAGCATTTAAAACTGCTGATTTAAATGGATTGTCATTAAGTGGAGCATTGGATGCCAATGGCGTTCCAGTAGTAGCTGGTGCAAGTGGTCAAACGGCAGGAGCAAGCGCAAACAGCGCTATTAAAGATGTGGATTGCATCAACTGCGACATTAAACCAGTATCACCAGAAGTAAACGGAGTTTCTTCTTCTGAAATATACAGTTTTGTATTTGATGCCCAGAAAGAATTGAATGAAACTACGCCAATACTTAAAGCTGGAAAACAATATAAATTTAAGGTCACAGGAACTTGGAGTGTTTGGACTACCGATCCAAATAATCATCCATTGGATGCTGCATACCGTTTTGCAGATAAAATGACTGGAATACCTATAGGCACGCCTATTGAAGGGACTTATGTGAAATTAAATGGTGCTACGCATCCAAAACCAGAACCAAATCAATACAATGCTTTACATGAGTATTGGTATAATTACACAGGTGCCGGTCAAGCTCTAAACTTTACTTTTTCGGATAGTTACGGAGACAACCATGGAACTTTAACCTATACTTTTTATTCTCCTATAGATACTATTATAGTCTGCGCTAGTTCTACAATTGCATCTTTGGGTCAGTTTGTTAGCGGAACTAATTTGTTGTGGTACACTAGCGAAACTGGAGGTGTTGGAAGTGCAACGTCACCAAATGTGAATAATGCAGTTGAAGCCTTGTATACGCATTGGGTAAGTCAAACTTTGAACGGATGTGAATCAGATAGAACTCCCTTGTATTATAAGGTATTAGGTAAACCAAATGTTTCTTTAGGAAATGACACTACTATTTGTACAGGTGAAAATTTAAAAATTACTGCTCCTTCTGCAACTTCTTATTTGTGGAATACTGCCGAAACTAGCAATAACATCACTGTTTCTGCAGCGGGAGATTATTCCGTTGAAATTACGGATGCAAATGGTTGTAAAGCAAGCGCCGCAATTCATGTGAAAGTAAATTCTTGTGTTACAGATTTTATTGAAAAAGATACTTTAACGATTTGCGAAGGTGATTCTATTGTTATTTCTGCGATAGGAATTACAACTCAAGTTTGGGGAGGAACCGATGTTTTTAAAAGTATAGATAAAAGTTCCATTAAGGTTTCTCCTACAAAAAATGCAAATTACTTCATTAGAGATTCATCTGGCTACACAAGAGGAACAAACATAATTGTTAACGGTAATTTTGAAAGTGGTTCAGGAATTGGCTTTACTGTTGATCCAAGTTGTAGCGAAGTCCCAGCTACTTCAGGAGGTTCTAATAATCAATGGTCAATTGGAAATGGTGTTCAGTGGACAGGTTCTGCATTTAAAAATCCTAATCTACCATCTCCTTTACCTAGTGGTGTTGGAGGAAAAGTTTTCTATATGGATGGCGGTCAAACTCCTAATATTGCAATTTATAGAACCCAAGTATCTGTAGTTGCAGGAAATTCCTATGAGTTTTCTGCATATGTTGCAAATATGTTTAATTCTCAATTTCCTTGCTCACCTGCTGGTCCGCCTGAACTTCGTTTTGCAATAGATGGAGAAAAGCTTGGTTATATTACTGGCCTCAGTATTAATGAACAAAGATGGACACAATTTAATACCACTTGGATTTCAACGAAAACAGGAACCATTAATATTGAATTACTAAATAATAATGCAGCAGGATGTGGAAATGACTTTGCAATTGATGCTATTGAGTTTGTTCCTATTCAATATACAACTCAAAATGCAAAAGACTCTGTTGTGGTTATTGTAAATTCTTTACCAACCGTTAGTACTTCTGATACGAAAGTTTGTGTTGGCGCAAGCATCACCGCTAGTCCGGCAACCGATGGTACATGGATAAGTTCTAATACTAGCGTAGCAACCATTAGCAATGCAGGTGTTATAACTGGAGTTGCTGCAGGTACAGCAACTTTTACTTTTACCAATACTGGAGGATGCTCTTCAACTACAAATACAGTTACTGTAAATACCAAGCCACAAGTAACTTTAATTGATGCTGAAATTTGTGCTGGTGACCCTGCTGCTACTTTTGATGCCGGTTCAAGCTACACAACATACGCATGGACTGCAAACGGAACAGGCACATCTCAAACCACAATTGGAACAGCAGCAGGAACATATACAGTAAGAGTTATAGATGCAAATGGTTGCAAAGATACATCAAGCGCAACCTTAACAGTAAACACCAAACCAAACGTAGTATTAGTAAATGCTACAATTTGCAGTGGAGATGCAGCAGCAAGTTTCGATGCAGGTGCTGGTTACACAACTTATGCTTGGAGTGCGAACGGAACAGGCACATCTCAAACCACAATTGGAACAGCAGCAGGAACATATACAGTAAGAGTTATAGATGCAAACGGTTGCAAAGATACTTCAAGCGCAACCTTAACAGTAAACACCAAACCAAACGTAGTATTAACCAATGCTACAATTTGCAGTGGAGATGCAGCAGCAAGTTTCGATGCAGGTGCTGGTTACACAACTTATACATGGAGCGCGAACGGAGCAGGTGCAGCAAGAACAACCACAGGTACATCAGCAGGAACATATGCAGTAAGAGTTGTAGATGCAAACGGTTGCAAAGATACTTCATCAGCTACTTTATTGGTAAATACCAAACCAAATGTAATAATCAGCAATGACACCATTTGCGATGGTGATGCAGCGGTAATATTTGATGCAGGTGCTGGATATTCTACATACCTATGGAGTGACAAAGGAACGGGAAATACTCAAAAAACAAATGGCGCAATTGCAGGAACATACACGGTGGCAGTTGTTGATGCGAAGGGCTGTAAAGATACTGCGTCGGCAATTTTAAAAGTGAATAGCAAACCAACTGTGCAGTTCGTAGCAATTCTTCCAATATGTAAAGATTTTCCATCGTTCCCATTAAAGGGAGCAACTCCTCTTGGTGGAGTTTATGAAGTAGAAGATGGTTCAAATTGGAAAGTAGATTCTGTATTTGATGTGCCTTCGAAGCCAAAAGGAAATTACAAAATACGCTATACCTACAAAGATGCTAACGCTTGTGCAAACACCGTTTCAGCAAGCGTGGTGGTAAATGATTTTCCGAAATTGCAAATAGAAGATCAGGAAATTTGTCAAGGAGATCCTGCTGTTTTCGATGCTGGTTCCAATTTTTTAAATTACAGGTGGAGCACAGGTTCTAATTTGAGCAAGATTTCTGCCGCAAAAGAAGGCGTATATTCTGTTTCGGTTACCGACCACAATGGTTGCAGAACTAGTGATACCATGGTTTTAAAAATGAATGCATTGCCAATCGTTGACTTGGGGGAAAGTCAAAAAATTTGCAGCGGAGAAATCGTGACTTTAGAGTCGTCAACCACTGGCGACAATTACCTGTGGAATGATGGATCTAAGAATAAAACACTTCAAGTAAAAACTACTGGGACATACAGTTTAAACATCATCGATAGCAATCTATGTGTTGGTACAGACCATGTTGAAATTACAGTAATTGCACTTCCTAAAGTAAACTTAGGCAGCGATCAAGAAATTTGTGAAGGAAAAGTTGTCTCTTTATCAGTAAAAGATCCCAAAGCATCTTACTATTGGTCTACAGGAGAAAAAAAGTCAACTATTTCAGTGGGGGCAACCAATACCATCACTTTAACACAATACTATGATGCCGACTGTTTGGTGAAAGATAGTGTTTCTGTCACCGTACTTCCTTTTCCAAAATTGGAGCTTGGTAACGACACCACCCTGTGTTTGAGTGAAACTTTTGATGGATCCTTAACTTTAGCCGCAGGAAGCCTTGCGGATAGCTACTTGTGGAGTACTGGGTCAACAAATTCTAATATTTCAATTGATGCAAGAGGAACCTATTCAGTGAGTTTGACAAATGGAAAGAGTTGTATGGTTAGTGATCAAATAACTATAGACGATCTTTGCAAAACAAGCTTGTTTTGTCCTTCAGCATTCACGCCAAACAATGATGGCAATAATGATGTGTTTTATGTTAAAGGTGCTAATGTTGACTATTTTCAACTTTTGATTTTTAACCGCTGGGGGGATGTTGTGTTTGAAAGTGACGACATGAACAAAGGTTGGGATGGTACTGTAAATGAAAATATAGTTCAACAGGATGTATATGTGGTAAAAGTCATTTACAGCATTAACAGAGAAAAAGGCTACAAAACCAAAGAACAAATAATTTCGTCTTTGACATTGATTAGATAGTGATTAAATGGACGATGATCCGCAATTGTTGCGGTAGATTTATCTGTCGGGATGCAGATCTTTCGCAGTGCCTCAGGAGTACTTGCTTTCTTTTAAAACAGTTTTGAAAAATCGGTCGAATTTGTCTTTGTGAGATATTCCGAAAGACCTATTGTCAGCTTCGTTACATTACTATTATTGTTTTAGACCATCCTAAATGCAATAGTGTTTTTTCTTGTATCAAAAATCAATTGTTTTAGGCTGAAGCAGATTGGTTTTGTGAAAAGATAATTTTAACAAGGGGCAGCATCTTCAAATTTCGGCAAACGGCATTGCGCAAGGCCGCAAAAGATGTACGTACATAATATAGACAATTCTCGAATCGGTCTATTTCAGCACCTGACAAGCCACAGACTATCGAAACCGATGCAAAAAAGCACACTGCGAAAGTATAGCTTTAAGAAAGCGCTCAACACTTATTTTAGTAGAACCAACTATTGAGATCGTGTTGTTAAAGCCAACTAACCCAAATAACTTTAAACCGCCAAACATGAAAAAATTAGTAAAAAAAGATGTGCCTCTCCTCTTGCTCTTTATGCTTTATGCCTTTAGTATCTCGGCACAAAGCAAAAAAGTAGCTGGTTTTTATCCCGATTATGGCAGCAAGACTTTAAGTGCTTTGCCTTATAGCAAATTGACTGACGTTTTTTATGCCTTTGTTTTTCCAAACGCCAGTGGAGTATTGTACTCGCACGACGGAAATTACAATGACGTGGTTGCTTACAACGCAACGAGTCGGGTACAAACAGTGATGAATCCTTTAAAAAGCTACTGCAAATCCAATGGTGTTAGAATTCACATGGCGGTAGGCGGCATGGGCCAGTCGTGGGGTTTTTCAGCAACACTAGCCAGCGCAACCTACACCAAAAAAATGGTCGACACTTTAGGCGCCATGGCCGCCCGTTACGATCTTGACGGTATTAACATTGACTGGGAGTTTCCTGCTGCAGGTGATCTTACGAACTTTGAAACATTTATGTCTCTACTTAAAACCAAACTGAATGCTGTTGAAATTAGCGAAGGCCGAAACATTGAGCTGTCCATCGCCGTTGGTGTGGGTTTGTTTGACGGTGATGGCATTGCGGTTAATTCGCCCATTTTCGCTTTGGTGGATTACATTTATTTAATGTCTTTCGACGCAAAAGGGGCATGCTATTCGTGCGATCCGAACAACCATTCCACCATGACCACTGCCGACAGAACAATCAAAAAATGGAGCACAGGCCTTGTCAATCCAGGGGGTTCTTATGGGGGAGATTTTACAAGTAAAAATGCGCCAAAAAGTAAGTTGGTGTTAGCCATGCCGTTTTACTCGCGTGACAACAGCACTACAGTAACGGATTACAATGTGTTTTCAGCGTCAAATCCTTCTGCTTATTACAGCGATGCTGATGGAATATTGGGCGGTAAAAATTACAATTCTTGTCCAATGATTACCGATAAAACCAATTTAATAATGAGTACTTACGGTGGTGCAGGAATTTGGTGTTGGGATTTAAATGCCGACAGAAGCGATCAATACAGTTTGCTTTCTTGTATGTACAGTGCCATGTCTGCCTACCAATGTGTAGCAACAAGTCCTACGCTGGGCGTTGATCAAACAATATGCGGTGGTACAGCCTTGTTGAATTCAAATATCGCCTCAGGAGCAGGAATCAGCTATGCTTGGTTCCGCAACAACGAGGCTATTGCAGGCGCAACAAGCAGCACCTATACTGTAACGGTGACCGGAAATTATAAAGTAATAGTCAACAACAATGGTTGCTCAAAATTAGACTCGGCCTTGGTAACAGTGAATTCCAATTTGCAAACGATGTCAGATACGGTATGCGCAGTGGGCGACAGTGCAAAATTAAAGGTGCTTTCGCCGGGCGGTCCGTTTTCGTGGTACGCTGCATCAACGGGTGGAAATGCCTTGCACGTAGGTCAAAACTACAGCGTTAAAGTGAACGCAACAACAAATTATTTTGTAGACGGCACCAGCAGCACACTACAACACATTGGACCTAAGGCTCCTTTAAATGATCCAAAAACATCGTCGTTAGGTTGGTACATTGACTATGCGACAACGAAGTCTCCAGACTCTTTGCGTTTAGACGTGGATGTAGATGTCACCATCGATTCCATTGATGTGTACAGCGATTATGCCGCGGTAGACAAAACCCTTGTCTTTTCAGTGTTCAACAGCGCTAAGGTGTTGGTAGGAAAAAAGACCTATACCATTCCAGCAGGAACTCAGTACACTTTGCGCATACCCATTGGCATAGCTTTAACGGCAGGTACTGGGTACAAACTCACTTTGGCGGGAAGCAATCATAAATTTTGGTACGACGGGCAAGATGCTCCATACCCATATGTGGTCACTGGTTTAGGCACGATCAAATATGCCTTGGCATCATGGGGTCCTGATGGTTATTTGTATCCCAGCATTTACAATATCGTATTAAGCACTAAAAATGGAGCAGGTGGCTGCGGAAGAATTGCTGTGCAGGCTTTGGTAGATCCAGGTACGTGCCCCACATCAATCGCTGAAACAAGCCAGAGAGCGCTGCAAATCTATCCGAATCCAAGTAATGGACAATTAAATTTTAGTCAGTTGGCTTTGCAAGTAAATGTATATGACCTTGCAGGAAAAATGGTGCTTCAGGCGAACAATGTTTCGTCTGTATTTTTAAACGAAAACTTTAGTGCTGGTTTGTATTTTATCACAGTGCAAACTGCTGAGAATACCTATCAAGAAAAAGTGATTAAAGAATAAAAAGTACGGATGAAAAAGCACCCATTAATTGACGTGAACGTCAGTGTAGATGTTGTTTTTGAATAGTATGTTGGCGCATTTTTAAGAATCCCCACAGTCAACTCTGTGGGGATTTTTGTTTTGTGAAACTTAAACAAGGTTTTTAGGTATAACTTCTAACTGCATAAAATTTAAATTAAATCCACTTATTAATAATGAAAAAAATCACTGCTCTACTAGTCCTTTCTTTATTGTTTCAAATAGGTATCTCGCAATTTTTGGATCAAAGAAGTTGGTATGATGGGACCCCTTCTAATTATGGCGCCATTCCTCTGAATACGACTGATACTTATGGGCAAACTTTTGTTGCTGGAATGAGCGGAAATATGGATAGCCTTGTGCTGTGCTTCAGACAATTAGGCTGTACTATGGTGGATACACTTAGATTTACAGTTGATATTTTGGAAGGTGAAGGCGTCTCTGCAAAATTGCTTACGAGCAAATATGATAGCATAATTGCTCCAGGTTTTATAATTAGGGGGATTAAATTCTTAATACCGGCTAAAGTTACTTGCGGCAGTACATACACGATTCGTTTATCTACGAAAAAATATAAAACTTGTACTTCTGGTGAAGAATGGTATGTTGGGGACGACAATGCTTTAATGTGGCCATACTGGACTAACGATATGTATCCTCTTGGGAAAATGTATCAAAATAGTGAAATAAATGGTCCTACAGGTGATGGTCTTATTTGTCAACATCCTTTTCAAACCTATGTTTCAAGTGCAACGGATACCATTGTGAGTGTGGTAAATGGGCATGGTTGTGGTTCTGCTAGTGTTGCATTGTCTGCGAATGCAACGTCGTGTGATATCAATTGGTATGCTGCAAGCACCGGAGGATCCCCACTGGCCACTGCCGCAACATTTAGTACCCCCGTTATTTCTACTACAACTACTTATTATGTTGCAACAAAAGCTTTTCCAAACAAAAGGAAAGCAGTTGTGGCAAACATTCACTCAATTCCGAACACAGGTTTAACATTTAATGGTGTTACGTTAATGGCAAAATTAAATGGTGCTACATATCAGTGGTTGGATTACAATAAAAATCCAGTTGACAATGAAACCAATCAGAGTTTTACGCCAAGCATCAGTGGATTGTATTCCTTAAAAGTGAGCAAAAATGGTTGTGTGGATAGCTCTGTTGCGGTGCCAGTAAATGTAGTGCTGTCATGGAAATCAATTGACGCTGGTGACGGTTCTGTGCTTGCTATTAAACAAGATGGAAGTATGTGGGCATGGGGATATAATGCTTACGGACAATTGGGTGATGGCACTCAAAATGATCAAAGTATTCCAGTTAGAATTGGAAATGATAAAAATTGGAAACAAGTGTCTAACTGCGCCTTTTCTGCATTGGCTTTGAAAACCGACAGTACATTATGGGCCTGGGGCGATAATTTTTATGGTCAACTGGGCGATGGTACCTTTGACAGTAAATTATCTCCAGTAAAAGTGGGGAGTGATAAATGGATTTACATTTCGGCAGGAAGTTTCAGTAGTTTTGGAATTAAAGCCGATGGCACTTTATGGGCCTGGGGAAGTAATGCTGATGGACAATTTAATTACATTAATTCGCCTTTGAAAGTTGACAACTCAAAATGGATTGCGATATCCGGTGGTGATAGTCATGTTTTAGGAATTAAACTCGATAGTACTTTGTGGGCGTGGGGTGAAAATTCGAACGGGCAATTGGGTGACGGCACTTTCAATACTAGTCAAACTCCAATTCTTATCAGCAGCGCAAAATGGAAAAGTATTTCTGCGGGCAATCAATACAGCATGGCTATAAAATCCGATGGTACATTGTGGACTTGGGGATTTAATTATTTCGGACAGCTGGGAAATGGAGCGTCAATGGTTTCTGAAAATACGCCAGCTAAAGTTGGTGTTGATAAAACATGGATAGCGATTAAGGCAAGTCAAAACAATCACAGTTTGGCCATCAAGAGTGATCACAGTTTGTGGGCATGGGGATACAATGGAAATGGTCAATTCGGTGATGGCACAAAAGATGACGCGTTGCTTCCAAAAAAAATAGGAAATGATTTATGGTCTAGCATCACAGCGGGAACTGGTTTCTCGGTAGGAATGCATACTTCAGGTTCTTTTTGTGCAACTGGATTGAATAATACAGGACAATTGGGTAACGGAACCAAACTTGATACCACAAGATATGCCTGCTCAGGGAATGTGGGATGTGTTTCTCCCGATGTTTCAACAGTGTTAAGTGCTACTACTATTTCAGCAAATCAAGCAGGAGCTTATTATCAGTGGATTGATTGCGCAAATGGAAATGCAGCAATTAAAACACAAAATCAAAAAACGTTTACTATTCCAGCCAATGGATCTTATGCTGTGGTGGCATATCTCAATGGATGTTTAGATACTTCTGCCTGTGTAACGATTAATAATTTAAGTACAGAACAGATAGTTGGTAACCAACAGGTACTCGTTTATCCAAATCCGAATGCAGGGATTTTTACTGTTGCCAGTACCAATGAAATTCCGACAAGTATTAGTGTTGTAGATATTGCAGGAAGGTTGGTGTTGTCGGTAAATCCTACTCATTCGGCTAGTGCGTTAAATTTGCAAGAATTTAGCGATGGCGTGTATTTCATCAAAGTACAAATGATGCAGGGTACTGAAACAATGAAAATACTTTTGCAGCGCTAAAATATTGAACCGCGCACTATTGCCAACGCGTAATTGGTCAATAGACTTTAAGGACAGTCTTTTTGTTCACCGCTTTGCTCTCTTGAGCTAATTTTTTAAACCAACAAAGAAGGCTATTCGAAGGGATGGTCTTCTTTGTTTTGAAAAAATATTAATGCTGTGATGGAATATAACTAACTAGAAAATTTTTCTTTGGCATTTAAAAATCTCTTTTCAATGTAATGAAAAGACAATGCTGAGATTGCGATTGTTGTAGATAGAACAAGGCCATATAGAGCGACATTGAAATATGCTTTGTTGTGAATCTGCAGTAAATTGTTTCTGAAAATAAGTTCTAAAATTATCCAATGGTACATGTATAGGCCGAAGGAGATCTTGCCTAAATAATTGGGAATAGCATAATCGATGTCAATAATATTGGGGTGCGTAGAGATTATTAGAATTGAAATCGCGAAAAGTACAGCGTACATTTCATCCGTAAAAAATGGAATGTGAACAGCCGAAAACCATAAGGCAAAAGGAAGAAGTAAAAAAAAGTAACTCACTATGATGTTTCTATTTAACCAATTGATTAACCAATGTTTTTGATGGTAAAGCAAGGCTAAAATTCCTCCGGCAGCCATGCAATGAAATTTAGTGCCATAAAAAAATTCACCCAAAAAGGAATTGAGTTTTGCACTTGCAACAAAACGATATAACAGGGGACTCAAAAAATGAGGCAATAATGCGAAGAAAAAAAACAGAAAAACAAATACGGATAGTAAATGTTTTTTTATTTTAAATAGCCAAGGCCATCCTAAATAAAATTGCTCTTCTACGCCAATCGACCATACTTGTGGACTGGCTGTCCAACCTATTTTTAATGCATGTGCTACGTTGGGAAAAATTGTAAAGCACAATACTGTTGTGGTGATCGCAGGGGAATAATTCAATAAAATAAGTGACAGTATTAATACTAAATAAAACAAAGGCCATACTCTGAAAATTCTTCTTAAGTAGAATTTTTTCAAATTTATTGTATTGCAGGCCTCTCTTTCTTTCAGTAATAATATGGTGATTAAAAAACCGCTCAATGCGAAGAAGAGAATCACTGCTGTATGTTGGCCGGTAAATTTGAAAAAATCCAAATTCAGATAATTCTCAAATCCATATTCTTGCTTAAACATTTCAGTGTGACCCACAATAACAATTAATGCAGCAATGGCTCTGTAACTATTTAAACCTTTGAGGTGAAATTTTTTCATTTGACTTTTGAAATGAGTTTTTCCAAACCTAAATTAAATTCATGGCCTAATCGCATTAATCCTATTATTCAAAATCTTTTTTTTGATTGTCCGCAATCGCACCTGTAATTTTAAGGCGATAGATCCTTCAAAGACCGAGACTTCGTTTCTCATCTTAATCTCAAATCTCAGGAAGACAAGTCTATTCAAAACAAGTTTATTGGGAATCGGTCACATTTGTCTTCCTGAGCTACTCCGAAGGATCTATCGCCACTTGCGGAACATAAAAGGGTACACTTTCGGATAATCAATTTTTTTCTCCTTTCGCAATGAACGAATCAATAAAGAGTAAAAATCAATAGAGTAAATTCGCCTTGACCAAAACTCGACATTTCTTAGTTTCACGGTAATTAAATAACTGATCATGAGTCAGATGTGTTTTTTGCGCAGTGCTTTGTAGTTTTCAAAGCTGTTTTTTTTGTTTCGTATCTAATTTAGATCCATAACAAATACTGTAGTTATGAAAAACATAAAAGCACTTTCAACTCTATGTTTACTTTTTTTATCGTTGACCATTTTTGCGCAGCGCCCAGCACTGCGTTTTGTTGGCACTGTAAAACAAAATAATGCGCCTTTAGCAGGGGTTAGGGTATACATTATGGATTCGGGAGGCATAACTTCTGAAGCGGTGTCTGACGCCAAAGGAAAGTTTGAGGTCAAGTCATTTTACAACATAATATTGCTGGTTCATTTTGAAAAAGAGGGCTGCATTCCCCTGCACCTGTACGCCAGTACCCGATTGGTGGGTGTTACGCAAGAAGAAATGGAAATGAAAATGGTCTTTGCCATGTATGCTCAACCCAAAGGTGCATTGTTGAAATTTGAAGAGCCGGTGAGCAAAATCGCCTATGATTACACCAACAATATATTTGATTACGATCAAATTTACGAAAAGGAAAGTCAAGGAAAGTTGAAAGCTTTGATGACTAAAGAATCATTGCCTGAAGGCGAAATATTAAATGAAATGCCTGCAAACAAAAAGGTCGTTATTGGTTACTTGCCCAATTGGGCTGCTTACAAAAGAAATCACTTGTTCAATCCCAGCACCATCGACTACTCAAAATACACCATTTTAGATTATTCATTTTTTCATCTCGATGAAAATGGCACCATCAAAAGCTGTGATGAAACGGCCGACAAGATGTTGCTTGACCTAGACCATAACGTGGTGGATAGGGCGCATCAAAAGGGTGTTAAAGTAATGGTGTCTGTTGGCGGTTGGTCGCTATCCAATAAATTTTCAGCCGTCGCTGCCGATTCTTTGAAACGCTTGGTTTTTGCGAACGAATGCATTCGATTAATGAAGAAATATGATTTTGATGGTGTGGATATTGACTGGGA
>Ga0114969_10000585_pt1 | contig 31334 bp, 54 predicted proteins | sample M_130807_MF_Meta_FD_87316 | JGI IMG/M metagenome (GOLD analysis project Ga0114969, IMG submission 87316) | Freshwater microbial communities from Lake Montjoie, Canada to study carbon cycling - M_130807_MF_MetaG | ecosystem: Environmental > Aquatic > Freshwater > Lake | place: Lake Montjoie...
ATAGTAGAAAGAATAATATGATAACTGAAATAATAAGATTGAGTCAATCTAACAAATGGTGCGGAGTTTCTGAAAACGTAGAAATCGCAAAAGGAAAATATAAAAAGGTTTACACTTGGACGCAATTATTTAAATTAATGAAAAGAACATGTCTGAAAAAATAGAATATGAAGTAGATTTAGATACTTCCAAAGCCAAAAAAGGCTTTGACGAAATGGGTAAGTCTGCTAAAAAAGTAGGTGCCGGATTGGATGACGTTGCTGACAATGTCAAAGGAGTTGCGTCAGCTACAAATAAAGCTAAAAGTGGATTTACTTCATTAGGGACTATTATTAAAGGGGGTCTTGGATTAGGAATCGTTTTAAAATTATTTGATGCTTTAGTAAGTGCGTTCATGCAAAATGAAAAAGTAGCTAAATTATTTGAAGCTGCAATGAATGTAGTTACGGGGGTAATCAATGGACTTGTTGAAGTTATCACACCCGCTATAGATTGGATGATGAAACTATTCAAAGACCCTAAAGTATGGTGGGATGACCTTGTCAATAGTCTTAAAAAAGGTGGGGAATGGATAAAAACAAACCTTATAGATTTAGTCCTTAATAAGTTTGTCATTTGGGCTAACGATGCGAAGATTGCCGTTTTAATGCTTCGTAAAGCATGGAATGAATTTACGGGGGATACTGAAGAAGCCGAAACAATCCAAAAAAGAATAGACGAATTACTAAAACAAAACATAGAGTTAGCTAAAGCAAATGCTGAAAAAGTTGAAAACATTAAAGAGGTAGTAAAAGACGTAGTGGCATTCGTTGAAAAAGCGGTAGACACTATTGCTAAAAATGTTAAAAAGGTTACCGACAACCAAGACTTTTTATTGAACTACGAAAAAAACCTTGCCCGGTTACAAAGGGCATTACAAAAAGTTTCGACACAAGCGGAAATCGATGCTGAAAAACAAAGACAAATTAGGGACAATGAAAACGTAGCAATACAAGAACGTATTAAAGCAAACGAAGACCTTGCGTTAGTACTTGAAGCAAACAAACAAAAAGAATTAGATGCTCAAAATGCTATCATTGCTCAAATGCAAACTAAAGCATCTATTTTTAAAAATAATGCGGAAATAAGAAATCAAATAGAAGACGAAAAACTTAAACTATTAGAAATTGAAAACAAATATACCGGTCAAGCATCTGAACAATTAACTAATATCAATAGCTTAAACAAAGAAGCATTGGACATTCAGAAGACATTGACCGATGCTAAACTTGAAGCATTAACCATTGAACAAGAATCTGCATTAGAGTCCATTAGAATCGAATCTGAAAAGATTTCGGCTCAAATGCGATTAGAGGATGACCTTTACAATAGAAAAAAACAAAACCTTGACGATGAATTAGCAAATGTCAAAGAAGGAACGGCAGCTTACGCAGAAATACAAGCACAAAAACTAACGCTTGACGTTGAACACAATGCTAAAGTTTTGGAGTCAACACGAAATTTAAATAAAGCACTATCAGAAGAAAATTCACAAAGACTTGATGCAGTAAAAGGGTTATTTAATGGTATAGGTGCGTTAGTAAAACAAAATAGTAAAACTGCAATAGCAATGCAAATTGGTAGTGCGGTTATAGATACATTTGTAGCTGCGAACAAAGCTTTGGCATCTGCCCCACCGCCTTTTAACTTTATCTTGATGGGTGGTGTTATAGCCGGGGGGTTAGCAAACATTAAAAAAATCTATGACCAATCAAGAAAAATGGGAGTGGATACGGGTGGGGATGCAAGTGCGGGTGGTGGAGCGACTCCTTCAATGTCCGGTCCTTCAATTGGAATTGTAGGCGGTCAAGTTAATAGCGGGACACAATTACAAAATGCTATCAATGGTGCAATGAATAAACCTCAAAAGAATTATGTAATAGGCTCTGACGTTACGTCACAACAAGGCCTTGATAGAAAAATTACTCAAAATGCAACACTTGGCGGTTAATTCGTTTTATCAGTATGCAAAAGAAAGGCTTTAGTTTAAATATGTCTGTTTTTTCAGATATGGAAGAAACTGCAAAAAAAATCAATTCATTTAAAGACGATTTACAAAGTGGTCTTGATTCAATTGAAGCGGGTAAAAAAATGGTTCAAAGTGTTTATACAAAAACATTTCCCGAAAAAAACAAACTTGATGTATTGATTAATAAAGCAAAAGCCTTGGCAAATGAACTTGGGGTAGAACTTAAATCAAATCCTATAGTATTGGGTGCAGTGGATTTATTTGATGTAATAGACGAAAGCAATATTAAGTACAAAAAATAATGCAAATACTTGAACTCATATTAGACGAGCAACAAATTGCAAGTGGCATTGATGCTATCAGTATAGTTCAATCTCCCGCCATTGAATCTAATTTTATAGCTTTGAATAACCACAAAGTAAAATTTGCTACATTGGATTCAGAAAAACGTATTTTGTTAGGTCCGGCATTGATTCCTAATAAACCAATCTACCGCAAACAAGACGGCATGGAATTTTATTGTTACTTTACAAGGGCAACAGTTAAAAAAGCAAGTGAACTTTATTTGCAAAGGGGTAATCAAAATCAAGCCACATTAGAACACGCAGTTAAAATACAAGGACTATGTCTTATAGAGTCATGGGTTAAAGAAGATATGGCAATGGACAAATCTTGCATGTATGGAATGACTGACCCAATTGGAACTTGGATGGTAGCTATGAAAGTTGAAAATGATGAAATATGGAATGAGTACGTTAAAACGGGACTTGTTAAAGGTTTTTCAATTGAAGGATATTTCGTGGATAAAGGTAAAGTGGCTATGGCTTCACAACCTAAACACGAAGATAAAATTGCTAATGTAATCGACATTTTAACCGAATACATGCAAACTAAAAATGTAACAGATTAATTAATTAAAGTTTTATAAGTATGAACGCAGAAACAACATTAGACAGAGTTATGGTTGCTTTAGGAATAAAGCAAAAAGAAACTCCATCAATAAAAGTAGAATTGGAAATAATGAAAACTTTGGATGGTCAAGCAACATTTGATGCGGACACTTACGAAGTTGGTTCTCCAATCTTTGTAGTTACCCAAGACGGAAACATTCCCGTTCCTATGGGCGAATATCAAATGGAAGATGGGTCAGTAATTTCAGTAGACGATAAAGGCTACATTGCAGAAATCGCAACTATGGAAGAAGAAACTGCACCCGAAGAAGAAATGATGCAAAACGCCCCTATGAAAGAAGCAACCGGCAAACCAACTGCGGGAGAACCTCCAATGGACATGGCAAAACCTAAAAAATTAACCGAGTCTATGATTAAAACAACTGAATATTCAGCTGAAATTTCAGACTTGAAAAAAGATTTTGAAGCATTGAAATTGAAATTAAGTTCTATTGCGGACGAGAATGCTGAATTGAAAAATAGACTTGCGACTGAAGAAGCACCAAGAACTCATTTTTCTCCCGAAAGCAAAGTTCAAAAACAAAATTTCCAACTTGGAAATCGTAGAGAAGAAAACACTACTGACAGAGTATTCAAACAACTATTTAGCTAATAAAAAAGAAATGAAAAATTTAAAAAATATCAATTTATCCGGTCCTACAATAAGTCCTAATACTTATGCCGGTCAGTTTGGTGGCAAATATATAGCCGCTGCACTATTAAGTGGCGAAACACTTGCCAAAGATTTAATCACGTTACACCCAAATGTAGCTTACAAAGAAGTTATCAGAAATTGGCAGAACACAGTTGCCGTAGTAGATGCTACGTGTGACTTCGTAGATTCAAGTTCAATATCTCTTGGTGAGTACGTTTTGACTACAACAGAAAAACAAGTAAACTTGGTGTTATGTAAAAATAACTTGAGAACAACTTGGGAAGCTGCACAAGCCGGTTTTTCTGCATTTGAAAATTTACCCGCAACATTTGAAGAGTTTTTGTTGGCTCAAGTAGCTTCGGAAGTTGCTCAAACAGTTGAATTAGGTATTTGGAAAACTAACACATTTTATACCGGTGGTATGGTTCAGTATCTTATTGACCAATCGTCAATCGTAAGACCATTTACGGGTGCTACAACGGGTACTAACGTAGTTGCTCGTTTACAAGAAGCATTGGATTATTCTCCAAGTGCATTGTATGGCAAAGAAGGTTACCAATATTATGTAGGACCGGGAACTATGAAAGCTTACCAAGCTGCGTTATCAGCCGGTAACTTCAATTTCCAATTCTATGTTGGCGAAAAACCAATGAACTTCCAAGGTATCCCCGTTACTATGTGTCCGGGTCTTAACGACTTTGATTGCGTATTAGGTTTGAAATCAGACTTACACTTTGGTACGGGTTTATTAGCCGACTACAACGATGTTAAAGTACTTGACATGGCTGATTTAGATGGTTCACAAAACGTAAGAATTATCATGCGTTTTACGGGTGGTATCATTGCAACCAATCCGGCTCAACAAGTTGTAATTAATGTTACCTAATCAATAACAAAATAGCAAATTCATAAAGGGTGGGTAATGCCCACCTTTTTTTTAAACTTTAAATAAATAATAAAATGGCTTGTAATACAATAGACGCTCGTTTAGAGCCTTGCAAAGAATACCTTGGTGGGATACAAGGAATGTTTTTAATCCCATTCGTCTTTACAGATTTGGTAGCGGTAGACGGCACGGGTGCGGTAAGTAAAATTTCCGAAAGTGACGGCACTACTTTAAAAACCGGTTTCTTTTGGGAATTGAAAGGTGCTTCATCATTTGCAGACACTATTACTTCATCAAGAGATAATGGCACAACTTTCCATGAATCTACATTAATGGTTAAATTCAAACCTAAATCCCCGGCAACCCCTTGGTTAGACGTTAAGGACGTTGAAACTTTGGCTACGGGACGTTGGAGAATTGTAGTTTGGGATAGAAACGATAACTTTTGGTTATTGGGCGAAGAGTACGGATGCGATGTAGCAACCGGTACTGAAGATTGGGGCGTAGCTTTAGGAGATTCAAGAAGTTACACTTTGAATTTTCTTGCACAAGAAAAATTTGGGCCTCGTCCATTAGCTTCAATTACTTATGCGGGATTAAGTACAATTTTTACCGCTGACGTGACTCCATAATAAAATTCAATTCTGTTCGGTATATTAAGGTAGAAAGGGGTGCAATTGCACCCTTTTTTATTTATCTGTAACAATAAAGAGGTTTATAGTTTTATTATTATGAATATCGATAGTCTTTCTACTCAAATATCATTTAGACCTTTGATTGCTTTTGACGGCAATCAAGTCAATTTGATTGTAGAGCATAAAGCAACTAAAACAAAAATGACTCTTTTGCAGACACCTACAATAAGTGGAACTAAAGTCATTTTATTATTACCGGTATTATCGACTTTAAATATTAAAGAAAAAGACGAATTACTTTTTAGAGTTATTCAAAACAATATTCTTTTATTTGAATATTTAGGATACTACATCAATGGTTCTTTATCTGAATATAGAGAATGGAAACAATGGGATACTACAACAAACAATAGCAAGGAGTGGGTTACGTTATGAGTAAAAAATTATATGTCGTAAATATGGCAAGTTACACAAGTCCAAGTGTAACTGAAGAAAAAACTAAAGATTGGGTTCAGTATGGGGGGGATAATAATTACTATCAATATTTAATAGACCTTTATTATAGTTCTCCAACAAACAATGCTTGTATCAAAGGTAAATCTGATATGGTCTTTGGCTATGGACCGGAAGTGGTAAGGGGAGACCGACATTTAAAAGGGTACTTGGATTTTAAAATGTTATTTGCTAACGAACAAGTTAAAAAAGCTACTATGGATTTAGTAATGCTTGGCATGTGTGCTTTCCAACTTGTTAAATCTAAAGACGGCAAAAAATATGCAAAGGCTTATCATTTTCCAATCCAAACTTTAAGACCTCAAAAAGCTAACGATAAAGGCGAAATAGAAAAATGGTATTATTGTGCTGATTGGTCTAAATTAAAACGTAGCGAAAAACCTCAAGAGTTTTCTGCGTTTGGATTTGACGATAATGATAAAGAGTGCATGATGGTAATTAAGCCATATAGCACCGGTTCGTTTTATTTTAGTCCCCCGGACTACCAAGGGGGTACTCAATATTGCGAACTTGAAGGCGAAATATCAAACTACCACATTAACGGCATAAAGAATGGATTAGCACCAAGCATGTTAATTAACTTTAACAATGGCGAACCTTCAGAAGAAATAAAAGACGCTATTGAGGGGCAAATAAACGCTAAATTCAGCGGTTCTTCCAATACGGGACGTGCCATAATATCTTTTAACGATAGTAAAGAACAAGCTGCGGATATTACTCCCGTTCAATTATCTGATGCAGCACAACAATATCAATTCTTGTCGACTGAATGTGTAGATAAAATATTGCTTTCGCACCGCATAACAAGTCCTTTAATTTTTGGTATTAAAAATACCGGTAATGGGTTTTCAAGTAATGCCGAGGAATTAAAAACTGCAACTATTTTATTTGATAATCTTGTTGTAAGACCTTTCCAAAGTATTTTAATCGATTGTTTTAATAAAGTCTTATTGGCAAATGGATTCATGCTTGAAATTTATTTCAAGACATTGCAACCATTGGAGTTTATTGATTTAAGCGGTAAAAATTTAGATGCTACCACAAAAGAAAAAGAACTTGGATTGTCATTATCTAAAATAGAAATGACTGAACAAGATGAAGACGAATGGATAGTCCATTTATCTGATAAAGGGGAAGTTATTGATGAAAACGAATGGGACATTGTGGACGTGCGTGAAGCTACCGAAGAAGATGACCAACTTGAATTAGCATTTGATAGTCCCGACTTGAAATCTAAAGACGATAAAGGTATTTTTAAAATTAGATATAAATATGGACCGGATACTACCAACCCTCATTCAAGAAAATTTTGTAAAGAAATGGTTTCATTGACCGGGCAAGGTATTGTATATAGAAGAGAAGATATAAATCAAATGTCGTTTAGCGGTGTCAATGGGGAGTTTGCACCAAATGGACGTAGTACCTATAGCATTTGGAGATTTAAAGGCGGTGTGAATTGCCACCACGCTTGGTATAGGGTAACTTATATGCGTAAGACAATCAAAGGTGCTTTTAAACCATTAACAAGTGCTGAAAAAGGAACTGACATTAGAGAAATGGAAAATTATGATAAGGTAAGTAATGCAAAAGCTAACATTGAGGGTGTGCCTTTTGCACCGCCAAGTTGGAATGATGCCAAAACTAAACCTATCGACATGCCTAACCATGGTAGCTTAAAGAATAAATAGTATGCAGATTAATGATGACGTTTTACTGATAACCAAAGAGGACTTATACAAGTACACTCAATTAAAAGGCAATGTAGATATTGACAATATCAGTCCATTTATTAAAGTTGCTCAAGATATTGAAACGCAATCTGTTCTTGGTACAATTCTTTACAGAAAAATATTAACTGACGTATTAAACAATACGCTTGTAAACCAATATCTAACTTTGACAAGTACTTATATTCAACCAATGCTTATACATTATGCAATGGCAGACTTTATGCAGTTTCATGGGTACGAAATAAGTAATGCGGGAATATTAAGAAACAACCCCGAGAACACAGTACTTCCCGACAAGAACGAAATTGACATACTTGTTAAAAGGTATAAACAAATTGCAGAAACTTACAGAAAAAGATTGGTAGATTGGATAACTTTAAACGTAGGACTATTCCCCGAGTATACCCAATGGCAAGCCGGTGGCGAATATCCTTATAGCACTCCTACAAATTATACGGGATGGAACTTATGAAAAATCAATACAAGCCAAAAGAAGATAACATAAAAAAGTTAAAAGCATTTTTTTTAAAAGTAACAAATGAAAGCAAGAAAAATAACAAAGATACATGTTCATTACTTAAAAAGTAATCCAACTTTAAAAGGTTTATATCATTTTGTTTTAGAAGAGAACGGGATGCTTATAAATAATTTGCCTATTTATTCGAATAGTACTATCGACAATGCAGAATGTTCATTGCATTTTGCTTGTATTAATTATACAGAACTACCCGAAAGAATAAAAGAATTATCTGCAATACTTGGTTATTTAAACCCCGAGTATATTGAAGTTTTTGAAGAGACTAAACCTAAAAAGAAAAAAGACTATGGCAAGACTCTTTAAATTTAGTTTGGTTTTTGCAATGTTTATTTTAAGCGGTTGTTCGGCACAATGGCACCTTAAAAAAGCAATACAAAAAAACCCCAACTTGTTAAAGGTTCGGGAAATAACTATAGATACTTTGGTAATAATGGATTCTTTTTACCAAGTCGATTCATTTACTATGAATGAAATAGATACTTTTATAACAGATACGGGCAAAATTAAAATTACTTTGTATCGATATAAAGATAGATTTGTTTCGAAAGTTGAAATCAAACGAGATACTTTCCATTTTACAAAAATTGTGGAATGCCCTCCGACCATTACTCAACTTATCGATAACGAAAAGACTAAATCATACATGCTTTATGCTTTTTTAGGCGGGTGCTTTATAACAATTTTGTTAACTTATTATGGTAAAAAATTGGATAACTCCAAGTAGAACGAGTCCTAAACCGGGGAGTGGTCGTGCATGTTTATGCCCGGATGGGAAATATAGCAGAAAATGTTGTGACGGGTCTTTACAAGCACAAGGGTTAGGTAGTGTTACGGGCATACAAAGAGACATTAGCGAAGAATGGCAAGGAATAAATACAGAGTGGCAAAACATAAATAAAAATTGGAATATATGAGCATAAGTTTAAACGGGTTAAAGCCTAAAGATACGTACCAAGCACTTATAAAAGTAGGAGACAATACAATAGTTACTACGATAAATAAAACTTTATCAGACGGACAAGGCAATGATTTGCCTATGGAGGTGTCTACTCTTGAAATTAATTTTACGGGACTTGTAAAACAAAGTGGAATTACTTTGGCTACAACAAGTCAATTAAATTTAAAACAAGATACTCTTGTAAGTGGCACAAACATTAAATCTATTAATGGAAGTTCTGTTTTGGGTAGTGGCAATTTAGTCGTTAGTTCAAGTGCGGCTTGGGGGTTAATTACCGGTACTTTATCGACTCAAACAGATTTACAAAGTGCGTTAGATTCTAAACAAGCTACATTAATCAGTGCGACCAATATCAAAACTATTAATGGGACATCAGTATTAGGTAGTGGGGATATTGCAATTAGCACAAGTACGTCATGGGGAAGTATAAGTGGGACGTTATCTTCACAAACAGATTTGCAGACTGCATTAAATAATAAAATAACTGCAAACGTAGTTATTACGGGTGCAACTAAAACCAAAGTAACTTATGATTCAAAAGGATTGGTTACAAGCGGTGCGGATGCTACCACATCAGACATTGCAGATTCTACAAATAAAAGATATGTTACAGACGCTCAATTAGTAGTTATTGGGAATACTTCAAATACCAATAGTGGGGATAATGCTACCAATAGTCAATATAGTGGTTTAGCTGCGTCCAAACAAGACACGTTAATTTCGGGAACTAATATTAAAACTATTAATAGTAGTACAATTTTAGGAAGCGGAGATTTGGCGGTTCAATCTACACTTGTAAGCGGAACGAATATAAAAACTATAAATTCAACGTCATTGCTTGGTAGTGGGGACATAGCTATAAGTGCTTCGCCAAGTGGGGTTGCCGGTGCTATTCAGTTTAGTAATGGGTCTGCATTTAGTTCAGATGCAACTAATTTATTTTGGGACGATACGAATAATAAATTAGGTATTGGAACGAATACGCCAACTGCAAGATTAAGTATAAAAGGTAGTGGTTCTACAAGTGCCACAAATAGTTTACGTATAGAAAATAGTACCAATAGTCAATCTATGTATTGGGATGATTCAGGTAAATTATGGATGTATTCAGCGGGAGCGACATGTACTTTTAGTTCGGGCGGTTTATCTACTTACAGTATTTCATCACTCTATTCAACCGGTGGTATTAATTTAGATGGTAGTGCGTTTCAATTAACGTATGGTTTCACAGGTTTAGTATTAAATTTACATACTACTACTGCTCAATTAAATAAACCATTTTATATAGGTAATGGTACTTTAGCTAATGCAAACGCTAGTTCATTATTAGAATTAAACGCAACGGATAGAGGTTTATTATTGCCAAGAATGACAACTACGCAAAAAAATGCTATTGTTACACCGGCTACGGGGTTAATGGTTTACGATACAGATTTATTGTCGTTTTATCAATACAATGGAACTGCGTGGGTAATTATAGGCGGTAGTAGTGGCTCTCCGAGTGGAACTACGGGGGCAATACAATTTAATAATGGTGGGGTTTTTGGGGCAGACGATACAAATTTATTTTGGGACAATACTTCCAAAGAGTTAGGGGTTGGTATTAATACCCCAACCGCTTCGTTTCATACTAAAGGTACGGGTACAACAAATTCTACAAGTTCATTAAAAGCACAAAATAACGGGACTCAAATATTAACCTATGACGATAGCGGAGTTTTAACTTTATCAGATGGGACAAATAGCACTACCCACTCATCATTAGCTTTTGGTAGTAATTTATTAAATGCTAAAACGGGAAGTTCTAAAATCGATTTAACGTCTTTAATGGACTTATATGATTCAAGTGGTTCGTTAGGAATAAGAGTAAATACTGCATTTAGTGGGATAGCACAACCGACTGCAATAGGTCAAACAACTGCACCAAGTACAACTGCAATTTTAGAATTGGCAAGTACTACAAGAGGTTTTTTACCACCTCGTATGACCACTACCCAAAGAGATGCAATAACGTCTCCACCGGACGGCTTAATAATTTACAATACATCAAGCAAATCAATTAATTTTAGAAGTAATGGTGTATGGGAAGATATAGGTAGTCAAACTAATGCAAGGACATCTGCAAGTTCAGCTATCAATACTACAGAAACTATTTTAGTATCCTCCCCCGTTTTAAGTGCGGGACGATTTATGACAAGTACTTTTATTAAAATAGCATTTACGGGGACAAATACCTCATCTGTTGCGGGTACGTCAACTTTTAGAGTAAGAATTGGAACTGCGGGAACAACCGCAGATACATTAGTATTTACGGCTACAACTGCAAATAGTGCAGCTTCGGGAACTGCGGTAGCTTTTAGCGGAGAAATTATCATGACTATAAGAACAATCGGAGCAAGTGCAACGGCTTATGGGACTTTAAAATTATGGAATGCAGGTTCTACGGGTATAAGTACTGTTTTAACACAAGTAATAAATGGAACAATGACAACTTTTGATAGTACAACTGCAAATTTTGTATCTTTGTCCTACTTAACGTCAGCTACGACTACAACAAGTACATTCCAACAATCAATAGTAGAAATAATAGATTAACATGAAATATATAAAAATAAACACCGAAGTAAATTTAACAAGTGGAATCCAAATTCCAAGTGGTTCTGTAGTAATTATAGCCGAAGGTTATGCAGACATTAAAGCACAAACTGAAGGCATGATACCGGCTCAAATAGCTACGTTCGTTTATGCTTCGCTACAATCAATGGCAGACGGGAAACAAGCTTTGCAAGGCATTGAAGATTTTGATACAACTTTTAAGTATTCAAAATTACCGGTCATTTCATTTGAAACTATCCCGGCTGAAACATTATTAGTTCAAGCGGTTTATGATGACTTGGCTATTGTATATGGCACTGCAAACATAGAAATTTTGAGCATCTAATGAAAAATAATGTAGTAAATGGTAATACCGCAGACTTGTTATTGACTACTACTATTGTAAGTTCAATTGCTCATTATAGTACTATGGTTCAACCTATTATTAGTTTGTTTGCCGGGTTAATTGCTATTATAAGTGGGATATTTGCAATTCGCTACTATTATTTAAAATCAAAAGTCAATGGCTAAAATCAAAACGGCTACCACTTCAATAAAAGTAAAGGCAAAAAAAAACAATAAAGGCGTTCATTCCAAAAATAACCCGCCCGAAAAAAAATATAGAGGTCAAGGCAAAAAACGATAGCATAAAATCAATACGCAAATGAGAAAAAAAATAACCCCAACATGGTTGAGTATTACCCGCAAAGTTTACACTTACATAGGTAGTACGTCTTTATTTACCGCTTTAGGAGGTATGTGGGATTTGGATAAAGACCAAGTTATATTTATTACTACACTTTATTTAATAGGCTTGAATTTGATTCAAACTATTTGCGATGCAAGTTTTCAAAAAGACAATGACATTTATAAACCTTAAAAATTATGTTTACTAAATTAGATGGGGAAACCGCTTTATTAGAAATTCAAAAACTTAAAGGCACCGAAAGGGCAAAGTTGCTTGAAAGAATGATGCGACTTGAAACAAATCATTTTAAGTCTAAACAATATACTATAAGTGGTTCAGCCGGTATGGAAATGGGAGCATGGCAAGGCATTGACGAAACAAAGTTTACTACATTTCTTATGAAAGATAACCACTTAACGGGTGCAAAGCAAATGAGAACTTTTATAAAGTGGAACTCCGTTTTAGATTTTTTACTTTATTTATCAGACTACATAGACCGACATAAAGGAAACTATGCAAGGTGGAATAGTATGATGCCCGAACGACAACAAGCCTACAAATTAAAATTAGATTCTATTATAAATAGAACGATTAAATAAACACTTTCATAATCAAGCACCTACATAAAAACGGGTGCTTTTTTTATATCCTATCATATTTTATTTTGTAAATACAAAATATTGATGTATGTTTGCAATACTATTTTAATAAATACATGAACAACTTAACCAACCTCCGCTTAATTGAAAAATTCACTTCTAAAAGTAAATTATTCACTGAACAAATTTCAAAAATCGGTATGACTGATGACTATATCGATATCTATGTTAATTTCGACCGAAAACTTAATGCTTATTTTAACAATAGTAAAAAATGGAATGTTAAAACTGATGATAGCGGTTTTATTAATTGTCGTAGATATATTGGCGGTATCCGTATTGAAATTACATTATGGTAAACAATCAAGAAAATTTATTGTCGTTCCAACGATATACTGAAGAAGACGTAATTTTTTGGATGGCTAACGAAAAAAGAGCAACGGAAGAACCCGTCTACCTATGGTACAAAAGTCAATTTGGGGATTGCCCTACACACACCTTGGTCAGAATGCGACACATGAGACTCATTGATGGTATACCGACTATTTATTGCTATGACAGAAATGGCATTCAATTATGGGGGTATTTATCTCAATTTTCAATTGTCAATATTACTCTCTATAAAGATTACCGAGGGGAAATGTTTTTTTGAATTTACAAAATAAAAATTGTACATTTGCAATATGAAAGAATCAATCTTAACTATCGATACCGCTTTGCAAGAAGTTCTTAATACGGGAACTGAAGACTTGGCAAAAAAATTGAACGTAAACTATAACACTATTTCAAGTTGGAAATTCAACTATAAAAACAATGCTATGTCTTACGAGAAAAAAATGGAAATCTTAACAAAAATGGGATATAACTTAACCGAACAATCTAAATGGAAAAAAAATCAAAAGTGACCAATGTGACCTCAAATGGAACTTGGCAGTCCCAATATGGGACTATGTACAAAAATGAAATTGAATTTGCTAATGGAGACATTGGGGAATACAATTCTAAATCACAAACTCAAACTAATTTTATAGTTGGACAAGAAACCGACTATGACATTACTTCAAGAGAACATCAAGGAAATACGTTTTACACTATCAAACCGGTAAAAGTACTTACACAAGCTTTTGGTGGTGGTGGTAAAACTGACCCCGAAACGTCTAAAAAAATTGCTCGTATGTCTGTGCTAAAATGTGCTACCGATTTGGTAATAGCTAATGAGATACGGCTTGACGAGATTATTACATGGGCAAAAACTTTCGAATCTTATATCGAAGATGGGACTAACGCAATGCCTACACTTCCACCTTCTAATGGATTACCTTTTTAATATGGCATCATTTAAAAAATTAAGTTCTGTGAATGTAAAAATAGAACTCGCCCACATGTCAAAAGACGTGACATTGGGGAACGCTATGCCTATTGACTTGATGCTTGTATTAAAAGAATTACAAGAACTCATTGACACGCTTTATAAAACGCATGAGGATGAATTTTTGGATACGGCTTTACAATACAATAAACAAGAATACTCGGGATACGAAATTGAGGTCCGTACCGGTGGTGGTAGATATAACTATGACCATATCCCCGAAATCGTAGCTTTGAATGAACAAATAAAAGAACTGCAACAAAAGGCTCAATCAAGCTACCGCATTGCATTAACTAATATGAATGCCGTTTCAGACGATGGGGAATTAATTGCACCCGCTCGATTCGTGCCTTCTAAAAATTCAATTATTCTTAAAAGGAAAAAAAATTGAATCTTTTGTTATATATTCGCTTAACTTTAATGGGGAATGGGAGTCTCCGTAAAAAACAACTTATTGCCACTTCATCACGTAGGACTCCCATTCCTCGTGGTGGATGTGGCTTTTTTAATTTATGGGAAAAGAATCTTTTATAATCTACAAATCTTTTTACCCCGCTATCGAAGACCTATCCGATGAAGACCTTGGGGCATTGTTTCGGTCTTTGTTTGAATATCAGATAACGGGTAAAGAATGCGAAAACAAAACTATTTCAATGGCATTTAAATTCTTCAAAAATCAATTCAGACTTGACAACGAAAAATATCTAAATGTCGTAGAACGTAACAAAATCAACGGAAACAAAGGCGGTCGGAAACCGAAACCCAAGCTAACCGAACTGAACCCAAAAAACCCAATGGGTTATTTAGAACCCAAACAAGCCGATAATGATAATGATAATGATAATGAAACTGATAATGTTAATGAATTAAAACCTATAAATATAGAATACGCTAAATTTATTGATTGGATTAGAGAAAATGCACCGAACGTCCAAACATTAAAAGAACCAATTACCGAAGACCAATATCAAAAACTAAAACAATACGACCGGACGCTTTTAAAAGACACTTTGATAGCTATGCATAATTTCAAAGATTTAAAGAAAAAATACGTTTCCGCATACTTAACACTTACCAATTGGATAAAAAGAAATAACAACACTAATCAAGAAAATGGAAAATCAAGAATTGACTCTAACATCGAAGTTGCAAAATTATTCCTTGAACAATCAAGAAATAATGGTTTATAACGCTATTGGTTGCCCCAAGATACACGAACACTCTCAAGACGATGGGTTGGTAGTAGTCTTGACCATGTGGCGAAACTACATTGGCGTAAAAGAACCATTAACCATTGAAGAAATTCAAATGAATACTACACACATTAAATCTAATTATCCCGACTTTACTTTGGAAATGATTAACCTTGCCATAAAGTATTCATTGACCGGATTACTCAATGTAGATATAAAACCTTATGGAGCCTTTTCGCCTTTGTACATTTCTACAATCTTAAATCAATACCGGGACTATAGCAATACGATTAAAAACAAAATCAATGATAAACTTAAACGTGACGAAGATTTACTTAAAATGAATCCTACGTACACCACAGAACAAAAAATAGCTAACCGCTTGAAATACCTTCATTATTATAAAAGTAATGTCGTAAATCAATCGCTAATCGATTTTAAAGGTATTATGTGGGAACTTTTAACACGCTATAAATTACTTGGGGAAATAAAACCCGACAAAGACCTTATACAACGGGAAACTATCAAAAAGCAAAACCAATTTATTGACCTTTCAATTGAAGATGTCGTGGAACTTGAAAAATATTCTATCATGAAACAATTTTTTGAACTGAACCCCGACTTTGATTTTACTAAATTAGACTTACTATATGAGCAAAATAAAACAAATTAAAGAACAAGTGACAAATGCACTTACTTTAAAACCGACAACAAGGGACTGCGACATTGCACTTTATTGCGAAATCTTACAAGCAAATGGGGTTGACAATTTACCGGCATGGTGGCTATTCCAAAAAGTAAAAAATGGAGCATTCCCTTCTTTTGATTCAGTTACTCGTATCCGTAGAATGGTACAAATGGCTGAACCTACATTAAGAGGAAATTTATGGGTTGAAAGGCATACTACAAAACAACAAAAAGCAAGAAAGGATTTGGGGTATGAAAACTAATGAAACCAAACACTTTAGGAATTATTTACTTTATTTAGGAATTGCGGGAATAATCTATCTTATTTTTGTATTGTGTTAACACTACAACATTTTGCTGACCGGCATAAAGAATGGCTTAAAATAGTAATCTATTTTGGGGCAGACTCGGAAACTGCAAAAGAAATAGTGCAACAAATGTATCTTAAAATAGGGGAAATAGAACTCAAAGAAGGCAATCTCAAAAGGTTTATAAATTACAATGGAGCAATTAACACAGTATGGGTGTTTAAAGTGCTACAAAACCTTTATATCGATTCCACTAAAAAGAAAGAATACAAATCGCAAATTTATATTGAGTATGACGAACAACCTTTAGACGAACAAGAATTGGAGTACCATGAAATTTTATCTAAAATGCAAGTCGTTATATTATCTTTCAATGAATATGAGCAAATGTTATTAGAACTATATTTTGTTCATGACCGCAGTTTAAGGGAAATATCTAAACGAACGGGCATTGGAGTCCATTCAATTTTTAATACTATCAAAAATGTCAAAGAGAAAATCAAAAAAAACATCGAGTCCCAATACACAGAGTATCGAGATTCAAGAAATCAAACCCTCGTTAGGCTTTGGGGACACGATTCAGAAACTAACACAGATGACCGGGATTGAAAAACTCGTCAAATTTATAGCCGGGGAAGATTGTGGGTGCGATGAACGTAAAGCAAAACTCAACAAATTATTCCTTTACAAAAAACCTATTTGTTTAACCGAAGCGGAATATGACTATTTAACAGAGTTTCAAAAAATCAAAAGTGTAGAACTTACCAAACAAGAAGCCGATAAAATAGCTGATATTTGGAATAGAATTTTTCAAACAAGAAAATATCACAGACCTTGCACATGCAACCCTAAAGCATGGCAAGAATTAATAAATGACCTTATTAAAGTATACAATGAATATTAAACCAACTGAATTAGAACAAATCCAAGATTACTTAATCGAAATACAAGCTTTCATTGAACAAGCCTATATTTCAGATGACATTAACAACATAATTGAACGAGCCACCAAAATTGAGGGATACATGGCGTTAAGCGGTAAATTGTTAGCTGATGCTAAATGGCATTATAGCAATGCCTTTGAAACGGGATTCATTCAAGCAATGAAAACCACTTCAAAATATCAAGCATCTACCACCAATTTATATCTTAAATCATTATGCAAGAACTATCAATATATGGTAGATTGGGCGGATAGAGTAAATGCTTCATGTACTCATCAAATAGAATTTAGCCGAACTTTAATCAGCAAAATAAAAGCTGAAATGCAATCAAGACTATAAAAATATATTTTGTATTTACAAAAATCAATGTTATATTTGCTTCATGGGACAAAATAATTTATATCGAGTAATGGTCATTTCAAATGGCTATGACGAATTACACACAGACGAATTTGAAACAATGGCGGAAGCACAAGAATTAACTGACCATTTAACCGAACTTTTTAAAAACAACCAATATTACGTTGAAGCGTATGAACCCGAACCATGTTCAGAACCTCGACATTACAACGAAAGAGCCGTAGACGGGTGGGAAGACATTTATCCAAGTTATTAAAATCTTATGAGCGAAAAATCAATCAAACAAGCTAAAAAATTAGTTCAAAAATATCAAAAAACTATATTTTTTCATGTAACGGATGAGCGTATTGACATATTAGAATCAAGAGAATGTGCTTATATTGACCTTGCAAATACAATTTCTGTATTGAAAAAAGTGGCGAATAAAACGCCTTTCAATTCAGACATTGAAGAATACGTCAACAATAAAATAGCGGAATATACTGCAATTGAAGAAGCTATGAAATCTTTATAACCAATGAGCAACGAGGAATCAATCAAAATAAAATACACGCTTGGGGCGACAAAATGCACTCAAACTATAAAATCAAAAGACTATGCCAATGTCAAAGCTAAATTGCAAAGGTTGGGTTATATCGTAGAAAAAATAGAAAAATAATGAGTTATAAATTTATAATGTTATATTGCCAATGTTTTTAGCAAATAATTGATGGGATGATTATAGAAATTAAAAAATACACTTTAATCTGCGATAAGTGTAAAGTCGAATATTGGGATGACGTTTTAAGTTTAGACTTTTTGGAAGAAGTTGTCGTAGAACAAGGATGGGTAAAACACCAACAAGAACACTATTGCCCGGATTGTCATAGTTATAATGAAAATTTAGATTTAAGTTTATGAAAAACCATACTAAAATTTATTTGCAAGGAATGAAGTTTGACGTAACAGATTTTATACCTTGTGAAATTTGTGGTAAACAAGCCGTAGACATACACCACATAGAGTCAAGAGGTATGGGTGGGACAAATACCAAGGATACGCTTGATAATCTAATGGCACTATGTAGAAAATGCCATGTAGACCTTGGAGACATCGACCAATACAAAGACTATTTAAAAAGCATACATCAATTACAAATAAGCAGAAAATGATTAAGTACGAGAATATAAAAAAAATCAAGTCTAACCAAGATAATCCAAGAATTATCAAAGATGACAAGTTCTTTAAATTAGTAAAATCTATTGAAGAGTTTCCAAAAATGTTAGAGTTAAGACCTATTGTTGTAGATTCCGACATGGTAGTTCTTGGGGGTAACATGAGATTAAAAGCATGTATTGAAGCCGGACTTAAAAAAGTCCCAATTCTTATTGCAGAAGATTTAACTGAAGAACAAAAAAAAGAATTTATCATTAAAGACAATGTTTCCTTTGGCGAGTGGGATTGGGAAGTTTTAAATGCGTGGGAGGTGCCAATGCTTCAAGATTGGGGGTTAAATATATGGCAACCCGAAACTATGTACGAACCTAATGTAGACCCAACTGCGTCAAGTTCTATGGTAACAGATGCTGACATAGAAAAAACAGAGTCTAAAATGGGGTTTGAGCAAAACATTTCAATAACTACGGAAGTCATTTGCCCGGCATGTGGCGAAGAATTTATCATTAAGAAACAATGACCGAACAAGAACTAACACAATTGCTTGAGTCAAAGCAATGGACGTTTGCCAAGACTATGCCAAAGAATCCACACTATTGGACTCATAGACCTTATTGGGAATCAAAACAAGAATTTGAATCTGCGGTAGCCGGAATAAGAAAATATGGCATACCTCAAAAATATTACCGACAAACTTATATTTGTTTTTTTGCAAATGGGTTTAAGTATTGGGACATGGGCGAACCTATACACGAATGCCCTTTGATTAACAGAAAAAATTTGGCAGAAAACCCCGACTAATGAAAGCCGGAATTATAACTATAAATGGACGTGAAGCTTATTTAACCCCTTTGCTTGAACTATTAAAGATCAATAAAATAGAATATACTTTGTATGTAGATATTGAACGCAATGGTCACATGTGGAACTATAATAGAATGTTTCACGACATGCTTTCAAAAGCAAAACAAAACGAACCAATCCTTTTATTAGCTGATGACGTTTTAATTCCAACTGATTTTAAAAATAGATTTTATGAAATTCACAATAAGGCTCGGAATAGTCTTTATTGTTTTTTTACCCGACAAAGGCATTTAAAAAAAGCGTCTATCATTAACCAAGGGTACGTTACAAGTGTTCAAAGGGGAGGGTGGTACGATATCTGTGGAGTATTTATTAACCAACAAGAACTTCCAAAAAGGGTAGATAAATGGTATGAAGATATTGGACAACATACTATGACTAAAAATTGGAAAGCACATTATGACATGCGTGTTCAAGAATATTTAGTGTATTATAATATCCCTTGGACAATATCTGTCCCGACTTTATGCGAACACGTAGGGGACGTTTCAACCCTTAATCATAGCATTGGTAAATCTATTCTATATGTCGAGGACTACGAAAAAATAACAAAATGAACATATACTTAAAAGAAAATGTGTGGGTAGCTGCTCAAAAAAGGGTTGCATGGATTTTTGACGAGTTTGAAAATGTAGCGGTAGGGATGAGTGGTGGGAAAGATTCTACCATAGTTTACGAGTTGGCATTGATTGAAGCTGAAAAAAGGGGTAGACTTCCATTAAGTGTATTTTGGCTTGACCAAGAAGCCGAATGGAAAAACACCGAGTACTATGTTAAAAAGGTAATGTACGACAAAAGGGTTAATCCTATGTGGATGCAGATACCTTTTAAAATAAACAATGCTACAAGCCATACAACTGAAAACTTAAACATTTGGGGTGCGGGGGAGGAATGGATGAGAGAACAAGACCCGTTATCTTTTAAAGAGAATGTTTACGGCACTAACGATTTTTACGATTTATTCAATGCTATCATAGGGTATCATTTTAAAGGCAAACGATTTGCACTATTAGGTGGGTTAAGAACTGAAGAATCTCCAACACGATTTATAGCTTTGACGGGTGCGATTACTTACAAGCATGTTACTTGGGGGAAAATCTTAAATAAGAAACAAGACCATTATACTTTTTATCCTATTTACGATTGGACTTATATGGACGTATGGAAAGCAATCTATGATAACAATTGGGACTATAATAAGATTTACGATTACATGTATCAGCATGGCTACCCCGTTCGTGACATGAGAGTTAGTAACTTGCACCATGAAACGGCAATCAAGCATTTATTGTTTATGCAAGAAATAGAACGGGAAACATGGGTAGCACTTTCAAAACGATTACAAGGGATAAACACAGTTAAACATTTATCTAAAGCGTCAATGACTTGTCCCGACAAATTACCCGAAGCGTTTGAATCATGGCTTGAATACCGAGATTACTTAAATGACAACCTTGTATCAGAACCGGTGACTCGGGCATTCTTTAACCATAAATTTGAAATGATGGAGGAAAAATACATGGACATTAAGCACAAAGACGAAATGTACAAAGCACACATCAAAACTATATTAGTAAACGACAAAGAATTTACCAAGCTTGGCAATTGGGAGAACAACTTTGAAATAGTGGCATGGCGAAAATGGAAAAACAAAGGAGTACTACCACCCGTAAAAAACAAATACATACATGGATAACGTAAGACAATCAATCGAAACCTTCATAGGCAAAAACCCTATCGCAAACATAGAACTAATTAAAAGTTGGCTTTATGAACTAACCCCAATCAAACAACCTATCAGTTTTGTGAGATGGGTGCCTATCGAAAAAATACAAGCTAACGATTACAACCCCAACTCGGTGGCATCGAAAGAAATGCAGTTGCTCTACACGTCTATTAAGCACGATGGGTATACTCAACCGATTGTAACTATATACGACCAAGCCATAGACAAATACATCATTGTAGACGGCTTCCACCGATATTTTACTTGTAAAGCTAACCCCGACATACTCGAACGAAACTTCGGATGCTTACCAATTGTCGTAATAGAGAAAGACATTAACGATAGAATGGCTGCAACCGTCAGACACAATAGGGCAAGGGGGGCACACTCGGTAACGGGAATGAGCAACATGGTTTTTGAAATGCTAAAGAATGGTTGGAAAGATTCCGATATTTGCAATGAACTTGGAATGGAACCCGAGGAACTATTAAGACTTAAACACATAACGGGGTTTAGCAAACTATTCGCCAATAAAGAATTTAGTCCCGCATGGAAGACTATGACCATGATAAAACTTGAAAAACAATACGAAAAGAATGAGTGCAAATCATAACACAACTGAACACTATAAAAAAGCATTGCTTGAAGCATTGGAAAAAACGCTTGGGGTTGTTCAAGGTGCTTGTAAGATAGTAGGCATTAGCCGGACAACTTATTACCAATACTTAAAAGACGATGCTGAATTTAAAAAAGCCGTAGACGATATTGAAAACATAGCTTTGGACTTTGCCGAGTCTCAATTGCATAAACAGATTCAAGAGGGGAATACAAGTGCTACAATATTTTTTCTAAAAACAAAAGGAAGAAACCGAGGATATGTAGAACGTCAAGAATTGACCGGCATGAATGGACAACCGCTTTCAGTAAATATCAAAGTCATCAGAAACGAAGACGAAAGTGAATATCAGTCTTGAAACAAATATAGTATATGACCACCTTGCATTAAGCAATAAACGATTCATTGTAGAACAAGGCGGGACTCGTTCGGGGAAAACTTACAATATTCTTATATGGATAATCATGGATTATTGTATGAGGAATACGGGAAAGACAATAAGTATTACAAGAAAAGCTTACCCGGCTTTACGTGCTACCGCAATGAGGGATTTCTTTGATATATTAAAGACTCATGGATTATATGACGAAACTCGTCACTCGATGACTACATCAGAGTATAACATAAATGGAAACATGGTTGAATTTATATCATTAGACCAACCTCAAAAGATACGTGGTCGTAAACGAGACCTTTGTTTTATTAATGAAGGAAACGAATTATCCGCAGAAGATTTTTTCCAATTGAATATAAGAACTACCGAACGTGTAATTATAGATTATAACCCGTCTGACGAGTTCCATTGGATATATGACCAAATTATAACAAGAGAAGATTGCGACTTCCACATCACTACATATAAGAATAACCCGTTTTTAAGTGCATCTTTAATTGCAGAGATAGAACGATTAAAAGAAATAGATGCAAACTATTGGCGAGTATACGGGATGGGGGAGCGTGGTCAAAGTAAAGGATTGGTATTTACCATAAGCGAATGCGAACAAGTACCGGCTACGGCTAAAAGAATAGGTTACGGATTGGACTTTGGATTTACTAACGACCCGAGTTCTTTGATTGAGTCTTTTGTCGATGGGGATAATATTTACTTTGATGAGTTAATCTATCAAACGGGCATGACCAATTCAGACTTGGTAAATATGTTCAAGTCTTTAAACATAGATACTCGGGACGTAATATGGGCAGACTCATCCGAACCAAAAGCAATCCATGAACTTCATAGGTTTGGTTTCAACGTCAAGCCAACTGCAAAAGGGCAAGATTCTATCAATTTGGGTATAGACTTAATGAGACGTTATAAGATAATGGTCACTAAACGTAGTTTCAATCTAATGAAAGAATTTAGGAACTACAAATACATTGAAGATAAAATGGGTAGGCTAACTAACAAGCCGGTAGATGCCTTCAATCATGGCATCGATGCTTGTAGATATTCAGTTATCAATACTATGACAAGACCAAACATAGGCAAATACTCTATAAGATAAAAAATCATTCCCTTTCACATTCAAGACGTTATACTACATTTAATATTTTATATTGTAAATTCAAAATATAGTTGTATCCTTGTACCATGAATAACGAAATAAAAAAACCCGACACGTTCCAAACAACCCCCGACATGGTAGGTAAATATCTTAACCGCTATGGTTGGTCTGACATTTATCCTATTGGCAAAATCATTGCCGTCAAATCTAAAACCAAAGTTCTTGTAAAACGTGTGGTAGCTTCCGAAAATAAAACTAAAATGGAATTTCATGTGGGCGGGTTTTCGGCTCATTGTTCTAACCAATACGCACAAACGTATGACTTCACCGAAACTGATGAGATTATGGAAATACGTTTAAGCAAATCATACTTGCGTGGCGTTAAACTTGATGAAAGTCCTCGCAATTATTACGACTATAATTTCTAATATGAAAAAAATAATCTCAATTCTCACTAACTTTTTAATCTTAATGGTTGTCCTCATATTTATGGGGGCAACTTTTTACTTTATAATGGAGTCAAACTTAATGAAATAATCAGATGCCAAAAAAGACACTACAATACACGAAAGGACTTGAATGCAATTACTTCATTGGTACTTTGCAAGAATGTCTTAAAATGGAAATAGCACTTAAAAAACAAGGATACATAACCACAATCTTATGAAAAATAAAATAGAAAAACATGGCTTTACATATTATGAAGCCACTTTATGCAACGGGGAAACTATCGACCTTCCATTAATTGCAGAAATCTCAATGGTCGAAAATAGTACTGACAATGTCTTTTTTGGCTATGCTTACGAACCGGATACAATGACATTTGAGTATGTCGGGCATTACTACCCCGATGAGGTTGCCGTTTATATAGATGCCAACTTTGACGATATTCAAACGGAATGCTTGAAAGATTACAATTGGTAGCAAATTAAATGCTTTCATTATCAAGTACATGGCATACTTATTATATTTTATATTGTAAATGTAAAATATAGTAGGTATGTTTGTACCACTTAATTAAATAAAAAATGTCATACTTAAAACAAACCCTCGATTTGACCTTATTTACTCCCGCTTATCAAAAACACATTGCTTTAATGGAAAAAGCTGAAATGCAGTTTGATAACAATCCATGCCAAAAAACGGCAAAAATACTATCTGATTTGCGTCATACTGCATTTACGGACGTTGAAAAATACACCCAAACGCACATCAAAAAATTAAATGCTGATACTAAAATTTGGAATTACATGATACACGTTACGTCAAAAATGAAATATTAACCCGCCATTATTTATGAACATTTCTGAATCAATCTACGATATAAATAGTCTCAATGAAACCGAATTTAAAAAACGATTTACTGATGACTTTATGGTATTCACGTCTGACAACGGCAAACTACGTCTTACTTGTTATTACTCCGAATATTTGCAATCTTTCACAATCCTATTTATGGGTAACTACTACTACCGAATTGCTTACGCCAATTTCAAAACCAAAGTTAAATCACTAACCGAACTTCACAACCTTAAATAATAATACCATGACCGAATCAATCTACAAAAACCTATTTACTTACGATTACGAAATTTTCGAAAGTAACGACTCAATGATGTCCGGCTCTTACAATGAAAGATTAAATATGTTCATTATAGACCTTAACGGCAAAAAATACGGCTTTAAAACTTACAAATCATTCGTAACTAAAAAACAATCTTTCATTTCTAAATTCAACTTAAACCAATTTTAATATGTCTAAACAACTAAACAAAGAAATCGTCCAATACGCTATCGACCAACTGAAAGACGGCATTGGATGTGACGGGTACTCTGACGACCTTCACAATGCTTTATTCAATACCGACTATTTTATTATCGGATATTACGAAGCCGAACAATGGTTAAAAGCTAATGTCGGAATTTTCCAAGCTATCAATGACGTGGTCGACTACGAAAAATTCAACTTCGGGAAAACTGAAACTGATTTTTCATCTTCTGAAAAAGTAGTCAATATGTGGGTCTATGTTGAGGGGGAAAAAATACTTGCCGAAATCGACCACTTACGGGAATGTTGGGGAGAACGATTAACCCAAGAAGACATCGACCTTATAATTGAAGAATTGGAAAATCTATAAATCTTGTGTGGGGTGGTGAATTGGAAAGGGGGCGTAATGCCCCTTTTTTTTGTCTGTAACAAATCAGACCTATGCAGTTTTATTAATATGAACAAGTCTATTGTAGTCCCATCAAATTTAAAAGACATAACTTTATTTCAGTTTTTAGAATACGAATCATTGCCCGAAAACTTATCAGACAATGACCGGGCAATACAGACTATATCTATATTTTGCCAATTGACTACCGCAGAGGTAAAAAAACTACCCATTAAAGTTTTACAAGAGGCATTGCTAAAAATATCTAATGCTATTTCAGAAGAACCTAAATTAGAGCCTACGTTCAATTTTAATGGAGTAGACTATGGGTTTATACCGAACTTGGATAATATGTCAACTGCGGAGTTTATTGACATCGAGAACTATCAAAAAGAACGCAAAGACCTATACAAACTTATGTCAGTCTTATACAGACCGATTACAATTAAAGAAGGTAAGCGGTATGACATTGAAAGCTACGATGGGAAAATAACAGAAGACTTCGAAGAGATACCAATGTATCATGTCAAATCAGCTATGGTTTTTTTTTGCAATTTAGGAATCGACTTAATCAGTTATATACAGAAGTCTTTAGCGGAGCAGAGTCCGAAGGACTTGCAAATGCGGGAGTTACAAGTTTTGCTAAAAAGTGGGGGTGGTTTGGATTCATTTATGGACTATGTAAAGGGGACATCCTTAAATCTTCTGACGTGGTCAAACTCCCTATCCACAAAACACTATTGTGGCAATCTTACGAATTAGACCTACAAGAAATACAAAGACAAGAAATACAAAAAAATGCAACCAAGTAAAAACCATATAGGAACTATCATAAAGTTATTCCAAGACATTGCCGGGGAAATGAACGCAAGGTTTAGTCATGGCAACCAAACGGAAACCAACAAGCACTCAATGTTAGTTTACCCTTACATCCATATAAACATAGATAGTATTGCGGTGGGCGAAGTATTATCTAACGTAAGCGTAAACATGGACTTATCAGATAGGGTAAATGTAATTACTAACGAAAACCAAGGACTTGATGAGTCGGTGCTTTATTCAGCTATTGGTTATACTGAAAATAATAACTATGCAATGGTCTTACAACAATTGTATGCAGACTTTTCGATTGCTTTTAAAAAATACGAGATGCAATACTTTAATAGTATCAGCATTCAAAAACCATTCAACCTTACGTCATACATTGAAACTGAAAGTGACGTGTTAGCCGGTTTTACCACAACCTTCAATATAGAAATTGTAAACCCTATAGTTACAGATGGATTTTGCTAATACAGATAAATCGTTAAAAAAAATGACCGAATACTTCGCAGAGCAAATGCGGATAAATCTTGGTGCAAAAGTAAAACGTAAATCTTATCGCAGTTCTTGGAAAAATGGTAAGCCTTATAATACCCGAGTTAAAACTTTTACCGCTTCGCATTCCGCAAGTGGTGGCTTAATAAACTCAATACAAGTATTTAAATCAAACCAAGGCTATGCAGTATCGATTGCTAAATATGGCGAATATATAAATGATGGTAGACAAAAAGGTAAAGGTATTCCAATTGCTAAAATGGATGCTTGGATAAGACAAAGAAGATTAAAACCAAGAAACTTAAATACCGGTGCCTTTATCAAAAACACACCACAAAATAGAAAGGCTATGGGTTTTATGATGAATAGAAAGATTAAGTATTTTGGTATGGAAGCATTTCCTTTTATAAAAATGTCTCGTGAATCTACTTTATACATGTTTAAAGGACAAATCAAAAATTCACTTAAAAAAGATATCTATAACAATTTAGGTATAAAATTCAAACAAAAAAAATAATGGCAATAACTATAATTCAGCAACCGGCAAGTATAAAAGGGGCGTTAAGTTCCATGATTTACCAAACAGAAGATTCAGCCAACTCGGGTAAAGATGGGTTTTACTACGAATATAAGATTTACGTTTGGAATGGAGCATCTACAATCCCCGCTACCCCAATAGCAACTATCCAAAGATTGCCGGACGTGTATGCAAACAATCGTAGCTTTATTGACATAAGCAAAATAGCTACCCAATATATTCAAGACGAATGGTTTACTATTGGAACGGCTAACCCTTACATTAGTTTTGGGTCTGTTTATTGCGTAGTGAAAATTCAAGGTTTTTGGTATGTTGCGGGAGTACTTACAAATGACTCACAAGTTACATCTAACACGATATTAGCTACCAAGGGGTATGAATACACGTTAGAAGGATTTAATCAAACTACAACTAAACGTATTCTTTCAAGCCGTACAAAAGTTTATCTTACCGAAGATACGACTTACGATTACTTATGGTACGATGCTACTAAAATAACTACCATCACAATAGGTGCGACAACTATAACTCCTACTGCGGTAGTGACAAGCCATAATTATATCCAATCAATAGAACTACGGGATAAATTAACCATTGCCGGGTTATGGGGGACAAACTGCAATATAGTATTTAATTACTCGGGAGGTTCGGAAACTATCGAAGTAATATTCCAATGCGTAAATAAGTACGGATGCAATACCTTGTTTTATAAAAACAGATACGGGGTAATTGAATCTTTGTCTATGAACGCATTATCGAGAATATTCATGACAACCACTAACGAAAATTACTACAAAGGTATTTATGCTCAATCGAACATGGCTGAAGCATGGAGTTACGGGGTGCGTAGTAAATCTTTATATAACGTCCAAGGCATATATAAACAATTAGCTAATACCAATTGGATAGACGAAAGTTATGTTGAAATCATACAACAGATTTTATTAAGTACAATTTGCTACACGATTTACAATAGCACCATTTATGCTTGTCAAGTTACCGATACTGCATTAGAAAAGAAAACTTACCGAAACGATAAGCTTATAATGTATTCCTTAAATTTTGAATTTGCCCAACCTTTAATCAATAGTATAGTTCGATAATGTTATATTTTAGCTTAACAATAGATGGGAAATTGGTAGACTTGTATGCGGATGAATCGATGCAATTAAACCGACAAGTTAAAGACTACACTAACATTGCAACTGTTTTTACCGATTTTAGCAAGTCTTTTAATATCCCCGCTACCGATTTGAACAACTCAATATTTCAAAACTTTTTTGACGAGAATGTATTGCTTCAAAGTTGGAATCAAAACTATGCGTTAAATTCACAAATCTTTGTGCATGGGTTACCGGTCTTCAATGGAGTGGTAGAATTGTTGGAAGTTAAATTTACCAATGGACTACCAAGCGACTATTCAATAGTATTCTATGGTCAAGGTAAAAATATTATGGTAGGGTGGGGAGAACAAACGCTACCCGAATTGGATTGGAGTGCTTATAACCATACTATATCAAATGCAATTGCAGTATCTTCATGGAGTGGTGGGTTATTAAGTGGTAAGGTAATGTGGGACTTAAAAGACTATGGGTACGGGATAACTTACTCTACTTATAATACTACAAACAATATTTACAAGTCTGATAATTTTAGTTATTTGAATTTAAGACCTTCGATTTTATTGAAAGAAATGGTGCAAAATATATTCTTACAACAAGGGTACGAATTAGCGGGTACGTTACTTGCAAGACCCGAGTTTACGAATCTATATGTAACTCCGATGAATACAGCCGGTCCTTTTTTAGACTTACAAAATGGCACTACTTTCGGAAATTTTAGTGCTAATAATAATACGGCACAAGCTATTGTCGGAACGAGTACTACGTTGGCTACATGGAATATTCTACCAATAGGAAATACAATAACAAGCGGGAATATTAGCGGAGCATGGAATACGTCTTTATATGAATATGTCATACCTCAAAATGGAAATTATACTTTTGTTATAGATATAACGTCTTGGACGGGGAATTCTCAAATTACGATAAGACCAAGTCATAAAGGAAAAAATACGGGTAGTCAAATTACGTTTGTAGGTAGTAGTGGAACTCAAACTTTAGCATTAACCAATTTATCTAAAGGAGACATATTTAAAATAGCGTACAGATGTGCTAATAATGGAACTATCAATGGTTCTATATCGTGTATCAATTCCCCGGCTACCATATTGCCTAATGTTATAATGGGAGACGCAATGCCCGAAATCAAAGTATCTGATTTTTTTGATAGCTTTTTGAAATGCTACAATGCTATTATAGTCCCTAAATCTTATACAAGTTTCGAACTTTATAATTTAGAAGATTGGTATGCGTTAGGTCAAAATGTGGAATATACTGAATTTATAGATTTCAAAACATTAACTCATAAAAAGATGCCAATACCTACAATAGTAAATATGGCACATGAAAAAGGCGAAACATTGCCACAAATCTATTTCAATGACTCTTATTCAAGACAATTTGGGAGTGTTACTTTTAAACCCGAAGTAGATTTTGCTGAAAATGAGTTTAACATTAAGACATTGTTTTCAGTCAACCCTCCCGTAATCATTCGACAAATTAACCAAAATGGTGTAGTCATAAATGATACTGATTTAGAAATCCCGGCTATTTACGATAAAGATGCTAAAGCGGTAAATCAAAAACTTATACTATTTTATTATAATGGAATCGTATCTACCAATTATAGCTATTATTTTGGGACTACTCAATATTCAAGTTATCCTAAAACAAGTTCATTTAGTGGAATAACTACAAATAGTTACGCTTTGTCGTTTGGATTGGAAGCTAATCGAATAGGAGACATGCCTAAAAAAACTTTATACTTTCAATTTTGGCATAATTATATATCAAGGATGTATAGCACCCGTTCAAGAATTGTTATAGTAAATGCAGTACTTCCCGTAGGCGTATGGCTAAACATGAAACTAAATGACAATGTTGCAATAAGTGGCAACTATTATAAGATTCAAAAAATAACGTATGACTTATTAAGCCAAAAAGCGGTCATAGAACTTATGACGTATCCTTTAGTGAATGTTTTATCAGTTACCTCGACAAATGGCAAGAAGCCAATATTTGACACTCCAATAGATATAAATAAAAACAGAACTTTTATCAATGGCACTCCCGTAAAAAAAGGGTTAGGAAATGCAATATATGACGGCACAACATTTTTAACTAATGGGTTAGATATTCCTAATTTTAACCAAGGATTAGCTTTTCAATTTATGACTTTAAGAGATAATTATATCCCAACTTTATCTTTGAATAAATTATCTTTATGGAGAACTACAAGCATATCAGTTGTTTTTGCTACAACTCCTATTGCTATTCCATTAACTGATATTGGTTTTGAAGGGGACGATAGTTATTATGCCGGTGACCTTGCAAATAGTCAAACAACTATTAATTCAGATGGGCAATACCGATTTAGAGCAACTACCATAATAGACGTTACGGGAGGTCATCATGTAGGGGTAGGCATTTATATAAATGGAATTGAAACCGAAGCATATTCAGAAATACATGCAAACGTATTAAGTACGCTGACGATAAACGGAAGTTCTTCGATTGGTAAAGGAGACATTATAAAATTAAGAGCATTTTGTGTGGATGGGGGTAGCCACTCTTTAAATGTGACTCGTGCAAATTTGATAGTAGAAAGAATAATATGATAACTGAAATAATAAGATTGAGTCAATCTAACAAATGGTGCGGAGTTTCTGAAAACGTAGAAATCGCAAAAGGAAAATATAAAAAGGTTTACACTTGGACGC
>Ga0114969_10000587_pt1 | contig 31318 bp, 31 predicted proteins | sample M_130807_MF_Meta_FD_87316 | JGI IMG/M metagenome (GOLD analysis project Ga0114969, IMG submission 87316) | Freshwater microbial communities from Lake Montjoie, Canada to study carbon cycling - M_130807_MF_MetaG | ecosystem: Environmental > Aquatic > Freshwater > Lake | place: Lake Montjoie...
ATAGAAGAAAAAATAAAAATATCAGATGATTATTGTTGTGGAATTTATGGGTTTGCAGATATATGCACTTTTCAAACATATGCAAAGCAATTAATAGAAAGAAATTTTAAAACAAAGAACGAGTTTTATTTTTCCCAGATGTATAAATTAATGTTAAAGGATAATCAAACCATACTTCCCATATACATTGAAGAAACCAAACATATTGGTTCCTACGATGAAATTATACATTCATTTTATATTCATCAAGAGGATTATGAAAATAAACCTAAATTACGTATTTGTTTTGATCTAGATAATACATTAGTGACTTATCCAACGATTCCAAATGATTATTCATCAGTAAAACCTATACAAAAAATGATCCAATTATTAAATGCACTAAAAAAAAATGGTCAAGAAATAATTATTTATACTGCACGCAGAATGAAGACACATAAGAATAATGTTGGGAAAGTGATTAAAGATATTGCATTAGTAACTATAAATACCTTAGAAAAGTTCAATATTCCTTACGATGAACTTATTTTTGGAAAACCAATAGCGGATATTTATATTGACGACCGAGCACTAAATCCATACGTAAACGATATTTCGTATTTTGGATTATTTAATGAAAAAAGTGAATTTATACATAATAAAGTTGAAAACAATAAATTCAATACAATTAAAAAAATCAATAACACTATTAAGAAAAATGGTCCATACAAAATTTTAAAAGGCGAACTGCATTTTTATCAAAATGTTCCAGCCACTCTATCCTCTTTTTTCCCAGGTCTAATCGATTTTAATAAATTAAATGAAAATTTAGAAATATCATTAAATCATATCAACGGCATTCCGCTTTTCTTTTTATACAAGAATAAATTAATTACCGAAAAACATATTGATGGATTGTTTGCCGTTTTACAACAATTTCATAATACAGAGTATCCTATTACAATTGAAAATAAAAACATACACAATAATTATTTTAAAAAACTACAAGACCGTTTTAACCCGAATGATTATTTTTTTGCTGACGCCCAAGAAATATACGATGTAATAATAAACAATTTACAAACCCATTATTCGCCAAAAGTAGTCGGAATAATACACGGAGATTTTTGGTTTTCAAATATAATTCTAGAATATGATGATAATTATAAATGTATTGATATGAGAGGACAAGTAGATGCACTATTAACACTTAATGGGGATATGTATTATGATTACGGAAAGTTATACCAAAGCATATTAGGTTATGATTTGGCACTAAATAGTTGTAATAGAGATAATAAATATATATTAAATATGAAAACCTATTTTCTTAAAAAATGTAATGAATTGAATTTAAACATTGATTACTTATCTGCGGTAACTAAATCTCTAATTTTTGGCACTTTACATGCAATTGATAGTAATGAAAGTAAGAAAAGAATATGGGAGTTTTTGAAAGGTATATAATTATAGTTAATTATAGTTAATTAACTTAATTTTAAGTTAATTTCAAGTGCCTTTTTTTCTATTTTAAATAAATTCATATAATCCCGAATCATATGTTCGGGACCATAGATACATTCAGAATTATCGTAACAAGTGTTTGTTTGATCACGCTGTTCTTTTTTATAAAAAGTATATAAATTAATATATTCAAAATGTAAAAATAAACTTGAATAACAATTCATAATCATATTTGAACCCATATTAAACCAATCACTTATAATATTATCTGGTTGACCTATATTAATATAATATATATAATTTGGATCATAATGACGACAAATTATTTCATTTAAGGGTAATGCATCATATCGTAGTCTAATCACATAATCATAATGAATATTGTTCTCTAGTGAATATAATTCTTTTAATTCATTTGATTTATATATTCCATAAAACATACTATACACACATAATACGTCGTGATTTCTTGCAGAAATTGTATCAGTAATTTTATTCATTTTCATTATATTTGATACTCTTTTATCACAAATTTTAATATTTGAATTATTAAAGTTTTTTTGTTTTTCAACCAAAACCCTTTTAGGTTTGTATAACTCTATTAATTTTTTATCTAAGTTTTCTTCGGCAATACAATTTCCATTGTTTTTATGTGATTTTAAAATATATCTATTATCATTATCAAAATTTAAATGCATAAAAACATCTGCATTATTCGGTTTAATTATATTATTATATATATAGTTAAATGTGTATAATGCATTTCTAGGTTGTCCCGATAAACACAAAGCAACTCTCATTCTATAAATAAAAACTTCTATACTATTTAAATACTTATAAGTTTAAATATTAAAAATGTAAAAATTACAATGTAAAAATTACATAGTATATGTGTGTGTTGACTGCTTTATATGGTTAGGTGTAAAAGCGCGACTATTAATATGATATTTGGGCCAGTTTTTGGGAAGTAAACCATCTTTTATATACTTTCTTGCCATAATAGTCCAGATGGGTTGATCCCACGTATGCCATTGTAAACTTTTATCTTTATCTTCTGGATAATTTGAAATTAATTCTATGTCCTTTAAAGAATTAATAACATCATTTAAAAATTGCTCAGATAATTTAGTTTTCCTCATAACAATTAAACCTGCCCATAAACAATCATATTTTGTATAATAATCTGTAAATTCTGCCATTTTTTCAAAACAGTGTTTTCTACAAAAAGGTCTTATTGGTTGTAATCCTGAGTTTTGTTCCCAAGGGATAAAAATATCGCTTTTAATATCATTTAAAATAGTTGTTATTAATGATTTCCAAGTGTTCATTCCCTCATAATATGGATATTTTGTCCAATGAAAATTAATTTCTTTATCAAAGTTACCATCGTGATAATAAACAATATCTCCGTAAGGAATTTCGTTAAACCTTTTTAAAATACAAACTGCTTTCCAAGCATAAAACCCGGTAGTATCACATCCATTGTTTATATCAACGTATTTATTATACATAGGACTCCACCACCCATCATTATGTCTTTTATATATCGGGTCTACCATTGACCAATCTTTTATTGACCATACAAACTCTGGGTCATCTGATATATCTTTACAATGATATGCCTTAAACGTATCAACAAATGGAGAAACTCTTTGTTTTACGTTATTCTCTGTTTTTGATAAATCTAATCCATGATCATACGGAGGACCTTGACTATAAAATGTAATAAAATGAATTTTTGGTTGTTCCATTACAACTATTAAATATTTATATATTTATATATTTATTTTTATATTTATATATTTATTTTTATATTTATATATTAGTTACGAAAAATAAATAAAACACTATCATCCCTTTTATCTTTATTTCTTAAATCAATTATTTCAAAATCCTTAAACATTTTAAATTGATTTAACATGATATTATTTTTAATAGTTCTATCTTCTACATCCTCAATAACATAAATGCCTCCTTTTTTAAGTTTGGGAAAAAAGTTTTGTAAAGTTAAAAGTTGATATTCAAAAGAATGGTTTCCATCATCAATAATAATATCAAAACTGTCATTCTCAAAATGTTTTGTTAAAACGTCACTATTTTTATTTGCGGAATCACCTATTAAAATAGTCACATTTTCATTTTTTAAAGTTTCTTTTGCAATTGGCGTATATACTATATCTAACCCAACAATTCTTGCATTTATAAAATAATCCCTCCATAATTTTATAGATCCTCCATTATATATACCTATTTCTAAAAGATTAAGTTTATCATATTTTAAAGGACCAAATATTTTTTCATATGTATTTGTATAATTATGTAAGTCAACTACCGAAGTATTAAAATATTTTTTAGAATCAGCGAATCTCCCTTTATCTGTAAAATAATTACCAGTATTCAATAATTCTTGAAGAGAACTCATTATTATATTTAATAATATTACTTTTTTATATTATTTTATTATTTTAATATTATAACTATAAAATGGAAGTAAATTATTATAATTAAATTTATAATTATCTTTATCAAAAACATTTACATAATAATCTGGATTTATTTTATTTTTTAATAAATAATTTTTATCTTCCCATTCCTCTACTATGTATCGTCTAATTGATATAGACGAGTTGTATATATTTATATTTACGTTTGCATGTTTTGCCCAAAATAAAAATCGTTCTGTATTATGTAATGGTGTTATAAAATCATATTGTTTGTTATTTACTATCATATCATTTATTTTGTTAATATATTTTAATATATTTTTGGGAGAACCCATAAAAAGCCAATCACTAATTTTATTTGGATGCTCTCCAGCGTATTTTATACCTCCTTCTTTCGTTGAAGGAAAATATATTAATTTGTTAAAATCTAAATGTTTAATTTCGGATAATATATTTATTTTTTTGTCAAATGTTAATAAATCTGTTCTAATTATTATTAATAAATCATACTCATCTACATTATTTATTAAATTTAAACATTTTTTAATGCTAGAAAATCTACAATATAAAGGAGAATATATAACAAATGATGCCATTATTTTAGAATATAATGTATCATTTTTTATATTATCAGTATTATAACCTTCAATTTTAAACTCAGAACAATCATAATCATTCGGACATTTCTCGTATAAAACTTTTTTGGGTTTATATAAATTATTAAATAGTTCAATTGGATCTTCATTTTCATCAAAAATTTCTTTTACATGTAATCTATTAATTTTTCCTTTATAGGACTCATCCCACCAAAAATGTGCATAAATATCTATATTATTATTATCTTTTATAAAATGGTTATATATATCCGAATAACAATTTTGTATTAATCGTGGTAATCCGTGAAAGCATAGTGCAATTTTCATTTTTATATATTTAAATATATTATATAAAATATTTAAATGTATTTAAATTTTTTTGAAACATATACACATTACTCTTAATTTATAAGGCAAAACGTTATCAATTGTATCAATACTTAAAATTGGGTTATCTACTATTATAAATTTTTCACTAAATAGTTGTATAATATCATTAGGGTATAAAAATTCTTTGTCTGACCCTGTTTTATTTAAATCTTCATCATATATAACGTCACTCGTAACAATAAAATGTCCTCCTTTTTTTATTTTTTTTTCTAAAATATCAACAGACATTTTCCATGATTTTAATCCTGAATATTTTATTGAATCATTTCCGCAAAAATGAGTAATTGAACACCCATCAAATACTAAATCGATGCTATTATCATGTACATTCACTACATTTGAAAAAAAATCTCCACCTTTAAAATTAATTTTAGTTGTTATATCATTTAATTTAAATAAAGTATTTTGAATTAAATTAATATTTAATCCTGATACAATATCAAAATCAAATAGATATACATTTTGAACATTATAATTTTTGCATATATATGCAGATAATGAAGATATCTGACATCCTGGTTCTAATAGTGTATCTATATTTTTTATATTTTTTAAAAAATATATAATACAACCATATTTAAAAATTCCATCTGCACAAATATTTTTATGATACGGATTATTAATAGTGTTTAATTCTAAAATAGTATAATCATCAAATTTATTATATATAAATATTATATTATTCATACTTTTATATATAATAATTACTTTATATTATAATAACAACAAAATATCTTTTTTATTCATATCAATATTTTCTTCATTCATATTTATATAAGGTGTAAGTTTAGATTGTGTCGCTAATTGTAAATACCATCCACACCGAGAAAATTCTGAAACTGTAATAGTGGAAATATATCCTTGGCATTGACTAATAAAATATAAATCAGCTAATCCAGTATCAACAATAAAAGGTATACTATTAGGAATCAAACGACATGAATCTTCTAAATCTTGCGCTGTACCACTAAATCCATTTTCGGTAGGTAAAGCATTATCATTCATTCTAAAAAAATTTTCACGTTTAATTGGTAAATATAATAATTTCCAATCTGGTTTTAAATATTTTATATTATTTATTTCTTCATTACTATCGGTAGATATATATATATATTCAAAATTATTATTTTTTAACATTAATTCTATTTTTTCAATATATTGTTGTAACGAAAAATAAGGTCTATCCGTTTTTCCCCCATTTTTTGTACAAGTTTCTCCTCTTCTTATCTGCACCGCAAGAATATTTTTTGTGTTAGGCCATTTCATTTCATTTCTATAATTATTCATTGATAATTTATAGGATTCATTCAATTGGAAAGTATATTTAATACAAGATAAATAAATAAAAAATAACATCAGATTATTTGGGGGTTTCATTATATGATCATTTTTAATGTATATATCCTCATGATTATCTGTAAAACTATTAAAGTAATACTTCCATCCATCTATACATAAATAATTTCCATTTATCCGATTTCTTGTCCATAACCAAGGATACCAAGATCCACGTTTTAAATTATTTTCCCAAAATGATGTTTCGCCATTTCTTGCTTTATTTTGTATAAAACTTGATTTTCCTTTTAAAATATTTTGAACCATATAAGATGATGGAATTCTAATATTTTTAGCAATAGGGTAAAATGATAATGGTATTTCATTATTATTACTTTTGTTAAATTGTATTTCTTGCACATGTTTATTTGTCCAATTTAAATAATTACAAAAATCTATATCATTATCACTATTTAAATTAATGAATTCTTTTGGTAGTATAGGAAAATTATTCATATTATATAATAATAATTATATTTAAAATGTATTTAAATAATAAATTAGTATTATTTAATATATGAATATACAAAACATAACAATTGATCCAAATTATCGTTGCGGATGTCCATTTCATGGAGATGATTATACTTTAAATGTAGTAAATGATATAATGAAAAAAACTGAACAATTTATTGAAACTGGCACTGGTTGGGGAGATACAATATATTATATGGGTAATAACTATAATATACCTTGTATATCTTGCGAAACTGACACAGAACGATATAATAAAACTTCTTTATTTACAAAAGATTTAACTAATGTTAAAATTCATTATACTGATTCAGTAAATTTATTAGATGATACTAGTTGTGATAAAATAGATTTTACAAAAAAAACTTTATTTTGGCTAGACGCACACGGTTCATTTACTAATAAAGATGGATTGCAAATTAATGTTGATCCAATACATAAAGAATTAGTAAATATCTTTAAAAATTTTAATGATAGTGTTATTATGATAGATGATTTTAAAAATCCATTTCATCCTAATAACTTTGCATATGATGTTTTAGGTAAAAATGAATTATCTATAAATTATATTAGACATTTAATACCAAAGGAATATTATGTATATTGCCCTACTTATACAAACAATACAAGTAAATGTTGTGTTATTGGTAGTAAACCAGTCGGTTGGTGTGTAATTACAAAAGATATATTAAATTATAATTTCTTAAAAAGCTTATAATATGTTAAAAATATTATATAAATAATTTTAACATATTATATATAAATAAATGGATTATAATTTATATATAAAACAATTGCAGGAACCTTATAAAAAAAATCCAATTAATTTATCAATCGGGTTTTTTGCAATGTGTAGTTATCAGTATCAAGCATGGGATTATGTTTTTAGTAAAATCCGCGAACATTATCCAGATTCTCCAATAGTATTAATGAATGATGGGTTAAACCAGTATGATTATAGTGAAATGTCAAAAAAATATAATTGTATATACATACCAAAAGAGAAAAATATTTGTTTATTATGGAACGATATTAAAGATAGTCACGAATTTTTACACAGAACTAAAGAGGCATGTAATCTATTAAATACAGAATGGTTAATTAATTTACATCCAGACGTAATATGTCAAAATAAAATTTCATATTATCCACCATCTTTTATATGCGGTGTAGGAGCAGGTTCTAGAACAGGAATATCAAATAATAATTTTAATTCATCAAACGAATGGAGAAAAATAGATAATTATATTAGAAAAATACAACCAAATATTAAATTAAATGGATGGGGATTTTGTGGAGGAAGTATAATGAACATAGAAAAGTTTAATGAAATATACAAATCAATCTATTTTGATAATCCAATTATAATATTAGAAGATATAGAAATTATATATAAAGAAGCAGTTAAATATGAAGATACATTAATTCCTATATTATTTAATATATTTGGTTACGAGTATAGAATTTGGAAAGATAATCCAGAATATCATAGAGGAGAAAAAGAAGGTGCATTTTTACATGGATATAAAAACCATTACGATTTTTATAAAAATGGAGAAACTATTGATACCTTTAATAAAAGAAGGTTGTTATCACAATAATTACTTTTCTGCATATACAAATGTTTGAGGATGTACGTTTTCTTGTGTTGCAACCCTTATAAATAATTCTTTTCCTCCTTTTCTAAATGCTGTATCGGTATTTGATGTTCTTGAATAAGGAACCGTTCTGCAATCAATTATTTTAAATTTACATTTAATTAATAAGTTTGATAATAATTGAAAATTCCAACCAAATAAATGGTTGTCTCTATCATGATGATCGTATTTATTATTTTGTTTTTTTAATTTACCTAATTCGTCCTCCATACTTGGAACATATATAACAATTTTTCCTCCGACCTTTAATTTATTTTTTAAAATTAATAAATCTTCATATGGAGTTGGCGTATGTTCTAATGCATGATTAGATATAATTACGTCAAAATAATCATCAGGAATATCTTTAAAATTAGAAAAAGTATCTATTTTATTTTGTTCCTTATTAAATTTAACTGCATAAGGATTTATTTCATATCCAATTTTCTCATTACAAATTAAATTTTTTAATGTAGTTCCACTACCACATCCGAAGTCTAAAACTTTGGCTGTATCATTAATGTAGGGTTGAAATAATACTTGTGCTTGAATAATACCTCCTAATTCAACGCCATTACTCTGCCATTCCCAATATTGTTTATCATAAAAAGTATCATTTTCTTTAATTGATGTCCAATCTGTCATATTATTTAATAATATAAATTATATTATATATTTAAGTTATTATAATATAATTATTAACTCATTAGTTTAAATAAAATCAAATGATATCGTCTATCATCATTTATTAAATAAAATAGTTCAGGGTTATTTTTATATACTAATGCAAGTGCTAATTGTTCATTATTCACATTATTATTATTTAACATCTCTTTCTCAAATACTTTTTCAATCAATAATCCTATTTTTGATACTATATTTTTATACCCTCCAAACATTGTTCCTTTCATTAAATTTTCGGCACTCCATATAAAATTTTCATTCATATTATAATTGTTCAAATCATATCTTTGCTGAATAATAAACTTATTATCGCTATTGTTTATTATTGTATTTGATGGATATTTTTTATTAATATTTGTATCTAAAAAAAAACGAGATATTCCTGCATCCATCCAGAAAAAATAGTCGCTATTAAATGGATTTTCTTTAATAGCGTCTGCCAACCATCCAAATTTACTGTATTGAATCACATTATATTCTGGCAATTTACATTCAACCCTATTCGGATATGCAATTCGGGTTTTATAGTATTCACTGTTTAATATCTCTTTCATTTGCGGCAAATATTTATAATAACTTGCATTTTCTAAGATATCTTCTTTAATATACGTCTTATATTCACTTGGTCTATTGTGTTTCATAAAATCTACAAACTTTTTTTCAGTAACAATAAATAAATTACAATTAAGTTGAAGCGTTTTTTTGATCCACTCTAAATAATCTGCTAATTTTCTTCCATCGCCATTTAGTTCACGTCCAATATCAAAAAAAGCAGTCACTACTGTAACATTATTCATTATAATAGTATAGTTTAAGATTATGGTTTAATATTTATATTAATTTTTATATATTAATATAAATGGAAAAAATAAAAATAACTGAAAAATAATTTCAGTTGGTAGTATAGTATTCATATAAATAAAACCATTTATCAATATGATTGTATTTTGGAACTATACAATTAAATTTATCTTTATTTTTTAAAAATAATGTTGCTAGTATTTGCTGGTCACATCCTATAAATTTGTTTCCTCGAGCATACATTTCAAAATATAAATAAAATAATTTATGTAATTCTAATAATATTTCTTTCCCTCCACCAAAGATAGAACCCGAAAAATGCACTTCATTAGTAAACCATAATTGTGACGGATTATTGAAAGGTTCTAATAATACAATATCTAATTTATTCGTTGTAATCGTATTATAGTTTGGATAATCTTTTAAATACTTTAAAATAGTATTATCCCTAACATTTCCGATATCGTTCCATATAAATTTATCACTATTAAAAGGATTTAATTCTATTGCTTCTTTTAATAAATCAAATTTAGAATTCCATATTTTATAACAATCTTGGCCTCTGCCACATGATTTATTTGGGTCTATACATTCCTGATTTTTCCAAAAGTTAGCGTTATAGGTTTTCACTAAATTAAAATCATTAATTTCTTTTTCAATTAATACATAGTTAATCGTTGAATTCATAGCAATAATACGTTTTATATATTCCTTTTCATTTTTACCGACAAAAATAATAATGTTTGTATTAATATTCAATAACAAACATTTAATCCAAGTATCATAGTCGTTTAGTGTATGTTTAGATGTATGTAATTTATAAAAACAACTAACAATCGTTACTGACATTTTTAATTAATTAATAATTTATATTTATATATTTATATATTAATTTACTTGATTTATAAAATCAAATCCCATAGTCGTAATTTACTTTCATTGGTTTATTGAAATTTATTGAAATTTATTGAAATTTATTGAAATTTATTGAAATAAATGAGTGGAGACTTCACTCCACTATTTTCACCCAATTACTCGGAAACAAATCATCCATCTTTTTATTGCCTTGTGCAGGTCCAAACCATTTATCCGGGTTCGGATACGTGACAATTTTGGTTTGCGCGGGATTAAAATAAGCACCCCACCAACTAAAGGTGCTGTTTGCAATAATATTGTGCTGGCAATGCGACATCAATAAAAGTTGTTCGTAATCGGGAATCGCTGTATCCACCGGCGTAAAGGTCAACTCAGGCAACTCACATGCAATCGCTGCAATATTCTGTGCCACTATCTCGCGGTCCTGCTCTTCATAAAAGTAAATAATATTCCAATCCTTTTTATTGGTATGTTGACAAATGTAGTTCAAGGCTGCACTATAATAGGCGATTGACATGATCGGATGATGGTCTCGGTGTTGGACGTAGTTATAGTCGCCAATCCGAAAATGAAGCGCAATAGAATTGCTAAAATTCGACACATATTTATATTTCACGATTTCTCTCTGTTGTTCCAATTGAAGGAGATTAAAAATTGCATGTTTTTGATGTTCAAAGTACTTATGCGACTGAAAATACCCATAAAACCGAAACATTCGGTGAATTTTATCAAATGAAGGTATTGGGTGAAAATGAAAATCAGGTTCTTTATACAGCGGTAAATTCATTGGCGGACCTGGTCCTAAAAATGGTGTCAAATTTTTAAAAAAAGTATCCCAATAAAAGGGTCGGTCTGCTCGGTCGGGATGTCTGGATTCAAAAAAAAAGTTTACCTTTTGCGTTAAGGCATAACTAATCAGATTGAATATTTGAAACAGTTGATTCCCGATGCCGCCCATCACGTGAGTTGTAATTGACAGCATTTGTAATGGGATTATATAAATAGATATAAAAAAATATATTTATATTTGTTTAACTATATGATTATGTACTATATGCACTATATGCACTATATGCACTATATGCAATCTGCTATGTCCGGACAACATACTTATCCATAATTTGTTTGGGAATCAATTGCTCAATCATGGTCTCCAACTTTTTATAACATTTATTAATTGTCACTTCGCTAATTTCACTCACACTATTTACATTTTTTTTTGTAATGTTTAAATGACATTGATGTGCAACAAAGAACACAATACCTGCTGCAATTGAATGGGGGGTGTTTTCTGGAATCAGATTTTTTGCTTGAATACGGGTGGCAATAAATTTACATACTTTGGTTAATTCGGCATTGATATTCAACTTACTACAATAACGATCAATAAAGGAAAGCGGGGTGGTATTACACAGCGACGTTTTTTCATTGTTATTCATATCGCTTTCAATTTCATTTAAGATGGTGCTAGCATTTTTACACCCACGTGTTGCACTTGCATTGTCTAAATGAAAGATGGTTGCAATTTCTTTTGCAGTTCGGGGACAATCGTTGTTACGGCAAGCAATATAAATGGTTGCTGCAATAATACCATCGCGATTATCCCCGCGAAATGTTTTTACTTCCGATATTTTTGCATGGTAGCGCATTGCATCATCCACAATCATTTTAGGTATACCGGCCTGATTGGCCAAGACAATAATCCGCTGAAATTCTTCATAGCGGGCTTTTTCTTCATAAGGCATGCCTTGCCATTCCGTATAACGACGGATTTTTCGCATTTCATAACTGGAATTAGACGGACATAATACCTTGCAACCGTAGGAGGATTCTTTAAGTAAAGGATTTATCGGCATTCCACAACGAGTGGGGTCACCGGATTGATTGTCGTCGGCCCCATAAAATCGCCATTCGGCGCCTTGATCAATGGCGTCTTTATAAATAATACCACATTTAGGATTGGTGCAACATAAAAACCCTTCATCGGCAAATGCAAGCGTGGACTCACAGCAGTCGCATAGTTCACGTTCCCCTGATTTTCTAAAAACACATTCAATTTGGGGTTTTACAAACGTTTGATTGTGTTCATTTTCACTATTAAACGTTGATTCATTTTCATCAAAACTATCCCATAGTACTTTTTTGTCCCTTTTTTCAGGTTTTTTTAATTTATGTGTTTTGTTTGCTTTAGTTGTGGTGGTTCCTGTTCCTAGTAATACAATGGATGGCAGCGTTAAATGCGAAGAATCCATTGTTATTCTTTTTATGGTATTAAAAGTATCTAATACTTTATTATTCAATTTTATACGTTATTCATAAATTTATACGTTATTCATAAATTTATACGTTATTCATAAATTTATACGTTATTCATAAATTTATACGTTATTATATAAATTTATACGTTATTATATAATTATATAGTAAGTATGGGTAACACGTTATCTTCTAGTGATAAAAATAAATCTAATTTGGCGTATAAAATAGATGATATTGCAAGTAAATATATATTATCACAGACCTTCGATGATATGAATAAAATGTCCGAAAAAGGTTATTGCAATAAAATGGTAATCTTAACGGCGAAACTAATCGATAACAACTTAACCCCTTTAGAACAAAAAGAGAAGGTTAAACAGGTATATAACCCTAACTATGAAAAGGAAAAGGAAAAGGAAAAGGAAAAGGAAAAGGAAGGGGAGAATAAAATTATGCAAGAACCGCTCAATCCAATGCAAGAACCGCCCAATCCAATGCAAGAACCGCCCAATCCAATGCAAGAACCGCCCAATCCGATGCAAGAACCGCCCAATCCGAAGCAAGAACCGCCCAATCCGAAGCAAGAACTGCAACAACTCGGCGGTGATGATGATACACAACCTGACTGTGTTAAACTTGCGAAATTTTATGTAAAGATTGCTCATATATTTGCGGCTATCATGAAAACCATAAATCCCGTTATTATCTCGGTTAATAAGGAAGGGAAAACACAAAAATATGATTTAATGAGTAAACAAACTATGCCAACCGATGAAGAAATACTTACAATAGAACATAATAATTTTTGCACAAGACGTATAAATAGTTTATTACAAGAAAGTGATTATGACAAATCAAACCCAAATAATATTTCATTATCACTAAAACCTAGATTTTGTAATATAAATTATGATAAAAAAAATAATACGACTCGTAAATTTTATATACCTAACAAAAATAATAATATGGGTTATAGAAATGACTACATGAATAAAGGCGGTGACAACTATCGAGACCGCAACCGCGACCGGGACGGTGACCGTGAACGAGATGGTGATAACTATAGAGACCGTGACCGTGACCGTGACCGTGAACGAGACGGTGATAACTATAGAGACCGTGACCGTGACCGTGACCGTGACCGTGACCGCGACGATAACGACCGTGATAACTATAGAGACCGCGACGGTGAAGACCCTATGAAGGAGAATGTCATTTCCCAAAAAGATAAAAACATAAATGAAAATAATCCATTTAAAATGAATGCAGACGATCAATCTACTATTTTAGGTAAAAAAAACAATGAAAATCAAGGTGAAAGAGAAGGTGAAAGAGAAGGTGAAAGTGAAGGTGAAAGAGAGGAAATACCTCTTGATAATCGGTCGGAATTAGGTATACCTGAATTATATGAATTATACAATGATATATATAACGAAGAACGCGGATATTATACCGATATGTCTAAAGAGATGAGTTTAATCTATAAGTCCGATTTGGAACTTTTTTATAAAACGTTGCATGGTAAAGATATCCCTCTAGATGAAGATGGAAATAAACAAATCACTAAATTTGAACAAATTCCATTAGTTGAATATCATAAAGATGAAAAATGTCATAATGATGATATTTTAACAGAAAAATACGAGGGAACACTTAAGGACAACTTATTTAGAGAATACGCTTTCCATGTAAAAGATATGACGATTCGTATGAACGCCTATCAAGATAAATTATTAGAAATTTTAGAAAAAATATTCTCCTTTAAAAAACCGAAAAATGTAAGTGAAGAAAAAAAAGAAGAGAGAAACCAAGGCGAAGAGACGACGAGTTCGGTTGAAAAAGATAATTATAATTTAAATAAAGCAGAGAATTTAGAAGAACCGAACTTAGAAGAAGTGCCAATGCCAGAAGCGCCAATGCCAGAAGCGAAGTTAGAAGCACCAAAGTTAGAAGCACCAAAGTTAGAAGGACCAAAGTTAGAAGGACCAAAGTTAGAAGGACCAAAGTTAGAAGGACCAAAGTTAGAAGGACCAAAGTTAGAAGGACCAAAGTTAGAAGGACCAAAGTTAGAAGGACCGAAGTTAGAAGGACCGCCCATGCAAGCACCACCCATGCAAGCACCACCCATGCAAGCACCACCAGGGATACAAGCGCAAGTGGGTGGTAAAATCATGGATAAAAAGGAAGTAGACGAGGTCACTATAAAACTAAACCCTGATTTAGATGATGACTTATTAAAATCTCTCATTAAAACAACACGCGAAACGATTGTGAAAATGTATATTACGTGTGAAACTGACTTTCTAAAAGGTATTTCGCTCTTTGAAGGGATTGTTGGAGCACAATTAGCAAATACAACCACCTCTAAACTACAACTATTATCTAAACTCATTGTTAAAAAATTAGATGAAAACTATAATTAACAAAATTATACCACCTTAATATATAAAAATGCCTTTCTCATACCGACGAATTTCTGGTAGAACGTTAAATAGAGAAGCGACTATAAATACAAATTTGAGCAACTTTTTAGGTCCTGTTGAAAATGGTAGTGTTAGCACTCCGTTTAGTGTTGGGTCTCCTTCATTAAACGGGGTTGTTATATCAAATGGAACCTCGTCAGGTGTATCGGCAACATCTAATGTAACCTACGATGGAAGCACCTTTAGCATTACGGGTAATTCATATACGACTGGTGCCACAGTAGTAGGTGGCGGACTTATCTACGGTAGTGAGACAATAAGTTCTAGTGGTGCTTTATCGCCATCAATGCCCGTTTCTTTTTTAGATATTAGTGGAATAAAAGCATACACATTGGCGGATGGAACATATGCTGGAACTGTAAAATATATTTCTGTAAAAAATGCGGTTAATACTCCAGGGGGAACATTAACGCCAGTGACTACTAGTGGAACATGGAATACGGCAGCATTTAATACAACTGGGCAAAGTTTAACACTTTTATGGGATGGCGCTGGTTGGGTAATACTTGGGAGACAATCTGGTGTTGCTGCTTCTGCTACTGCGGTTGTTGGTTTACCCGCCGTTGCTTAATAATTTATTGTATTTTATAAAATTAAAGCACATAGTATCACCTCGGTTTATAGTATCACCTCGGTTTATAGTATCACCTCGGTTTATAGTATCACCTCGGTTTATAGTATCACCTCGGTTTATAGTATCACCTCGGTTTATAGTATCACCTCGTTTTATCTTCTATTCGCCTCAATAAATTTTCATTGTAAATCAAGCCCGAGGGTTTATAACTATCTATAGACGTATATTCCTTGTTCGCTTTTACCTCATCATTTCCGTTGCCATTTTTACTGCGATGAAACATTAATTCATTCGGGTCATCACTATTGCCATTGTCCTTGTCCTTTGGATTGCCCTTGTCATCCAAGTGTAAGCGTCGTCCATTTCCATCAATCACTACCCCCGTTTTCTTTTTTATCTCATTGCGAACATACGACGGACACCAATTTGCCCACGAAATTAAAAGTAAATTGGGGTGGGTGTATTTTACAATAAATCCATTATCTCTTAAATTATCAATTATATAAGCAGTGCAAGCGCCGTGATCGTATTTCGGCACCCCAATCATTGTTTCGGGCATAACATACCAACAGAATTGTTCCTTGGTTTGTTGGCGTGAGACCGTTTTAATCTTGGTATGAATGCGTCCTAAAATTTTATTGTAGAGAGATAATGTATTTAAATCTTGTTGTTGTTTTTTTTCATAAAGATCATCTAAATTTAGTTTCATTTTTTCACTAGATTCATCACCAAGTGTAAAAATAGTATTCATTTGTTGAAGAATCTATATATTTTCTATAAGGGAAAAAAATGGAGATATAAACTTTTATATAAAAATTTATATATTTATAAAAATTTATATATTTATAAAAATTTATATATTTATAAAAATTTATATATAAATATAAACTGTATCTATTTAATTAGAAACAGTATTACACTTAGAGTAATGACGATTAAACATATTGTAATAAGTGGGGGCGGTCCTTCGGGATTATTAAGTTATGGCATTGCTGCACAATTAGCAAAAAAAGAGTTTTGGAAATTAGAAGATATTAAGAGTATTTACGGATGTTCTATTGGTGCCTATATTGGGTTTATTATTTCACTTGGTTATGATTGGGACTGGATGGATGATTATTTTATTAAACGTCCGTGGGGTAAATTAGTTGGCGAATCAAGAGTGAATATAATTGATATTTATGAGAAAAAAAGTTTAATTAATGAGCGATTTTTTACTGAAGCAGTTATTCCGCTACTAAAAGGCAAAGACCTAAACCCAACAATCACCTTAGGGGAACTTTACAATTACAATAAAATAGAGTTACATATGTTTACAACAGATATCAACAGTAATCGTTTAACCAAATATGATATTTCCTATAAATCATTTCCCGATTTGCCCGTGGTTGAAGCATTACAAATGAGCATGGCCATTCCAATTATCTTTCAACCTATATTAAAGAATGACCATTGTTTTATAGACGGCGGATTTCTAAATAATTTTCCTTTAAATGATTGTATTCAGGATCAACAATGCAACACCGACGAAATACTTGCATTTAAAAATATTTGGAAAAACTATACCTACTGTATCACCGAAAATTCTTCTATTTTTGATGTCTTCTTATGTTTGTTAAAAAAAATGCAAGCATCGCTTGATACCGAACCAGAACAAACAGAGGTAAAATATACAATTAAATGTGTTATAGAAGAATTATCCGGATTTGATAAATGGGTAGAATCGTTATCCAATGAAATCGTCCGATGCACTATTATTAAAAATGGTTACAAGCAAGCAGATGATTTTTTGGCCTCCTTATAATCCAGTTGTTCTTTCTAAAACTTCATTTACGAGTGATTGAACAATCGTATCGGGTGGAGAGGTTATTTCAACCAGGTCCCAATCAATATGCTGACCATAATGATTTATTCCAACGGGGTAACAAATAATAAAGCGCTGATTTCCACGCATGGAATAAGACATTGAAGCAAACCGCCGTTCATCCTCACGCCAAGGTAAATAAGTAATTCCGCGAGGACCTATATCTCTATTTTTTGTTCTTCGTTCATCCGTATCGCCATAGGTTTGTAATTGCATTTGTTTGTATTCATCCGTCGTATAAGGTGCAACAATACTGTCTATGATTACCTTATCCTTACGACCGGGCAATTTTACCCAAGTCCCTTTCTGAAATGATGTAAGGTTACCATCTTTCATTTTAACATCAAATTGTTCTCTGGTTCCATCTTTCCAATGGGCAGACCATTCATTGCGCGTGTTGTTCATTTTTAGTGATAATGTATGTATAGGTAATATACTATTTTTTTATATTATATAGTATCAATTTTATATATAGTATCCATTTTATATATAATATTGATTTATGTCAGTCAAAGTCAACTCGCTTATTCTAAAGAAGTTCTAACAAATTCATGTAATGTGGCTTTGTTTGGTTTTGCATCATATTCAATCAGTTGATTGCCTTTCATCATCTTAATTGTCGGAAATCCTTTCACATTAAATTTATCCGATGTTTCGGAATCTTTGTCGCAATCCACTTCAAAGAAATTTATTTTAATTCCTTTCACTTTTTTCCCTTCCATTTCTTTCTTGAAATCATACCAGATGGGTTTTGCCGTCTTGCAGTGAGGACACCATTCCGTGTAAAAGAAATACATATCAACGTATTCTAACCCAGGTTTATTTGTATTAAATTCATTATTTGCTACATAACTGGCATTAAGACGGTCTGATACATAACGCCGATAGATGGTTATTGCTGCAATTAAAAAGATAACAATAAGAAAGAGAATAACCAAAAAACGCGTATTTCCGGCAAACTTCAGCATTTTTTGTTGAATATCGCCGACCTTCATTATATATATATTTATTAAAATAAATATATTGTGAATAAGAACGTATAATTTTTAGTATGTATACTAACTATGCTATACTATATAAAAACAAGTTCGTATAGTATAGTATATATAATCAATTATGCTCTATAAAACATCCGATGGTAAATTAATTGAAATTTTAAGAAAAAATTATAGAGATGATGTTTCGTATTATAGTGCAATTATACAAATTAAACAAAAATAGAATATATAAAATATAAAAGCAATAGTCCAATAAAGCCACATAAAAGATAACTTGCAATTGTATTATTTCTTATATCTATCATCGCTTTGTCGTTATTCTCATTATTCTCATTATTCTCATTATTCTTGTTATTCTCGTTATTCTCATTATTCTCATTATTCTCGTTATTCTCGTTATTGCTATTTTTTTTACTAGTATTCTTTTTATCTTTCATGTCTTTCATGTCTTTCTGTATTAATTGAAGCGTGCGTGTTTCGTTGTAGTTTTTATATAAAATATAAGATAATATAGAAATGACAATACCTTGCCCTAGTCCTTTCGTATATTTGTATGTCGTCGGTATACCAATTGTCATAATAATAATTAATAAGGAAAAGGTTAATAATAAATGTAACTGTTTAGTATTATCAAAGTAACTTTCTAAAGTTTTATTCATATTTACTATTATAGTATAGTATAGTATCCTATAATATATTTTTTAGGGAAAAAATATATCTATCTATGTATTATACAGGCAAATCCTTAATGCGTAATACAACAAGAAAAATTAACCGAAACAGTAGTATAAAAAAGGAAGTATCTGTCAAACCTCAACTGAAAAAAAGGACCTTCACCAAAAAGGATTACTATAGTGGTGATGGCATGTTGACGACTGTATGGGGACCGAGTATGTGGCATTTTTTACATACAATGTCGTTTAATTATCCGATACATCCGTCGGCCGAGGATAAGAAGCATTACCGTGATTTTATGCTATCCTTACAATATGTATTGCCCTGTAAATATTGCCGCATGAATTTAACGAAAAATTTCAAGGTGTTTCCTTTACGTATGGAAGATATGAAAGACCGTGATTCTTTTTCGCGTTATGTCTATAAACTTCACGAATTGATAAATAAATTGTTGAAAAAGAAATCTGGTCTCTCTTATTGCGACGTCCGTGAGCGATATGAACATTTTAGAGCACGGTGCACAAGTGAAAAACCGACCGTGTTTGATATTAAGGCATATGAGGTGACTAAAAAGAGTGGGAAAAATAAAACTATGAAAAATGGCAAGGATGCAAAGAAAGAAAAAGGATGCACCGAACCACTGTATGGGAAAAAATCCAAATGTATTATTAAAATTGTGCCGCAAGAAGAGAAGTGTAAAACAATGCAGATTGACGAAAAGTGTTTGAAAAAGAGGGTCTAAGGAAGGTATAATATATCATATGGTAAATTTATCATATCATAAATCTATCATATCATAAATCTATCATATCATAATTATTTTTATATATAATCATTATGATGCATGTAATTCATTTATAAGATGCTATTATAGTAGTATACCTATTTAATGTTTTCTAGTTTTACGCTTATTATTTTTTTTAGATTTTTTGGTAGGGTTTGATTTTTTAGATTTTTTAGATTTTTTATTATTTCCTCCATCTACTTCTTCAAAGTTTTGAATGGTCAAGGTTTGACGAGATTTTAACGTTTTAAGACCTAATCTAACTGCAATATAACCAGAACTCGTTCCCAATAATCCCAAACCAATATACAATAAATTTAATCCACTATTTACACCAGACAACGTTTTAGTTAAGCTGGTAGTCATAGCATACGTTTGTTCTGCAGTTATTCTGGCTAGTTCGGTTGCAGTTTGTGCACTAACGCATGTAGTATACGTACTTGTGGTAAAAAGAGTATTTAATACACCTGCATTTGTATTACAAGTCGCTACTACATTTGTTGATATTTGACTCGCTGCAGAGTTAAATAGTTCCATTGATCTTTCAGTTATTCTATCGGTTATTAATCTAATAATAGATGAGGGCAGTGCAAATAGACTATTATCTATCAATAACTGTTTTGTAATAGGGACTATACCTTGACCCATGACTTCCGTAGATGTTTCATTTAATGAAGAAAAACCAAAAAATATTAATATACAGGCCACTATAAAAATACAAATTACTTTAAAATCATACGAATTCATGTTTGTACACGTTTCACTTATAGTTCTTGCCGTACGTCTTATCATTCCAGTAGGACCGTAGGGTGCCATTGCCTGCTGACCTGGTTCCGCCATAGGACCTTCGTATAGTTGCATTTCAAGTACTCTTCTTGAAGTTGCATTTAATTTGTGTAATTGTGGTGCAGACTGATTTAACTGTTTTACTTTTACAGAACGCGGCGTCATTCCCAATGCTCTTAATTTTTTTTTTCCACTACTACTACGACTACCCCCACCATTAGGAAGAGTAGGTTTTATTTTTTTTTTAAAACCTGCATACACATTTAATACTAAATTTTCAAAGTTATCCTTATTTAAATTTATATTAAAATTTCTCTTTAAAAAATCACTTAATAAATCGGACAGATTACTTAAATAGACAGAATCATCTTTTCCTAATTTTATAGTCACGTTCTTTTGTGTCGTAAACATAGGATTAGTTAGAAGTTGTTTTACGATAGGTAACCCTTTATGACTACTCATTTATACTATATATAAACATTTAAATAATTAACTATTTATATTTTTCATTTTTACATCCCAAATTGGCTAAAGTCAGTAAGAACGGGGCGGGGCAAATAGTGGTTGGATGTCACACTATTGTAATTGGGTACACGTTTACAATCAAACGCAGGTTCCGGGCAGCGTTCGCAAGGGGGGCAAGGGGGGACCGACGCAGGTTTGCTGCAGCCATTGCTAGATGAACACTCTTTTTGGGATTCTTGATCTTCGGTGTTATTCATACCACTGCCAGGTGGGTTTGTTGGCGGAACCATGCGGGATTTCAGCATGTATAAATGTTCATCGCCAGGCGGGACATTACCGCCCACCTTGCCGGTGCCGGTTAAACTTGCATACCCTTGTGTTGATTGTCTTGCTTGTGATGCTTGTGATGCTTGTGAGGTTTGTGTTCTACTGTTATTGTGATAGGTGGCATTATGTAAATTGGCGTATTTTATATAATCGTTGCGTCTTTTCAACTCCGTAATGTATAATTGCTTCCATTTATCAGAATTTGTAACATCGGACTCTATCTTATTCAAATATTCAAGTAATAAATTGGGATTCGTGATACTAACGGGCACGTCCTGGTCCTCATCACATTCAAAATATTTCATTTCATTTTGAGCGTAATCACACACATCGCCGCCATTACTTGCATTAGTCGTAATACTGTATTTCTTTTTAATTAACCCATTGCTGCACGTATCTACCGGCGTCCATGAACCAATGCAGTTAATCGGAGCACCCGTATTGGTGCAACTAAAGGTTTTCACTTCATCCTGAGCATAATCACATGGAGTGCCACCGTTGGTTGCATTTCGTGTCACACTATATTTCTTTTGAATAGAACCATTGACACAACTTCCTATATTGGTCCATACGCCATTACAGTTCAGGGGTGAGACGGAGGAACTAGTACTACAACCCGAACCACTGCATCCTGCCATATCGCATGGATCCACATTTCGCTTTACTGCAGCGTTAGGTTCATCTCTCTCCGTTACGGTATGTCTGGTGCCTTGATTTAAAATAAGGTTAACATCCCCCGTAACGAACCCTTCTATACCATTACTAGACGGAGTAGTCATGAGGGCGACATAATCTTCTGCGTATTTCTTGAGGTTATTTAACTTGCTATTTAAGGCAGTAAGATTGGTTACAATGTCAGTAACCGTCCTAAAATAGGTTCTAATACTAGCTTCCTCTGTATCTACCGAATTAACACCAAATTTATTAATAGGAACGGTAATATCTATTAAACTATAGGTTGTCAAACTAGGGGTTCCGTTCGCCGCGGTTGCAGGTAATACCGGAACATTATCTATATACTTTGGCATGGTGGCACTTATGGTGGTTTCATCTCTTATTTTATATATTTTGTTATCCCCGGTTGTTGTATAATTTTTTGTATCAACTCTACCCTTTTCATAGACATACACTAATTGATACTTTGTTAAATCGCTGGACGAAATAGACGCTATATCTTTATCATCTATATATTTTGGTCGTGTAGTGCCACTTATGTCAGTGTTATTTTTGATTTGATATATTTGGTGATTATTGTTACCACTAATATCCATATTATTTTTTATATTAAAGTCATTCCCTTGCCGTAAATAATTAATATAATTGGTAAACCACGTATTTATTTTGCTTCTCATGGTGTCGCATGTAGGCTGATCAGTAGTAGTATTATTAATAGCACAATTCATTGCATCTATAATCCTTATCTTCTCTTTTGTCAATTCCTCTAATTCAGTGATCGTTCCAAATCCTTCTCTCTTCCCTCCTATCATTCCTAACCCAAGTGTTGCTAAAGACACGAAGAGTAAACCTAAAAGGATGATTAATTGTTTCGGTTTCAAATTTGCTAATTGTGCTACTTTATTAAACCAGAGGAGCAATACTTTAACTATGTTTGATGTTTTTGATGTTTTTATAGTTTTTTGTATTGTTTTTAACAGTGTGTTGCTATTTTTCATTTGTGTATAGATTATGAATGGAAAAAATAAAATGTTAAACTACAATGTTAAACTACAATGTTAAACTATTATATTAAAATTGAAATTAAATATAATAGAGATAAACCGCTGTATATAGTCTATACGATACCGATGCCTCCACGAACCGTGACCGTATTAAAATCATCTTATGTTGAGGAGGATGAGAATGCCACCCTTATGAATGAGTCTAGTCATACGCCTCCTGTCACGTCTAACTGCATCTATTATGAAATTGGTGTAGATGAAGCAGGGCGGGGACCTATGCTTGGTCGTGTTTATGCCAGCGCAGTAGTTTTACCTAAAAGTATGGAACACTTTAATCATGCACTTATGAAAGACAGTAAAAAATTTCATTCCGAAAAGAAAATCAAAGAAGTGGCGGCTTATATTAAAGAACGCGCAATTGCTTGGTCGGTGCAGTATTGCAATGAGGACGTTATTGATAAAATCAATATCCGTAATGCAACACACCAAGCAATGCATGCAGCGATTCGTGATGTGCTGGAACAATTAACCCTGAAAGCAAATGGTGCGGGAGAACATAAAATACTATTGCTAGTGGATGGGAATGATTTCACCCCATTTCTGGATAGTTCTAGTTTAACCGGTGAAAAAGTATTGCACGTATGTATTGAAGGTGGTGATAATACGTATTCGTGTATTGCCGCTGCCTCTATTTTAGCTAAAGTATCGCGCGATGCATATATTGCCGAATTATGCACGGTTCATCCGACGTTACAGGAACATTATGGTATTTTGAAAAATAAAGGGTATGGAACACAGATTCATATGGAGGGCATTAAACAACACGGTATAACGCCGTTTCATCGGAAGAGTTTTGGTATTTGTCGCACCTTTACCTAACAACGATCGGTTATTTATTATTTATTTATTCATTTGGATTGTCTTGGCGACGGCGCTTGGTTCTACTTTTTTTCTGGGTTGCATTAACAATATACTTTACTTGTTTTTTTCCCTTTTTTATTATCTTGCCGTGGTGTTCATCTTCACTTTCACTTTCACTGCTGCTGCTGCTGCTGCTGCTACTGCTACTGCTACTGCTGCTGCTTGTATCATGTGCATAATCATTATCATATGCAATATTTGTTTTTCCTAGATTTATATTAATGTTAATGTTTTTAGGTAATTTTTTTGGGTGACGTTGTTTTTTCTTGGGTTTTGGTTTTGTAGGTGTATGACTGCCGCCGCCGCCGCCCTGTGTTGTGTTGCTGTCTCCGCCTCCTGCTGGTGGTGCTCCTTTGTCTCCTTTGGCTTCTTCTCCTTTGTCTCCTTTGCCATCTCCTTCGGCTTTGCCATCTCCTTCTGCTCCTTCGGCTTTGCCATCTCCTTCTGCACCTTCTGCACCTTCTGCACCTGCGGCCGAAGCAGTAATGAATTCTACTGCTGCACCCGTTGTTTCTAACTCTTTTTCATAACTATTTACTGCCGAAAGCAATGCATTTAATAACTTCGTATTTGTGCCCAATGAACTTTTCTGCATATTTATACCAACTTTGTTTTTTTCGTAGGAAGCCAGAATGGATGATGCATTTGCGTCTAAAAATGCAATCATCTTTACTTCATCTTTCGCAAATTGGTCCTTCTTTTCTGCAAAATCTTTCCGCTCTTCCTTTTTATATTTATTGTATTGTTTTTCTTTGGATGATTTACCACCGGTTATATCGCCGCCGCCTTCTTCTTCGGGGTCTTGTTCTTCGTCTGATTCGCCTGTTTCGCCTACGTCTTCGTCTGATTCGTCGTCTTCTTCTTCTTCTTCTTCTTCTTCTTCTTCTTCTTCGTCGTCGTCTGAGTCTTCGTCGTCTCCTGCGTCTTCTCCTGCGCCTTCAACTGATCCCTGTCCGCCTTCTTGACCTTCACTTACTTTCTCACCAGTTGCCGCTGCTTCTTCTGCTGCAGTTTGTTCCTTTGCATCCGCGGTTTTTTCTCTTTTTTCCATTGCAATTTCTTTTGCCGTCGTTTTACCGCTTAAAATTTCATCTTTATTCCCTGAAATGTTTGATTTCTTATGAAGTTTTTTCAGTTCATCCGAATCAAGTGCATACATGACGATATCCTTTAATTCTTTATGTTGTACGGCCAATTGCGTTTTGTCAAACATTAATGGCACAATTTCTTTAGATATTTTTGTAACAATATCTGAAAATTCATTATACTTTTCTTTATTTAATTCTTTAAGCTCTTTTTTATTTTTCCCTAACTCTATCACGGTCTGAGCAGTTTCTTCATTCATTAATTCTTTTACCTTTTCATCAACTAACCAATATTTATCAATATCTTCTTTTAAGAAAAATGAAAATTTTGCATCACCGCCCAAATACTCAAACACATTATCTTTGGATGCAACGATTTTATACTGACTATAAAATAAACTAAAATTATTAATGTCTACTGAACTTGACGTCGTCGTATCTTCCCCGGCACCCCCGGTTTGTGCTTCCGGCGATGCATCTGCATTTGCTTCATTACCCAGTCCTTTTACTTTATTTAAAAAGAGGTCATTATAGGAACTTCTTATTTTTGATTCAATCTCTTTATTTCTAATAAGATTTCTGAATAGTTCACTCCATTTATCAAAATTTTCTTGTTTAATCCGATCGATCGTTTCAGAATTCATCTCAAGGACTTGAGCGGCGGCCTCAGCGCCTTTTTCACCGTCCGCGCCTTCACCCTCTGCATCAGGTGTTCCGAGCTTTGCATATTTGGGATCACTATATTTTGCAGTTTTTGTTATAGACATACTAACGCCCATTTTCTAATATCTTATATAATCGTTATACTATTTTTTGAAATTTAGAACCAATCGGATAATAGCACAACCCGATCTTATTTTTTGATAGAGTTACAATTCTATCAAAGTTTTTTAATTTCTAAAAAAATTGATTTAACCATTCACGTTGATTCTAGAGCAACCCACCCCTTCCTATTCACTATGAAAGTTCTGGTTTTTGATACTGAAACAACTGGTCTGCCCGAAGATAATTATGCTTCCTTTCATGATTCGGCTAAATGGCCTCATATCATTCAGTTGTCCTACATTACCTATGATACAAAAACAAAGGAAATCTTAGAATACAGTGACCGTGTGGTTAAATTAGACCCCTCGGTTATTATCACGCCTGAAAGTATTGCAGTTCATCAAATTACACGTGAAAAAAGCGAGTCTCAAGGCCTCCCGATGAAAGACGTTCTCACTGAATTTGCCCAATCTATACAAAAAGCGGACCTGATTGTGGGGCATAACATTCTCTTTGATAAACGCATTATTATCGTTGAACTCTACCGCCATGGCATCAAAAATTGCTTTTATCATAAAATCGGTCCAATTCCCGAATACTGCACCATGAAACGCACCATGGATTTATGTGCAATTCCAAAAGTGAATCCAAAAACACGTGAAACTTATCATAAATTTCCGACCTTAACGGAGTTGCATTCCAAATTATTTGGGGTTGCGCCAAAAGGGACGCATAACGCGATTGCCGATGTCATGATTTGTTTGCGGTGTTATGTGATGATAGAATGTAAGTATGATATCTCGTCCGATGATGATGTAAAGTTGGTTTTTAGAACTTTATATCAATCGTATTGTATGTAATCGTAGTGTATGTAATCGTAGTGTATGTAATTAAAGTTATATAGTGGTATATACTTAAACAATGAGTGATACTAACTATATACGAAAGAGAGAATGAAAGTATTTATGATGGTGTTTAACCCAACCGGGTATAATAAGGTTTCCCCTTTGATTGAAAACGTAACCGAACAAGTAGCTAACTTTATTGAACCATGGATTGAATCATCTATTAGATTAGGACCACCCTATAAAGAAAAAAAAGACACCCACTTACATGTTTCAATTAACAAATATTGTTCAGAAGCAGACGGGTTAAGTGGAAATTATGATGATTTTTTCACCTATACCAATTTGGTGACCAATGAACAACATATACTATCGCCCAATGAACAAAAGTTAAAAGCATTTTGTGCCTTTATTAATCGGATAACAAGTTAAAATGGTATCGTTCGCTTATTTTAAGTTGTAGTTTACACCCTTGAATATTTACAGTTTAACTTGAACACATTAGGCAGTCGTCGGGACCTTGGGTAGTATTACTAATGGTTGCATTTGTTGTTGTTGACGGTTTGATTGTAAATTGTTGTGCTTGATGTTTTGCTTTTCGGCGTAAATAATAAATCCCCGTTTTCAACCCTTTCTCCCAAGCATAAAAATGCATTGAAGTTAAAAGTTTATAATCGGGGTCTTCTACCCATAAGTTCAAACTTTGAGATTGGCAAATGTAGGGCGCCCGATCAACTGCCATATTGATTAATTGTTTCATCGGCAATTCCCACACCGTTTTATATTTATCCTTTAACTGTTGCGGAAGGGTAGTTAATTGTTGGATACTGCCTTTATTCAGAATAATATTTTCTTTTATTGCATCGTTCCACAAACCCATTTCTAATAGTTCGGCCATTAAATATTTATTCGGCAATACGAATTCACCTGCATTTGTGCGGCGCGAATACAAATTGCTCGTAAACGGTTCAAAACATTCATTGTTTCCAAGAATTTGCGAGGTAGACGCCGTGGGCATCGGCGCCACCAAGAGCGAATTACGCAACCCGTATATTTTAATTTGCTCTTTTAATCCGTGCCAGTCATAACGATTGCTGCTCGGCGAAACACCCCACATATCAAATTGAAGCAGACCTTTGGAGGCGGGGCTGCCGGCAAATGAACTATAAGCACCCATGTGGGTATCATTTAAATAATAGAGTTCTGCCGGAATTGGCAATAGCTCTTTCACCTGTTCATCTTTTTCAGCCGCTGGTAAATAAGTACGCGATACTGTAGCGTGTTTTTGATACTTGTCTAAATGTTCAACTTCAATGTCTTTAAACAAGACGCGCGACTGTTTGGCCAACTGTTGCATAGGGGATGAACGCGCTCGTGCAATTTCCATAGAACATTCCACCGAAGCATGATAAATCGTTTCAAAAATAAGTTTATTGGTTTCCTTTGCTTTCTCACTCGTAAATGCAACATCCATTAGGACAAAGACATCGGCTAACCCTTGGACCCCAATTCCAATCGGGCGATGAAGTAAATTACTGACCCGTGTTTTATCGGTCGGGTAGAAATTAATATCAATGACTTTATTCAAATTATACGTAATCACCTTCGTCACTTCGTGGAGTTTTTCATAATTAAATGTTTTATTGCAGTTAACAAATTTGGGCAATCCAATACTTGCCAAATTACAGACGGCGGTTTGTTCGGAATCACTGTATTCAATAATCTCGGTACAAAGATTACTAGATTTAATCACGCCAATATTTTGCTGGTTGCTTTTCTTGTTCGCTGCATCCTTGTAAAGAAGATACGGTGTGCCAGTTTCCATTTGACTGTCTAAAATTTTAAACCATAAATCGCGTGCTTTCACTATTTTCAAGGCTTTACCGCTCTTTACATAGGTGTCATAAAGCACATTAAATTCGTCACCATAACAATCCGCCAATCCAGGACAAATGTGGGGGCAAAATAAATGCCATTCTTGATTGGTTTTTACCTTTTCCATAAAGAGATTTGGAATCCACAAACCGTAAAACAAATCACGCGCGCGCATTTCTTCATCACCGTGATTCTTTTTCATATCCAAGAAACGTTCAATATCTGCATGCCAAGGTTCTAAATAAATTGCAAAACTGCCGTTTCGTTTATTACCGCCTTGGTCAATGTAGCGGGCCGTCGTATTAAAGACGCGCAACATAGGCACAATACCATTACTTGTGCCGTTGGTTCCGTTAATATGTGTGCCTGATGCACGAACATTATGAATATGCAATCCAATTCCGCCCGCCCATTTTGATATTTTAGCACAATCTTTCAAGGTATTGTAGATTCCCTCTACACTATCGTCCTCCATCCCAATTAAATAACACGAACTGAGTTGCGGATTATTGGTGCCTGCATTAAAAAGCGTTGGCGTTGCATGCGTAAAGTATTTATTGGACAATAAATCATATGTTTCTTTTACCCGCGCCAAATCTTCGCCGTGAATTCCAATGGCTACGCGCATCCACATATATTGCGGACGTTCAATGACCTTTTTATCCACCCGCATAAGATATGCTCGCTCTAATGTCTTGAACCCAAAATAATCAAATAAATAATCACGCGAATGATCTATCATTCCATTCAGGTGTTCCTTGTGTTTCTGACTAAGAGACCAGGTGTTTAAGTGAATAAGCGGTTTATGTCTACCGTGCATGTCGCAATGGTTATAAATAACATCCATTGCTTCCGAAAAAAGAGCAGTTGTGTTTTTATGATTGTTAGATACAATGATTCTGCTAGAGAGAGTTCCATAATCTAAATGTTTAGTCGTTAGTGAAGCACATTGTTCTGCCATTAGTTCATCAATAATATGGGTTGGAATCGTATTATACAGTTGGTCTACAATTTTCATAACCAGTTGACTATAGTTGACATTTAAAGTGGGTTTTTGATTTGTACCTAGATACTTTACTCGTTTTAGAATTTTATCAAAGGATAATACTTCGGTTTTTCCATTTCTTTTTATAACAGACAGTTCTTCATTTGATAAAGCAGCGGACGATGGCATTGGTAATAGATGTTCTATTATTTATTAATAATGAGAAAAGTTTAAATGGTTATCCCTAATCTATAGTAATTATATAGTAATTATATAGTAATTATATATACTATATAATATAGAGAATGAACCTTAAATTAGTTGCCACGGTCACTAGTATTTTAACAAGTGTTCTTATTGTTTATTTTTTTTTCATCATTATGAAACCAAATACAAATGAAAAAGTGATTCCAACCTATTTAAAGAACGGCATGGGCATGCATCCTAAAGCTAAAACTACCGCTACCGAAATAAATGATGTATTTGACCCTATGTTGGACAATGGGTATGACAATGGAATTAACCGTCAATTATTAGAAAACATTATCCCTCTGTCAACTGATGCTGACCCGATTTTACCTGCAAATGAAATGAACTTAACTAACTATAAGGATTTGGAAAATATCAATGCTGAAAAAGAGGTGTATACGAACGACGTGCCCTTATTTATAACAAACGACGGTAATAATAAAAAAGTGAACCCACTTGATGTAAATAGTCAACATCGGCGTGTCAACTTTTATTAAAACGTGGGTTTTTTACCTTTTATCAACTTTCCCGGACCATAAAAAGTAAAGGGAAAATATAAAAAAGAGAAGTGAGGTTATATATTTCAATGTTTGATTACTGTAATCTTTATTAAAAATTGCACCATATTTGGCGGCAATTATATAAGAAATACATAAGATGGTTGCAACTAAAAAATCAACTTTTTTGCGCTTATAGTAATCAATTGCGGCTAAAATAGATATCGGCGGAAGCATTGATACAATAACCGTGCCTATCGCCAATGTATAATCTGGTATAATATTTAATAATAATAGACCAGGTAAAAGAATGAATGTTCCACCGATACCTAATCCCCCGCCGATTAGACCAGCAATAGAACCAATCATAGCAGTTAAAACGATTCTTAAAAACATTTGTATATAGTGAGTGTATACTATATATAGTGAGTGTATACTATATATAGTGAGTGTATACTATATATAGTGAGTGTATACTATATATAGTGAGTGTATACTATATATAGTGAGTGTATACTATAT
>Ga0114969_10000593_pt1 | contig 31153 bp, 31 predicted proteins | sample M_130807_MF_Meta_FD_87316 | JGI IMG/M metagenome (GOLD analysis project Ga0114969, IMG submission 87316) | Freshwater microbial communities from Lake Montjoie, Canada to study carbon cycling - M_130807_MF_MetaG | ecosystem: Environmental > Aquatic > Freshwater > Lake | place: Lake Montjoie...
AATCGAAGATGGTGTCGAGCGCCGCCTTGTCGAGGCGCTCGGTGACCTCGGGGTCGGCTTCGAGCAGGCCACGCAGTGAGGTCTGCTCGTCCCACGCGGTCATCGAGTTGCGCTGCACGATCTTGTACGCGCCCTCGCGGCTCATACCGCTCTCGATCAGCGCGAGCAAGACCTTTTGCGAGAACACGAGGCCCTGCGTGCGCTCCAGGTTCTGCTGCATGCGCTTCGGGTAGACGACGAGGCCGTCCATGACCCCAGTGAAGATGTGCAGCATGTACGCGAGCAGGCCGGTCGCATCGGGGAGCACGATGCGCTCCGTGCTGGAGTGCGAGATGTCCCGCTCGTGCCAGAGCGCGACATCCTCGAGGCCCGCAGTGGCGTAGCCGCGCAAGGTGCGCGAGAGGCCGCAGACGCGCTCGCAGAGCTCGGGGTTGCGCTTGTGGGGCATCGAAGATGAGCCGGTCTGGCCGGCCGAGAACGGCTCCTCAGCCTCAAGGATCTCGGTGCGCTGCAGGCCCCGGATCTCGGTCGCGAATTTCTCGAGCGAGGCGCCGACGCCGGCGAGCACCGAGATGTAAAAGGCGTGGCGGTCACGCTGAATGATCTGTGTCGTGACTGGCGCGACCCGCACGCCGAGGTGCTTGCAGGCGTCCTCTTCGACCTCGGGCGGGACGGTGGCGTGGGTGCCGACGGGGCCAGACATCTGCCCGACGGCGATCGTCTCGCGGGCCTGGCGCAGGCGCTCCTCGTGACGCGCGATCTCGTCGACCCAGACGGCGAGCTTGAGGCCGAAGGTGGTCGGCTCCGCATGCACGCCGTGGGTGCGGCCGACGCAGATCGTGTCCTTGTGCGTGAGTGCCTGGCGCGCGACGACCTCGCGCAGTTTCGCGAGCTGGGTGAGCAGCACGTCAGCCGCCGCCATCATCTGGAGGCTCGTGGCGGTGTCCCACACGTCCGAGGACGTGAGGCCGAGATGGATCCAGCGCGACTCGGGGCCAAGTGAGTCGGCGACGGAGCGCATGAACGCGGTGACGTCGTGGTGCGTTTCGGCGATGTACTGCTCGATGTTCGCGACGTTGATCTTAGCGTTGGCCCTGATCAGGTCAGCGTCGGCGCGCGGCACCTCGCCGTGATCGGCCCACGCCTGCACGACCGCGATCTCGACATCGAGCCACTTCTCGAACTTGTAGTCCTCGGTCCAGATTTCCGTCATCTCGGGACGGCTATATCTCGGGATCATGGCTGACTCTCCAACGTAGGCAGTGGGCTAGACGAGATCACCGAGGAAGTCCTCGCGCGGTGGCGAGAACGCCTCGATGAGAATCGCGGGCGTGAGGGCGGTGACGTGATGCACGACGCCGCCGGGGATCAGATACGCGTCGCCGGCTTCGAGGTCGGAGACGACGTTACCGATGGTGAAGCGGACACGGCCTTCGCGGACGCTGCCGGCCTGCTCATGCGGGTGGACGTGCTCGGGGACCTCGTGGCCCTCGATGATGCCGATCTCGACGAGCGTGAGGTGGTCGCCGGAGCCGAGGGTGCGGCGCGTCACGCCGGGGAAGGCGTCGACGGTGCGAATGATGGCCGCGCGTCGCTCGTACTGAGCCTTCTCAGATTGGGCTCGGTCGGTCTCGTTCATCGTGCTTAGCCTGCCACTCTCGAGATCATCGGGTCAGGGCCGATGAGCAGCTGCGCCATTGTGCGACTGACGGCGTCCCGTTCGTACTGGTCGCCGAACAGCGCCCACATCATCTCCGAACCGTCCGGCGTCGTCTCGTACACTTCGCGCGCGAACTCGCGGGCGGCAGCCTCGAGGGCGGCGCGCTCGGGGTCGATCATCGCGGTGGTGATCTCGGGCGGGCGGACGTTGCGAATGGTCAGCTCGCGGTTGCCATCGAGGCCGAACAGCACTTCCTCGACCATCGAGCCGCGGCCGAGGCCCCACGCGGCGATGTAGTGCAGACACGGCGACGGCTGCGGGCGATCCGGCATCGTTGGCAGCGCCTCGATGTCGATCGAGCGCCGGCACTCGCGCATCGGGCAGCGCACGGTGTGGGCCACTAGCGCACCGTTTCTTGTGGGCTGGGGAGCGGCTGGTTGGCGGTCGCGCCGATATCGGTGCGGTAGTGCGCGCCCTCGAAGTGAATGCGGCGAACGTTGTCGTAGGCGCGCGCGCTGGCCTCCTCGACCGTGGGGCCGCTGGCGACGACGCACAGCACGCGACCACCGGCGGTGCGGAGCACGCCAGCGTCATCGCGCTGAGCGCCGGCCATGAAGACCTGGACATCGCTGTCGACGTCGCCAACGCCAGTGATCTCGGCGCCGGTCTCGTAGTCGCCAGGGTAGCCACCGGAGGCCATCATCACGCCGACGGTGGCGTCCTCGGACCACTCGACGGGGACCTCGGCGAGGCGGCCGTGGGCCGTGGCATCGCAGATCGCGAGCAGGTCGGAGCGCAGGCGCGGCATGAGCGCCTCGGTCTCCGGGTCGCCGAAGCGGCAATTGAACTCGACAACCTTCGGGCCGTCGGCGGTGAGCATGAGACCGGGGTAGATGATGCCCTGGAACTTGCGACCGTCCGCCGCGATGGCCTGCAGGATGCGCTCGGTCACGTCTCGTTGGATGGCGCTGGTGGTGGCCGAGTCGAGCCAGCCGGGCGGCGAGTACACGCCCATGCCACCGGTGTTGGGCCCCTGGTCGCCGTCGAAGACGGGCTTGTGGTCGCAGGAGAACGGCATGTGGCGCACGGTGATGCCGTCGGTGAACGCATGCGCCGAGGTCTCGCGGCCGCGCATGCGCTCCTCGATCACGATGCGTGAGCCGGCCTCGCCGAAGTGGCCGTTGACCATCGCGTTCTCGATGGCCTGCAGTGCGTCCTCGACGGTGTCGCAGACCGTGACGCCCTTGCCGGCGGCGAGGCCGTTGGCCTTCACGACGCAGTCGAGGCCGCCCGCGAAGAGCGTGCGCGCGAAGTCGCGAGCCTCCCAAGCGTCCTCGAAGCCGCGGGACCCGGCGGTGGCAATGTTCGCGGTCTGCATCAGCTGCTTCGCGTAGGTCTTCGACCACTCGAGCTCGTGCGCCGCGCGGGTGGGGCCGAAGGTTGGGATGCCGGCGGCGGTGAGGCGGTCGACGACGCCAGCGGCGAGGGGATCCTCGGGGCCGACAATCACGAGGTCAGCCTTGATCTGCTCGGCGTGACGCAGCACCTCGTCGGGATCCGCGGCGCGCAGCGCGATGTTCTCGCCGTAGTCGCTCGTGCCGGCGTTGCCCGGGCCGATCCAGAGCTTATCGAGCAGTGGCGACTGCGCGAGGCGCCACGCGAGCGCGTGCTCACGACCGCCACCGCCGAGCAGCAGGACACGCATGCTCATTCGAAGAATTCCAGGCGCGTGTTGCGGATGCGCTGGGCGACCGTGTCGAGGTCGCGACGTGCGGTGGCGACTTCGGAACGCAGCGTGTGGAGCTCGCGCGCCGCGGGCTCACTCAACTCGAGGATGGTTATGGGTGTGCCGAAGGCGCGCAGTGCGCGCTCGGCGTTGCTGATGCGGCGGTAGGCGTCACCCAGGCTCTGGGGTACGGCGGCGCCATCAAGCACTGCAACTACTCCCACTCGATAGTGCCGGGCGGTTTCGAGGTGATGTCGTAGACGACGCGGTTCACCTCGGACACCTCGTTCACGATGCGCGTGGAGATGCGCGCGAGCAGGTCGTACGGCAGACGCGCCCAGTCGGCGGTCATCGCGTCCTCGGCGTTCACGCAGCGGAGCGCGATGCAGTAGCCGTAGGTGCGGAAGTCGCCCTGCACGCCGACGGTCTTGGTGTCGGTGAGCACGGCGAACGACTGCCAGAGGTCGTAGTACATCGACGCGTTCTTGATCTCGTCCATGACGATCCAGTCGGCGGCGCGCAGCACCTCGAGCTTGTCGCGCGTGACTTCGCCGATCACGCGGATGGCGAGGCCGGGGCCGGGGAACGGCTGGCGGTAGACCATCTCGTCGGAGAGGCCGAGCTCCTTGCCGACCTTGCGGACCTCGTCCTTGAAGAGATAGCGCAGCGGCTCGATGAGCGTGAATTGCATGTCAGTCGGCAGGCCGCCGACGTTGTGGTGCGTCTTGATCTTCACGGCTGCGCTGCCGCCGCTTGAGGCGGACTCGATGACGTCCGGGTAGGTCGTGCCCTGGCAGATGAAGTCGACGCGACCGAGCTTGTCGGCCTCATCCTCGAACACGCGGATGAACAGCTCACCAATGCGCTTGCGCTTGGTCTCCGGGTTCGTGACCTCGACGAGCTCGGCCAGGAAACGGTCGACGGCATCGACGTGCAGGAGCTTCATGTCCATGTGCTCGCGAAACGTGGTGACGACGCGCTCGGGCTCCTGCGCTCGCATCATGCCGTTGTCGACAAAGATGCAGGTGAGCTGGTCGCCGATCGCACGGTGTACGAGGGTGGCCGCGACGGCGGAGTCGACTCCACCGGAGAGCGCGCAGATCACCTTGCCGTCGCCGACGCGCTCACGAATGTTCTTCACCGACTCCTCGATGAAGTTCGCGGCAGTCCAATCGCCGGCGCAGTGCGCGACGTTGAACAGAAAGTTCTGCAGCAGCTGATCGCCTTGCGGCGTGTGCACGACTTCCGGGTGGAACTGAATGCCGAGGTGGCCTGCCGTGTCCGCCATGACAGCGACGGGCGAGGACTCGGACTGCGCGATCGAGCGGAAGCCCGGCGGGAGATCGACGACCTGGTCGCCGTGAGACATCCACACTGGCATCGAGGCAGGGAGGCCGGTGAGCAGCGGGCTCTCGGAGTCAGAGACGGTGATCACGGCGTGGCCGTACTCGCGGTGTGCGGCAGGTGCGACGCGCCCGCCGAGCGTGTGTGCGAGTAGCTGCATGCCGTAGCAGATACCGAGCACAGGCAGCTGCGAGCCGATCACGAATGCGGGCAGCGTCGGCGCGTCGGGCTCGTACACGGAGGCGGGGCCGCCGGAGAGCACGAACGCCTTGATGCGGAGATGGTTGAGGTTCTCGGGCTTGGTATCCCACGGGACGAGCTCGGAGTAGACGCCGGCCTCGCGGATGCGCCGCGCGATCAGCATCGAATACTGCGAGCCGTAGTCGAGGACGACGACAGCTTCGGGCGCGTTGGGTGCCGGTGTGAAGATGTTGCCTGGCTCGCGCGCTCCGGCAATCTCGAGGTACGCACCGACCTCGGTGTCTCCGGAAGTGCGGATCCGCGGCGCCGAGCCGGCGGCGGCCTCTGTCGATTCGACCATGGCGACCTGGTTCCGAGGGGGAGGACCTCTAGAGGCTGATCCTAAGCGGGCCCTATAGTCGGGTCAACGAATCCAGTAGCCTCGGACGCCTGCGCAGCGCTACCGGGCCGTGTCATTTGTGTGCCTTGGGCGGGAGTTGCGGCGTGCCCATCGTTGGTCCGGACCGTATCGACGAGGTGATCGATGCCCTCAACCGGGGCCTGATCGTTGGGATGCCGACGGACACGGTCTACGGCCTCGCTGCCCGCGCGAACGATCCCGAGGCGGTGAAGGGGCTCGGCCAGCTCAAGGGGCGGAACCCGAACCAGCCCGTGGCGGTGCTGTTTGATGACGTCCGCGATATCGACCCCTATATCCGGGCCAGCAACGCGTTCGTCAGGTTGTCGGCGTTCTGGCCGGGGCCGTTGACGCTGGTCGTCCGATCCAGGCACTCCAGCGCGGAGCGTTTCCTCGCGACCGAGGAAGGCACCGTGGGGGTGCGTCAGCCTGCGGACGACCTCGCGCGTCAGTTGATCCGGGGCGCCGGCGGCGTGCTGGCCGTGACGAGTGCGAACTGGACGGGCGAATCGGCCGCGACCAGTGCTGCCGAGGTGGCCGCCGCATTCGGTGAATCGATGTTTGTGCTGGACGGCGGGGTGCGCTCGACGCAGGCCGCCTCGACGGTGGTAGACGTCACTGATGACGAGCCGAAGGTGCTACGCGAGGGGCCGCTGTCGCGCACTGACCTCGGCATCGACGACGCCTCGTGACACCGCTTCGGCCGCCGAGCCTTAGGCGGCTTCGACAGCAGGCGCAGGGTGCTGCGGGGATGGGCGCGCGAGCGGCAAAGGCGGCGGCACTGGCGGCGAGCCACCGTGCTTGGCCGGTCGAGGATGGGCGGATCACCGTCCGTGGCCTCGAACGGCCGGTTGAGATCATTCGCGACCGTTACGGCGTGCCCCACATCTACGGATCGTCCGAGGCCGACGCGCTGTTCGGGCAGGGCTTTGTCCACGCGCAGGACCGGCTGTTCCAGATGGACTCGATGCGCCGCGCCGCTGCGGGCAGGTTGGCCGAATGGGCAGGGCCTTCTGCGGTCGCTGCCGACCGGATGCTGCGGCGGCTCGGGTTCGTGGACATCGCCGGGCGTGACCTCGCCGCAGCGAAGCCGAGCGAGCGTGATCTGCTCGTCGCGTACACGGCGGGGGTGAATGCCGGGATCGTGTCGTTGCCGACGCTGCCGCCTGAGTACGTCTTCCTGAACGACACACCCGAGCCGTGGCACCCCGAGCACACGATGATGCTCGGACGCTTCGTGCTGTTCTCGTTCGCGGCGGACTGGGACACCGAGCTCGTGCGCGAGCGGCTGATCGGCGCGCTCGGGCCGGAGCGCGCGGCGGCGGCCGAGGTGCTGACTCGTGCCGCGGGGTCGACGGTGACCGGCCTGCCGGCGCAGGCGGCCGAACGGATCGTCGAGGCGTATCGGCTGGCGCGTTCGTTCGGCATTCCGGGCGGGGCGGGCTCGAACGCCTGGGCGGTGACCGCCGAGCGCAGCCTGACCGGCGGGCCGCTGCTGGCGAGCGACCCACACCTCGAGTCACGCATGCCGGGGCTGCTGCACGTCAGTCACACCGTCGGCGGGCGCTTCAACGTGATCGGGGCGAACTGCCCCGGTGTGCCGCTCGTTGCCATGGGACATAACCGTGACCTCGCGTGGGGCATCACCGCGGGGCTCGCGGACGTGAGCGACTGCTACGTCGAGACGATCGATCCGCACAACGAGACGATGTACGCGACGCCCGAGGGCTACCGCACCGGCCGAACGCGCATCGAGCAGATCGTGGTGCGCGACAGCGAATCGGTCGAGGAGCGCGTGCTGGAGACGCGGCATGGGCCGGTGGTGGGGCCGGTGATTCCCGGCGACGATCGCGCGGTGGCGCTGCGATCGACCGGCCTCGAACTAGGTGATCCGCTCGGGCCGGTGCTCGACCTATGCCGCGCCACGACCGTCGAGACGTTTGACGAGGCTGTCAGTCGACGGCCCGGCGTGACGTTCAACTACATCTTCGCGCACCGCCTTGGACGCATCGGGTACCGGATGTCCGGGAGCATTCCTCGCCGCGAGCCGGGTGCCGGGCTGCTGCCGCACGACGGCGCGAGTGCGGGCGAGGTGCCTGGGTACATCAGCGCGGACGAGATGCCGCGCCAGCTCGACCCCGAGCGCGGATACGTCGTGTCGGCGAACCAGGATCCGGGCGTGCTCGCCGATGTTGGCGAGGACTTTTGCGAGCCGGCTCGGGCTGACCGCATTGCGGCGCTGATCGAGGCGAGTGCGAAGCATGGCATCGGATCGTTCGCGGCGATTCAGACTGACCAGCGCTCCGAATTGCTCGTGCGGTTCCGCGACGTAGCGGTGCCGCTGATCGCGGACCACGAGCTGGCCGGGATCGCGGCGGTGTGGGACGGGCGCGTGCAGGCGAGCAGCGCGGCCGCGGCGCTCCTCGAGAGCGCGTTCCGTGCGGCGAGTCATGCACTGGCGCGCCGGCTTGCGGGGCGCGACGAGGCGCTGCTGCTGGGGCAGGGCATCGGTGTGCCGTTCGCCGGCTCGTCGTTCAGCATTCGCGCGCAGGGCTGGGTGCTGAGGGCACTCGAGTCTGCCTCGCCACCATGTTTCGAGGACGCGGCCGACCGCGACCGGTTGCTACGCGCGGCGATCCACGAGGCGACTGAATCGCTGCGGAAGCAGCTCGGCGTGGAGCCGGGGAAGTGGACGTGGGGGGCGCTGCATGTGTGGCGACTGCCGCATGCGCTCTCGGCGGTACCGGGACTGGGCAAGTGGTTCTCGCGCGGGCCGTACCCGCTCGGTGGTGACTTGAACACGGTGTGGCAGGCGTCGCTGTCGCTGGTGCGTGACACCGACGCGGCGGGCATCCTGCCGGGCTACCGCCAGATCGTGGACCTCGCGGACATGGACCGATCGCTGTTCCAGCTCTCGACGGGGCAGTCGGGCATTCCGGGGCATCCGCGCTATGGCGACTGCATCGAGGAGTACCTCGCAGGCCGGTACCGTCCGCTACTGTTCACGCGCGGCGCGGTGGAAGCGGCCGCGGAGCACACGCTGACGCTGGAGCCCGCATGACGGCGCCCACCTTCGAGTCCCTCGACGCACGGATCGACCGCTACCGACCGCTGGTACTCAAGGAGCTGCGCGCGATCGTCGGACGCGATCCGGCGGGGCTGTATGCGTGGATGCGCTACCACATGGGCTGGGAAGACCAGAGCGGCGCGGCCGAGCAGGCATCGCCCGGAAAGATGCTGCGCTCGACGGCGGTGCTGCTCGCGGCGGAGCTCGTTGGTGGCAATGCACACCTCGTCGCCGTTGCGGGCGCAGCGGTCGACCTCGTGCACAACTTCTCGCTGCTGCACGACGACATCGAGGACGACAGCGCGACGCGACGTGGGCGCTCGACGGTGTGGACGTTCGCCGGCGTGCCGCAGGCGATCAACACCGGCGACGGTATGTACACGCTTGCTCGACTCGCGATGCATCGACTGACGCGCGCGAGCGTCGCGGACCGACTGGTCGTGGCGGCGATGGCGGAGCTCGATGAGGCGTGCATGCGGCTGGTCGAGGGGCAGTACCTCGATATGCGGTTCGAAGCGCGTGGCGATGTCACGCTCGATGAGTACGTGACGATGGCGTCGGGGAAGACCGCGGCGATGTTCGCGGGGCCGTTCGCGATCGGCGCACTGGTCGGCGGGGCGAACTCGGACGTTGTGGACGCGTTCCGCGAGTACGGACGTCATGTCGGCATGGCGTTCCAGGTGCTCGACGATGTGCTGGACTGCTGGGGCACCGCACGTCAGCTCGGCAAGGAACCGGGCGGCGACCTGCTCGCGCGCAAGAAGACGTACCCGGTGCTTGCGGCGCTTGAGGGCGTGGGTGGTGCCGAGCGCAGCGCGCTCGCTGCCGCGTATGCCTCGAAGGCTGCGGCTGACGAGGACTATCGGGTGCTGGCGGTGCTGGTCGAACAGGCCGGTGGTCGCGCCGCCGCCGAGGCGTACGTCGACGAGCAGGTGCGGCTGGCACAGGCGGCAGCGAGTCGTGTCGGTCTCGATGGCGCCGAGCTCGGGCTGCTCGATGAGTACCTCCAGACGGCCACCGGGCGGCGTTAATCGCACAATTACGCCCTCACAATCGCGTGCTAGGGCGGTGTGGCGGGTTGTGGTAGCGTGCCCGCGGTAGATTCGTTTTGCTCCCGTCAGCTCGGAGATCGCCGTGAAAAAGAAGACGATTCGTGACGTCGATGTGCGCGGCAAGCGCGTGTTGCTGCGCGTCGACTACAACGTCCAGGTGGTCGACGGACGCGTCGTTGACGACATGCGCCTGGTCGAGTCGCTGCCGACGATCCGCGCACTGCGCGAGGCCGGCGCGTGCATCGTGGTCTGCTCGCACCTTGGCCGCCCGAAGGGCGTCGACGCATCGCTGAGCAATACGCCCATCGCGCGGCATCTCACGAATCTGCTCGGCTTGCCCGTGCAGACGGCAAAGGACTGCATCGGGGACGAGGTCGAGGCGCTGACGCGCGCGATGAACCCCGGCGACATCCTGATGCTCGAGAACGTGCGCTTCCACGACGAGGAAGAAGAAAACGACGAGGCGTTCTCCGCGGCTTTGGCGAAGCTCGGCGATATCTATGTGAACGACGCGTTTGGCACCGCGCACCGCGCGCATGCCTCGACGGTCGGTGTGACCAAGCACCTGCCGGCGTACGCGGGGCTGCTGCTGGAGCGCGAGGTTGACTACCTCAGTCGTGTGACGGAGGCACCGGAGCGGCCGTTCGGGATCATCCTTGGCGGCTCTAAGGTGTCGGACAAGATCGGGATCCTCGAGAACCTCGTCGAGAACGCCGATGTGATCTGCATCGGTGGCGCGATTGCGAACACGTTCCTGAAGGCGCGCGGTATTGATGTCGCGGACTCGCTGGTAGAGAACGAAGGCCTCGCGGGGGCACGCTACATCATGGCGCTGGCGGAGCACCGTGGTGGCATCGAGATCGTGCTGCCCTCGGACGTAGTAGTCGCCTTCGGCGGCGCTGACGCCGAGCACGTGCGCACCGTCTCGGTCGCGCAGATTCCTGTGAACTGGCGCGTGCTCGACATCGGTGCTGGCACGGTGCAGGCGTTCGCGAACGCGCTGCGCTCGACAAAGACGGTGGTGTGGAACGGGCCGGTCGGCCTGTTCGAGCGTGCACCGTTCGACCGCGGGTCGCTCGCGGTCGCGCGTATCGTTGGTGAGTTGAACGCCACGACCGTGGTCGGCGGCGGCGAGACCGCCGCGGTGGTGCGTCGCGCCGGCGTCGCGGACCGCATGTCGCACATCTCGACTGGTGGTGGTGCGTCACTTTCAATGTTGCAGGGCAAGTCCCTCCCCGCCGTGGACGCGCTGCTCGACTCATAGCTCGGAGCATTTGTGGAAATTGATCTGATTCGTCGCCTCTCTGCGCCCAACAGCACCAAGGTGGTGCTCTGCGTCCTCGATGGACTGGGGGGCATGCAGGGGCCGCGCGGCCGCACGGAGCTTGAGGAGGCGCACCCGCGTCACCTCGACCGCCTCGCGGAAGAGGGCATCAGCGGGCAGACCGTCCCGGTCGGGCTCGGCATCACGACGGGTTCGGGCCCGGGGCACCTCGCCTTGTTCGGGTATGACCCGCTGGTCTACGAGGTCGGCCGTGGCGTGCTCGAGGCAACCGGCATTGACTTCCCGCTCGGACCGGACGACCTGGCTGCGCGCGGCAACTTCTGTACGGTCGGTGCGGATGGACTGATCACCGACCGCCGCGCGGGACGTCTCGCCACTGAGAAGACCGCCGAGATCTGCGAGCTGCTGCAGCGCGAGGTGCACCTCGATGGCGTCGAGATGTTCATCCGACCCGTGCGTGAGCACCGCTTCGCGCTCGTGTTCCGCGGGACGGGGCTGAGCCCCGAGCTGAACGAGACCGACCCGCAGCGCGAGGGCGTCGCACCGCTCGAAGTCGTCGCAACAGCGCCGGCCGCCGAGCGCACGGCTGCACTCGCACGCGAGTTTGTGACGCAGGCGCGCAAGCTGATCGGCGACCGTGACCAGGCCAACGCGCTGACGTTGCGCGGCTGGGCGACGCCGCCCTCGCTGCCGCAACTGCCGGAGCTCTGGAAGCTGCGCGCGGCGGCGATCGCGGTCTATCCGATGTACCGCGGGCTTGCACGCCTCGTGGGCATGGACGTGCTCGACAGCGGGACGAGCTTCGACTCGGAGCTCGAGACGCTTGCGAAGCACTGGGACAACTACGACTTCTTCTTCATGCACTACAAGTACACGGACAGCGCGGGCGAGGACGGTGACTTCGCGCGCAAGGTGAAGGCCATCCAGGACTTCGATGTGCGTATCCCGGAGATCATGAAGCTCAACCCGAACGTGATCGTGATCGCAGGCGACCACTCGACGCCGGCGGCGATGGCGGATCACTCGTGGCATCCCGTACCGACGATCATCTGGGGCGACCATGTGCGCCAGGATGATGTGCATCACTTCAACGAGCCCGAGACGCTGCATGGCGGCCTCGGGATCTTTCCCGCCAAAGAGTTGCTGCCGCAGGCGTTCGCACACGCGCTGCGGCTCTCGAGATTCGGAGCCTGAGATGGCACGCACACCGATCGTGGCCGGCAACTGGAAGATGAACCTCGGCCGCACGCCGGCTCGAGAGCTGCTGACAGCGCTCAAGGGCTCGCTCGCGGGCATCGAGGGCGTCGACATGGCGGTGTGCCCGCCGGCGCCATGGATCGGCGACGCCGCGGACATCCTCGCGGGCACCAAGATCGGTGTCGGGGTGCAGAACGTGTACTGGGAGGCCCAGGGCGCGTTCACGGGTGAGCAGAGCGCGGCGCAGCTCGCGGGTGTCGTGGACTATGTGATCATCGGGCACTCTGAACGCCGTCACGTATTCGGCGAGACGGACGAGGCGACCAACAAGAAGCTCAAGGTTGTGCTCGAGCTTGGCATGCAGCCGATGCTCGCCGTCGGCGAGCTGCGCGAGGAGCGCGAGGGCGGCCGTACGAACGACGTGCTGCGCCGGCAGCTGATGGCGGCCTTCGAGGACATCTCGAGCCTGCCTGAGGGGTTCATCGTGGCGTACGAGCCAGTCTGGGCGATCGGCACAGGCCTTACGGCAACGCCGGAGATCGCGCAGATGACCTGCGCGGACATCCGCGCGATCGTCGCGGAGCGCTACGACGCAGCCACTGCCGAGAGCTGTCGCATCCAGTACGGCGGATCGGCGAATGCCGACAACGCCGCATCGCTGGTCGGGCAGCCTGACATCGACGGTCTGCTCGTCGGTGGCGCTGCGCTGCAGGCTGAGTCCTTCACGAAGATCTGTCAGGCTGCGGCAGCCGCGAGCTGACCACGATCGCCGAACGGCGCGTCGTCGCCATCGTCGGAGCGACCGCGTCGGGCAAGACCTCTGTCGCGGTTGCAGTCGCGCAGCACCTCGATGTCGAGGTGCTCTCGGCTGACTCGCGGCAGGTGCGGGCGGGGATGGTGGTCGGGACCGCGGCCCCGACACTCGCGGAACAGGCCGCGGTCCGGCATCACCTCGTGGGTCATGTGTCGGTGGACGCCACGTACACGCTGGCGGACTTCCTGCGTGAGGCGCGGTCGGCTCTCGATGACATCTGGGCACGAGGCAAGACGCCACTCGTCGTTGGAGGCACGGGGCAGTACGTGTGGGCGCTGCTGGAAGGCTGGCAGCCGCCGGCGGTCGAGCCTGACCTCGAACTCCGGTCGGAACTCGAGGCACAGCTGGCCGCTGAGGGGGTCGGGGCGCTGTTCAGGCGGTTGCAGGCGCTCGCGCCGGAAGCGGCGGGGCGGCTTGCGGATCCTCGGAATCCACGGCGCGTGATCCGAGCGATCGAGGTGGCGACCGCCGGGGCGGATGCCCCGAGCATCGAGCCGCCCGACTTTGCCTCGAGCGTGGTGGGGCTCGACTGGCCTCGGGAGACGCTGCACGAGCGGGCGGACGCGCGGGTGGAGGCGATGTACGCGGCCGGGCTGGTCGAGGAGACGCGGGGGCTGCTCGAACGGTTCGACGGGGGGCTGCCGGCCTTCCGCACCATTGGATACGCCGAGGCGGCGCGGGTGGTCTCTGGCGATTGGATCCTCGACGAGGCTGTGGCGCGGACGAAGACGGAGACACACCGGCTGATCCGGATGCAGGCGACCTGGTTCCAGCGGGACGACAAGCGGATCGAGTGGGTGCCGGGGGATGATCTCGAGGCTGCCGTGCGCGCGGTTGAGACGGCTGCTCTCCGGCCCGTACGATGACTGCCATGAATTTTGACTTCTGGAAGATGCACGGCACCGGCAACGACTTCGTCCTGACGGAGTCGACCGACCTCGACTTCGACTGGCCGTCGCTGGCGATCCGCGTCTGCGACCGTCACTTCGGGGTGGGGGCGGACGGGCTGATCGTCTCGTTCCCCTCGGCGAAGGCCGACCGGCGGATGCGCATCTTCAACCCGGACGGGTCCGAGGCCGAGATGTGCGGCAACGGTGTGCGGTGCTTCGTGAAGTACCTGCTCGACCAGGGGATCCTGCCCGCGGTCGATGGGGTGATGACGATCGACACGATGGCCGGGGTGCTGGAGGCGCGCGCGACGCGCGACTCGAGTGGCGCTGTGGAAATGGTGCGCGTCGCGATGGGCGCGCCACACCTCGACCCGCAGGACGTGGGGGCGCGCATCGAGCAGGCCGGGCCTGTGCGCGACCTGCCGCTGACCGCGGCGAACGAGCTGCTCGCGCTGACGCTCGTGTCGATGGGGAACCCGCACGCGGTGCACTTTCTCGACAGTGCGCCGCAAGACTTCGATCTGCACCGCATCGGACCGGCGGTCGAGCACGACCCGCTGTTTGCGCACCGCACCAACTTCGAGATCGTGCAGGTGCGTGACCGCGCACACCTCGATATGCGGGTATGGGAGCGGGGCGCCGGCGAGACGCTGGCCTGTGGGACCGGTGCGTGCGCTGCGGTTGTGGCTGCACGGCTGCACGACCGAGCTGATGAAGACGTCGATGTCGCAGTGCCGGGGGGCACGCTGCGCATCTCCTGGGACGGCGCGGGCGAGGTCTACCTCGAAGGTCCCGCGACGTTCGTGTTCGCTTCCCGCTGGGAGGACTGACCGTGACCCAAGAGCGACGTGCGATTCAGCAGTTTGACGTTGGGGTGCGCAACGCCCCAGTGCGACCTCGTGAGTGGGAGCGCCTGCTGGCGCTCGAGGACTCGCAGGCGCTGCGCACAGAAGGCGCTGACGTCGCGTTGGTGGTGCAGGACGGCCAGCTGCACCTGATGTTCGCGTTCGAGTCGCAGGACGTCCTGATGATGGCGTTCAACCCGATGTGGAACGCGATCGCCGATTCGCTCGCGGACTACCCGGTGCCGTACGTGAAGCTCGACCTTGTGTCGTTCACGAACCGCGAGTGGCTCGACCCGATGCTCGACGCGGCGGGGTTCCTGGCGTTCCCAGAGTGGATGGACCTCGAACACCGCACACTGGCTGAACTCGCACCACCGACCGTGCCTGACGGCCTCACGATTCTTCGCACCACCGAGGCGGACTTCGACCGCATCGTGGCAATCGAGGCTGATGCCTACGACGACTGCTCCGACGGGGAGTCGGCGACGCGCGCGCGTCTCGAGGCTGCGTCGTGGGTGGGCGTGCTCGTCGAAGACGGCGCGATCATCGGCTATGCGATCAATATGGCGGCAGACGCGCAGGGCACGGGTCGCGTGATCTCGTGTGCGATCGACTCGGAGCAGTGGGGGCGGCAGCTCGGGCAGGTCATGCTTGGGGCGGCCACGTACCAGCTCGCGGCAACCGGCGCGAAGCAGGCCGTCGTGCGCGCTCGACCCGACGTGCCACGCTCGGTGCCGACGGCGATCGCGTGTGGCTACCGGCCCGGGCGCTCCGGGTACGAGCTGCGGCGCACGCTCGATGAGCAGGCGATTCTCGACCGCATCGAGGAGCGCCGCGTTGCCGGTGTAAAGGTGCGCTTCGGCCGCTGGCACTAACCGCTACCGCGCCTCTGGCACGAGGCTGCGTGATCCTCGACACTCGCGCCCACTGAACCATCCACCGAGGCGATAGGGAGCCCCGCTCATGGAACTCGCGCAGCGCGTCCAGCAACTGCCGCCATACCTCTTCGCGCGCATCTCCGAGATGATCGCAGCGAAGCGGGCGCAGGGCGTCGACGTGATCTCGTTCGGGATCGGCGACCCAGACATCCCGACGCCGGGGTACATCCTCGATAGCCTCAAGCGTGCGAGCGACGTGCCGGCGAACCACCGCTACCCGGAGACCGAGGGGCTGTCGGAGTTCCGCGAGGCGGTCGCGCGCTGGTATCTGCGCCGCCACGGCGTGACGCTCGACCCGGCAAAGGAGATCGTGTCGCTGATCGGCTCGAAGGAAGGCATTGGGCACTTCCCGCTCGTGCTGATCGATCCGGGCGATGTCGCGCTGATCACGGATCCGGGCTACCCGGTGTACGAGGTCGCCACGATGTTCTGCGGCGGCGAGTCGGTGAAGGTGCCGTTGCGTGAGGAAGACGGCTGGCTGCCGCGCCTCGAGGACATTCCGGCGGACGTCGCGCGGCGCGCAAAGATGATCTGGCTCAACTACCCGAACAACCCGACGGGCGCCATTGCTGATCTCGCGTTCTTCGAGCGCGCGGTCGCATGGGCGAAGCAGTACGACGTGGTGATCGCGCACGACCTCGCGTACTCCGAGGTGACGTACGACGGCTACGTCGCGCCGTCGATCCTTGAAGTACCGGGCGCGAAGGACGTGGCGATCGAGTTCAACTCACTGTCGAAGTCGTTCAACATGACCGGCTGGCGCATCGGCATGGCCGTCGGCAACGCGACGCTCGTGGATGCGCTGCGACGCGTGAAGTCAAACATCGACAGCGGTGTGCCGCAGGCGGTGCAGGAGATGGCGATCACTGCGCTCGACGGGCCGTCGGATGCGATCGAGGCGCACAACGCGACGTATGTGCGTCGCCGTGACCGTGCGATCGAGGTGCTGCGTGCGCTCGGGCTGCACGTCGATCCGCCAAAGGCATCGCTCTACGTGTGGGCACGACTCCCGGAGGGCGAGCGCTCCTCGGCGGACTACGCGGCACGGCTGGTGGATGCGACCGGCGTCGTGGTCACGCCTGGCGTGTCGTACGGGCCGGCCGGCGAGGGGTACATCCGCCTGTCGATGACGATTCCGGACGAGCGCGTCGAGGAAGGTCTGCGCAGACTTTCGGCGTTCGCGCGCGGCGAGCAAGTGCTCTCGAAGTAGCGCCTCGTACACACGGTGTTGTCGCCGTGCGCTACGATCGGGGTGACTTCACCTGAGGAGGCCTGCATCCCGAAACGTCGCCCGTTCCCCACGACTGAGAACACCACACTTGGCAACGGTGAGTCGACGGTGCAGGGCCCCCGGCGCTCGCATAAGACCGCGCCTTCGCAAGAGCGGGCGTATCTCGTGGCACTCGAGCATGGGCAGCGCACGCTGATGTCAGCGGACGAGTCGCTGCGCGAGCTCGGACGTCTCGTGCGGACGGCGGGTGCCGTTGTGGTCGGGCAGGCGGTCCAGAAGCGTGAGCATCCCGACCCCGCGACGTACATCGGCTCCGGCAAGGTCGAAGAGGTGCAGGCCGCGATCGAGGAGACTGACTACACGCTGGTCGTCTTCGACGAGCAGCTCTCACCGGCGCAGCAGCTGCGCCTCGAGTCTGCGCTCAAGGTGAAGGTGCTCGACCGGAGCGCGCTCATCCTCGACATCTTCGCGAGCAGGGCGCGCACGCGTGAGGCGGTGCTGCAGGTCGAGCTGGCGCAGCACGAGTATTTGCTGCCGCGCCTGCGCGGACAGTGGCAACACCTCGAACGCATGGAAGGCGCGATCGGATCGCGCGGTCCTGGTGAGACGCAGCTCGAGACTGACCGCCGGCTGATCGGCCTGCGCATCTCGCGACTCAAGGGACAGATCAACGATGTGCGTCGTCAGCGCGCGCTGCACCGGCGCCGCCGCGAGCGCGATGGTGTGCCGGTAATCGCACTCGTGGGGTACACCAACGCGGGCAAGTCCTCGCTGCTGCGCGCGATGGCGGGCGTCGATGTGTTTGCTGCTGACGCACTGTTCGCGACGCTCGACCCGCTGACGCGTCGCGTGAGCACGCCGGACGGGCAGACATTCCTCGTCACTGACACCGTGGGCTTCATTCAGAAGCTGCCGCTCCAGTTGATGTCAGCATTCCGCGCGACCCTCGAGGAACTCGAGTCAGCGGACATGCTGCTGCACGTCGTCGATGCGACCTCGCCCGCGCTCGAAGCGCAGTATGCGACGGTGATGCAGACGGTTCAGGATCTCGGGCTCGGTGACAAGTCGATGCTGACGGTGCTGAACAAGGCAGACGGCCTGCTGCTGCCGAACGGGCAACCGGTCGCGTCCGAGGCCGACCTGGTGAAGGTCGACATCGCGAGCCCCGACGGCAACGATGCGTTGCTGGTCTCGGCGACCAAGGGTTGGGGCCTCAATGCGTTGCGACGTCGGTTGGCGCTCGATATGTACGGCGAGCCTGCTTCCGCGTACTAGCTCGACGCCTCGCGTGCATCTCGTTCGCACACTAGCGCGGTGTGCTCACCTCGCACGCGCGTTAGCACGACGACCAATGCACGCGATGACGTGGCGCTCGCGAGCGCGCGGTTGAGCCGTCGTTCGAGCTGATTCGTGTCGACAGGCGAGCCGCGACGGACGACGTCTACGCGGCTTGCCTCGTGATCGTGCAGCAGCTCGAGGATGCGGCGCTCCGCAAACGCGCACGTTGCGAGCACGCGCAGGCGACGCGCGAATGGCGTGTCGTGCGCCTCGTCGGCACTGAGATACGCGATGTCCTCGTCGAGCTTCCATGCAACGAGCGTTGGCGCGAGCGTGTCGAGCAGTGCCGCGCGTCCCACGCTCGGATCAAGGTCGTACAGGTATGCACCCGGTGTGCCGAGTGGGGTTGTGTATCTGTCCGGCTCGCCACTGAGCACAATTGCGTTGCCGTTGGCATCGAGCACGGTCGCGGTGCGCCGACCGCGTGCGAGCGTGCCGAGCCATGCAACAGCGGCGCGCAGACCTCGATCGAACGAGACGAACTCGACCTCGGCGTCCACGGGCAGTGCATCGAGCTCGATGCCGGGCGCGAGCTTGATGCCGGCGCCTGGCACGGCGCGTCCGAGCGCGATGGCTCGTGACAGGGGTGGGGACCACGACTCTGGCCGCAGGCGGCGTTCGCCCTCGTCGCGACGGGCGGGGTCGCACCACACGGCGTCGATGTCCGCGGGCAGGTCCCAGGTGAGTAGGTCAGCGGACTCGACGGTGACACGCGCCGCGAGCGCTCGGACGCTCGCGTTCGCCGCGGTCATCGCGAGGCGGACAGGGTCGCGGTCGACGGCGAGCACCCGCGCGAACTCGGCGATCGCGAGGGCATCTCCACCCATGCCGCAACCCAGGTCAGCGACATAGCGAGAGTTAGTGAACCGCCGCGCCAAATGGCGAGCGACGCGGTGATCGCTGGTCTGCTCGGCAGCCTGGCGGTCACAGAAGAGTTCTGCACCGTCGGGGAGCTTGGTCGCCGCGACCTCGCGGCCGCGCACGAGGGCGACGGCAGCGCGAGCCTGCTCGGACGTGACGTCGCGGGTCAGCGCGCGCAGGGCGCGGAGCTCGTCGCGGCCGGTCAGCAGGGTGATGGCGAGCTCGGTGGCCGCGCGGCCGTCGGGCGTACGCAGCCACGCGATGTCCGCGGCGTCCATGGGAGTGGGCTAGCGGCCGGGACGGAGGGCGTAGCCCTCGGGGTCTTCGAGCCACTCGCGGCCCGAGTACTCGGCGCGCAGGGTGGTCTCGGCCTCGCGCAGTACGCCGGTGCAGCTCTCGCGCACCCAGCGCGCCGCCCGCGCCTCGCCGACGACCGCGTTGCCGAGGTCATCGAGCCACGAGGCGATGCGCTGACCGAGCGGCGTCTCGCGCGCGGCGGGCATCAGGTACTCCGCAGGCGGGTGTGAGCCCTCAGCCAGCACGCAGCCGAGGCGTGCGAGCGCACCCGCGGCCTCGCCGGCGAGGACGAGCGTCGTTTCCGGCGGCCCTTCGACAGGTGTGCGCATCAGCGCATGCAGCGCGCTGGCGGCCTGCACATACAGCGGGCGCACGACTCGCTCGAGCGCATCCGATGGCAGGCGGGCGGCCGCGCTCGACAGCGAGTCTCCTCGGTGCAAGGGGTCGTGGAGCGGTTCGGCGTGGCGGACGGTCCAGCGAATCTCGAGGCTGTTGCGTGGGACGCCCTCCAGCACGCGACCGATGCCCTCACTGGTAAAGACGGTGAGTTCATAGCGGCCGCGTCCGGCGGTCTCGTGATAGCTCCCGCCGGTGATGAGTGGGTCGCGGTACTGCGGCGTGAGCGAGCGTGCCTCGGAGGCGTCGATGACCATCCAGAGTGCAGGCGTGCCAAGCGGCGAGGCCCACGCGAGCGCAGGTGGCCGTACGAGCAGCACGAGCGCTCGGGTGGCGACATCGAGCCACGGCTGCTGCGCGAGCAGCGCCTCGCAGTCAGCACGCGCCTGGGTCCGCACTGCCTCGGTGGCATCACTCGTCATCGATCACCTGACTCTGTGTAACTCGAAGTGGAGGGGAGGGCTGGTTAGCCCTCAGTGCCGGTGCGCTCGGTGACGACCTGGCGGAAATGCGTGATGCGCTCGCCGTCCACGGGGCTGTCCTCGTGAGGCTCGAGCGTCTCTCGCACGAGCGTGAGCACTGCCGCAGCGCCGCCGTAGGCGACGAACCACTCGAGGCCCTGCAGCACGGCCATCAGAGTGGCGCGCCCCGACTGGCGGTGGCGCAGGTAGCCCCACGCCAGGCCAGCGCTCAGCGCGGCGAGGGCGAACTTCAGCTGGCTGCGGTCGCTCATGGGGACGTCCTGCGGGTCTCGCCTCGAATGCCCTGTGCGGGCACCTGATGACCATGCTACGAGGCGCCTTCGATGGCGTACAGCCGAGCCAAATTGGCGGCGCCAGACTCGATTGCCCCTAGCGTGAGGGGGAGTGAAATGTCATAGTGCCCGAGGTCGCAGCGCCCGTCCCGAACGTGTATGCTGCGCCGCGCTCGTGTTCCTAACACGACCGGGGGAGGAATAACGACTTGCAGGACGTTAAGTACGTAAAGCCGAAGACGCTTCAGGAGGCTGTGACCATCCTGAAGGATAACGGCCCGACCGCACGGGTGCTGGCTGGCGGCACGGACATCATCGTGATGGCGCGTGAGCGCCGCCGCGAAACCTCGCTGTTCGTCGACATCAAGGCGATTCCCGAGATGAACGGGATTCACTTCGACGAGAGCGCGGGCCTGACCATCGGCGCCGCGACGCCGCTGTACCTGTGCTACCGCGACCAGATGATGAACCAGCGGTTCCCCGCCATCGTCGACTCTTCCTCGCTCATCGGCGGCACGGCCATCCAGGGCCGGGCGACGCTGGTCGGCAACCTGTGCAACTCCGGCCCCGCCGGTGACACCATCCCGACGCTCATGGTGATGGAGGGTGTCGCGCACATCCTCGGCCCGAACGGCGAGCGCGACGTGGACGTCGTTGACTTCTGCACCGGCCCCGGCCGCAACGTGCTGGAGCTCGGCGAGATCATCGTCAACCTGCACTTCCCGACGCCGCGGCCCAACAGCAGTGGCCGGTTCCTCCGCTTCATCCCGCGCAACGAGATGGACATCGCGGTGGTGAACTGCGCGACGAACATCACGCTCGACGCGAACAACGTTGTGACGCACGCGCGCATGGCCATCGGGGCTGTGGCGGCGACTCCGCTGTTCGTTGCGGCGGCTGGCGAATCCCTCGTGGGTAAGCCGCTGACCGACGAGACGATCGCAGCGGCGGCCAACGCCTGCCGCGATGCGGCGACCCCAATCGACGACATGCGTGGCTCGATCCGCCAGCGCAAGCACCTCTCGTATGTGCTTGCCGAGCGCACGATCCGCGACGCTGTGCACCGCATCCGCGGAGAAGCGACCGAGTGGCACTAAGTCCGGTCTGTCGGACGACACCACGCGACGACGAAAAGGAGACACGGTGAGCGATCGCATCATCGTCAACACGACTATTAACGGCGAGGCCATGGAGTTCATGGCGGACTCGCGTGACAGCTTGCTTGAGGCGCTGCGTGACCGACTCGGTCTGACCGGCGCTAAGGAAGGCTGCAACAACGGCAACTGTGGCGCGTGCACCGTCCTGATGGATGGCCGCATCGTGAACTCGTGCTGCGTGCTCGTGGCTGAGACCGAAGGGTGCGAGATCACCACGGTCGAGGGCCTCGAGAAGGACGGTCAGCTGTCCGTGCTGCAGCAGTCGTTCCTTGAGAACGCGGCGCTCCAGTGCGGCATCTGCACCCCAGGCTTCCTCGTCTCCGCGACTGCGCTGCTGGACTTCAACCCGCACCCGACCGAGCACGAGATTCGCTACTGGCTCGCCGGCAACCTCTGCCGCTGCACTGGCTACGACAAGATCGTCCGTGCTGTGCAGGATGCCTCGGAGCGCATGGCGGGCGTGAAGAGCTAACAGCTCACTCGTCCCCTTATCGCAAGATCGGTGAAGCGCCCTGCGGGGCGCTTCACTCGTTTCAACAGACGCGCAATAATCGCCTCGGAGATTGACCGCGAGCGACCGGCCGCGGGCCAGCACAACAGGCAAGTCGTTCGCTGACAGGAGTTCGAGATGGCCACGGTGTTCATCCCTGCGCTCATGCGCCCCCAGACCGGCGGCAAGGACCGCGTCGAGATTGATGGCGGCACGCTGCGCGAGATCGTCGACAACCTCGACAAGGCCTACCCAGGCATGAAGGCGATCTTGGTTTCCGCTGGTGAAATCCAGGACGGGATCGCGCTCGCCGTGGACGGGGAGCCGTCCGAAGTGGGCCTGATGATGGAGGTGCCTGCGGGTGCCGAGGTCCAGATCATGCCGGCGATCGCAGGCGGCTGCTAACAGCAGCGTTTCGAGTCGCACTCGAACGTAGAAGCCCGGCGTCGCCGGGCTTCTACGTGTCCGCGGTCCGCGTAGGCGGCGGCTACTCGCCGAGCAGGGTGTCGTAACCGAGGTCGCGAATCTCCTCGACATACTCGGAGCGCCAGCCGGGAGCGGGGATGCGGCGTGTCCGCTCGCGGAACTCGTGGTGGTACATCAGGTACTCTTCCTCGAGCCGCTTCCGCCACTCGTTCTCCTCGCGGAAGGCGTCGGGGTCGACGTCCTCCAGCGGGCGGTCGAGGTCTTCGTCAGCGAGCTCGACATCGTCGCGCCAGTACTCGGCGAGGTAGTCGAGCGACTCCTCGAGGTCGCGTCGGCAGTCGAGCATGTATGTCTCGAGGGCCTGCGAGGCGTCCACGGGGGAACCGCGGAGCTTCTCGATGCGCGCGCACTCGGTGCAGAGCGTGATGAGCTTGCGGGCCTCGCACTCATCGCCGCGAGGGCAATTGCGGTGGCGAGGGGCGTACGCGTTGAGCGACGGCTTCCGTGAGTAGCCGATGATCACGGTGTCGTGATCCTGTGCGCAACGTGGGCAGACCAAGCGATCCGCGAAGATCTGGTTGATCGCATCTTCCCAGTTGATTTGCATGCCCTCTAGCTCCCCGGATCCATTCACCTCGATCGTACGGCCCACGCAATGCGTGTCAACGCGGAATTGCCCGTAGCGGCGTTGTCGGGCGCTCAGAGGCCGCTGGCGTAGCCTCCGGCCTGCCCGGGCATCTCCTCGACATCTACGCTCAGGCGCCCGATGTTCTGGTGGCCGCCGGCACCGAGGCCGCGCGCGATCTCGCCCCAGATCCACTCTGCGATCAGTTCCGCCGTGGTGTTCTCGATGGGCAAGGCCGTCACGTCCGAGGCGGGGAAGCGGTAGTGGCGGTCGCCGTGTGCCAGGGTCCAGTCGTCGCCGTCCCGACCGATCTGCAGCAGAGGCGAGCGCTCCTGCAACAGGAACTGGTGGTCGAGGTGCTCACAGGCCTCGCGGGCCAGGCCCTTGAGCACGGAGAAGTCGATGACCCACTGGTCGGCGGTGAGGTCACCCTCGACCCGACAGTGGACCTCATAGTTGTGGCCGTGGAGTGGCTCCAGCTCCTGGCCGAGCGTCGCCATATGGGCGGCAGCAAAGCGCAGACGGACGCCCTCGACGGTCACGTGGCGGGTGACATCACTCGTCATGCAGGCATCCTCTCGCGGTCGAAGACGGTGGAGACGCAGAGACGGGGCGCTTGCCGCGCCCCGTCTCTGTAGTTCGCAACAGAATCGAGACTAAATCTCGAGGGCGGACAGCATCTGCTCGACCGAGCGGGTGCGCACGCGCACGCGCTCGCGCGCCTCGGTGAAGCGCTGGTGCAGCGGGACGCTGTTGGGGTCCTTGTAGATGATGCCGATCGGGACACCGGGCTGCTTCACGAGCGCGAGCGCCGCGTTCCAGTCGCCGGGGTCGTGGTTGGTCGGCACATCGTGCGCCATCGGGTCGATGCCCTTGGCCGGGTTGCCCTTGAGCGCCTCGTACGTGTCGTTGTACGTCGTGCAGGGTGACTGCACGTGCACGATCGAGAACCCTGGGTGGTCCATGGCCTCAGTGATCAGGTTCGCGAGCTCGCGCGGCTTCGAGGAGACGCTAGACGCGATGAACGAGACACCGACCGCGAGGTAGGTCTCGAGCGGGCGCAGTGCGTCCTCGAGCTTGCCGTACGGCGTGGTCGCGGTGATGACACCACCGAGCGTCGTGGGCGAAGCCTGGCCCTTGGTGAGGCCGTAGATGCCGTTGTCCATGATGACGATGGTCATGTCGACGTTGCGCTTGGCCTGCGGGCCGATGTGCTCAGCACCGATGGAAAGCATGTCGCCATCGCCGCCAACCGCAATCACGTTGAGGTCGGGCCGCGAAGCCTTCACGCCGTACGCGATCGCCATCGCGCGGCCGTGAATGCCGTGGAAGCCGTACGGCTGCGGGCCCTCCTGCAGGTGGACGAGGTTGCCCGAGCAGCCGATGCCGGCGATCAGCGCCGTGTTCTCGATTGGCTCGTGCAGCCGGTTCACGCGCTCAGCGAGCGCGAGCTCCACGGCGCGGACGACACCGAAGTCGCCACAGCCGGGGCACCACTTGAAGTCGTACTCAGGGTTGCGCTTGCTCATGCTCGCACCAGCTTTCCGCTCTGCGCCGCGATCATTTCCTGCACCTGCTCGACGAGGTAGCCCTCCTTGAAGGGGAGGCCGGTGTACTGCGTGATCGAGTGGGCGTTGATGCCCATCGCGCGCAGCACACTCGAGAACTGGCCGAGGTAGTTCAACTCAGGGACGATCACCAGGTCCTTCGCCTGCAGCTCCTCGATCAGCTTCGGGGGCATCGGGTGAATGAACATGGTGAAGTACCAGGCGAGGTCGAGGCCGTCCACGCGCAGGCGGTTGTACGCCGAGCGCGCCGGGCCCTTCGATCCACCCCACGGCAGAATTGCCACGGATGCGCTCGTGTTCTCGGAGTCGTAATAGCTGTCGGTCTCGAGGAGCTTCAGCTTGCTGAAGCGGCGCTCGGTCTGGTCGACGTGCACCTGCGGCATGTGAGTGGTGTCACCCTGCTCGTCGTGCTCGGAGCCGTTCGCGACGTATGCAGCGCCGACGGTGCCGGGCACCGGGAACGGGCTGATCTCGCGACCTGCATAGCGGCGGTTGCCGATCTCGCCGGTCGACTTCACTCGCGACTCGACCTGAATCGCACTGAGGTCAGGCATCGCGATGTCCTCGTTGCGTTCGGCAATGGACATCTCGGTGAGCAACATGACCGGGCCCTGATAGCGCTCGGCCCAGTTCAGGGCGTGGATGGCAGCGGGGAAGCAGTCAGCGACCGAGCCCGGCGCGATCACCGGCAGGCGCATGTCGCCGTGCCCGGGGCTCAGCGCGGAGAGCAGGTCGGACTGCTCGGTCTTCGTCGGCAGACCGGTGGCCGGGCCACCGCGTTGCACATCGATAACGACGAGCGGAATTTCGGAGATCCACGCGAGACCAAGACCCTCGTGCATCAGGCTGAGGCCGGGACCGGCGGTTGAGGTCATGACCTTTCGGCCGGAGTAGCCCGCGCCGATGATGGCGGCGATCGACTCAATCTCAGAGCTCGTCTGGCCGACGAACTGACCTTCCTGGTTCAGGTTGTTCTCCATGAACACGAGGATGGTTGTGGCCGGGGAGATGGGGTAGCCGTAGAAGACTTCGAGGCCGCCAGCGATGGCGCCCATGCAGAGGAGGTTGTTGCCCTGCGCGAGGATGCGCTTGCCGGTCTTCGCAGGCGGCTCGTCCAGCGCTTCTACGGAGTAACCGCTCTCGGTCGCCTTCTCGGCGCCGACCACGATGGCCTTGTTGTTGCCATCGATGATTTCCTGGTCGTTCGGACGGCCGCGCGTGAAGCGCTCTTTCACGAACTCGGTGAAGTACTGCAGCGGCATCGACGCCAGCTGGGCGACGCTGCCGATCATGATGAAGTTACCGGCGCGTGGGTTGCCCGTGTCGCGCGCGAGCTGGTCAACGTCGAAGCCGATCGCGTTGCCCGGAGGCGCCGTGTCGAAGTCGTTCGAGTTGTAGATGACGATGCCGCCATCACGCAGCTCGCTGATGTGCGTCTCGTACGCTTGACGGTTCAGCGCGACGAGGATGTCGAGCTGGTCGCCCTGCGTGAGGATCTCGTTCGTGGAGATGCGGGCCTGCGCCCACACCGGACCACCCTCAATCTGCGAGGGATAGGTGGCGAAGGTTTGCACGTGGTAGCCCACGCGAGCCGCGGCCTGTGCGAGGCCCTCTGCGGCAGTGACTTGCCCCTGCCCACCTTCACCTGCGAAGCGGACGACTAGATCTGCACCCATGCGACGACCTCGACTGAACGCCACAAGGCCCCGCGGCCTCCTGGCCTGCGTTCTCTGAAGCCGGACAAAAGGAAGCGGCCTATGGCCGCGCCCCTCTCTCTTGCTCCGTGCGGTTGGATGCGCGCCCCCCGGGTGCACCCAATCGCGCTTGCGAGTCTGAGCGGGAGAGTGATTACGTTCAACAATCCCGCAGCCCACAGCACCGGTATGATAACACCGTCAGACGGACGTAAACACACGTTGGAGGCCATTCAGATGGTGAAAGCGTATGTGCTGATCGTCACAAATCCGGGCACGACACGTGCCGTGGCGGAGGCGCTCTCCCACATCGACGGTGTTGAGGCGGTGAGCGAGGTGATGGGGCCGTACGACATCGTCGTCGAGCTCGTCACGCGGACGCTCACTGACATCCCGCCGATCCTCGCGGACCGCATCCGCACCCTAGATGGGATTCAGTCAACGACCTCGTTGGTAGCGTTCCCGAGTGATGGAAGCTGAGGACTCGGCCATGGCTGTGACGCTCGAGGCAGGGGACAAGGCGCCGACATTCTCGCTGCCTGACCAAGACGGGACGACGCATAAGCTTGCCGACTACGCGGGCAAGACCGTCGTCCTCTACTTCTACCCGAAGGACATGACCGGAGGCTGCACGGCGCAGGCCTGCTCGCTGCGCGACGTGAACGCCGAAATCGCTGCTGAGGGCGCAGTCGTGCTCGGGGTGTCTACGGACACGGCGGAGTCGCATCAGCAGTTCCGAGCGATGCATCAGCTGCCGTTCACATTGCTGGTCGATGAGGGCGCAAAGGTGGCGACTCGGTATGGCTCCTGGGGGGAGAAGGTGCTCTACGGGCGCACCTCGATCGGAATGATCCGCTCGACCTTCATCATTGGGCCGGACGGCACGCTGCTGAAGGTGTGGAAGCGAGCTCGTGCCGCCGGGCACGGAGAGGCCGTACTAAAGGCTCTTAATGACATAAAGAAGAGTCAAGTCAAGGCGAGCTGACCTCGGTATCGCAGGGGAGAACGAGAAAGCGGCGGGAGCAATCCCGCCGCTTTCTCCTGTAACAGCGTCTATGGTGACGCTGTTGTTTGGTTCATCGGTACGCTTAGGCGGCGATCCGCTCCGTCATCTCGGTCACGACACGACCGCCGCAGCGGGAGCAGCGCAGACCGGCCTCGGTCTCGACTGCATGCTGGGGCAGGGCGCCGACGAACGGCTCTACAACGTGGAGGTCGCCCTTGCCATGACGCTCCGGGTGCGACTCGAAGTCGCCGAGGTAGCGCGAGCAGGCGATGCAGCGCAGTTCACCTCGAATGGTCCACATGGTCGATCCTCAATTCCTCCCAGTACCCCATACGGGTATCTGATGAAGTGAATGATACCCATCCGGGGTATGGTGTCAAGCCTGCCGCACAATTGGCTTAGGCACGAGGGTGGGGGCCGCCTGCGCCAGAATCGAGCCACTGCCGGAGGCGTCCTGATGGCGTGGATGCGGCGGGGCGGCGGATAGCGGGACGGCCGTGCAGTACTGGCAGTCCTTCGCGGATTCGAGGTTCTAAGCGCGGAGCGCGATAGCTTCTCCCAGCGTGGGCGCCGTTATCGGTGGCGGCTCGGGCATCTGGCACGAGACGTACCTGGTGCGGGCTGGCGAGTCCGAGGCGTCTCTGGCAACACGCCGGCGCGTTGGCGAAGGCCGGACGTATGTACCAGCGGCGGTCGCGCATGGAGACGGCTCGGTACGAGCGCGCCAGCTACCATCGGACGCACTCAGAGCACTCGAAGATCCGGGCAAGGCGGAGGCCTGACGGAGACCCCTCGAAGGGCGGAGGAAAGGGGCTCGAACCACGCGCTCTTCATTGCGCACTATTCTTGTTATGTGTTGAGAGCGATTCTGGAAAGGGCCTTCTTCCGGGGCGGGCAGCGGGACGCTCCTGAGGGTGATGGTAGACTGGCAAAGACGCTGCCCACCAGCCAGCGTGCGCGGCTATAAGCGCGTACGCGTGAGGAGTCCGAGGCAATGAACTCGCGTCGCCTACAGGCAGTCGGCATCGGCGTCTCAGTCTTGCTCATTGCCGCGCTGCTGATCGGCGTCGGCTACCTCGGTCGCGTCGTTCTAGAGCCCCGCACGGCGGTGCCGGCGGTCGCGACCTCGGCGGATATGGACCCCAAGATCATCTCGGAGATCATCGGCATCCTGAACCAGGATTTCGTCGACCCGACGCACGCCAAGCCTCAAGACCTCTACGCCGGCGCTATCGACGGCGTCTTCGAGAAGCTCAACGACACCCACTCCACCTACGTCACCCCAAAGGACTACGCCCTCACCAAGGACGACTTCTCGGGTGGTTTCCAGGGCATCGGCGCCACGGTCTCGAAGACCGATAATTATGTCGTCTTGATTCAGATTCTCCCTAACACCCCGGCGCAGCGTGCCGGGCTGCAGGCGGGCGACACGCTGCTCACCGTGAACGGTGAGTCGGCCGAGAACTGGACTGTCGAGCAGGCCGTGCTCAAGATCCGCGGCCCTCGAGGCTCCTCCGTCGAGCTCAAGGTGCGCCACAAGGACACCAAGGAGCAGACCTACAAGATCCAGCGCGAGGACGTGCTCGTGGCGTCCGTGACCACGGAGCCTCCGACCGGTGCCCTCAAGGACGCCGCGGGGAACGACGCGAACGACCTCGCCTACATGCGCATCCGCAGCTTCACCTCGCGCACGCCGAAGGAGCTGCAGGACGCCATTACCGCCGCCACGCAGCGCGGCGCCAAGGGCATCGTCCTCGACCTTCGAGGCAACCCGGGCGGACTGCTGGCGGAGACGACGCAGATCGCCGACTTCTTCCTCGATAGCGGCACGATCGTGTCTCAGGTCGACCGAGCTGGGAATAAGCAGTCCGTCGAGGCGCACAACGGCCACATCACCGAGCTGCCCGTGGTGATCGTGCAGGACCAGGACTCAGCCTCGGGCTCCGAGGTGCTGGCTGCTGCCCTGCGGGACAATGGCCGTGCGGTCGTCGTCGGTACCCGCTCGTTCGGCAAGGGCACGGTGAACCACTACCGCGACCTCTCCAATGGCGGCGCCGTGTACGTCTCGATCGCCCGTTGGCTCACCCCCAAGGGCGCCCAGATCGAGGCCCAGGGCGTGCAGCCGGACGTGGTTGTGAACTTCAACGACGATGACGTGGCCGCCAAGCGCGATGTCCAGGCAATCCGCGCGGTCGAGCTGCTGCGGACCGCCAAGGGCACGAGCATCATCGTGCCGCCGCAGCCCTCACCGACTGCCACCGCCAGTCCGACGGCGACCGCTACGCCGCGACGATAACGTAGTTATGTAATAACGCTCGGGCCCCTGCCCGCGCGCCGCGGGAGCCGCCGAGCAGCCTCATGCCAGCCAAGAAGCGTGACCCCGAAGGCAGCAGCATCGCGCTCAACCGCCGCGCTCGCTACGAGTACGACGTACTCGAGGAGCTCGAGGCCGGCGTTGCCCTGCTCGGCTCCGAGATCAAATCACTGCGCCTCGGCCAGGCGAATATCGCCGAAGGCTTCGGGCGCATCCTGAACGGTGAGCTCTGGCTCTACAATGTCCATATTGCTCCCTACCTCGCGGCCCGCGAGAACCACGATCCCCGACGGACGCGGCGTTTGCTGCTCCACCGCCGGCAGATCGATGAGATCGCAGAGACCCTTCGTGAGCAGCCTCGGACGACCATCGTCCCGCTACGGCTGTATCTCAAGGATGGTCTCGTTAAGGTGCAGGTAGGCGTTGTGCGCGGACGCCGCGCGTACGACAAGCGTCAGGCCATCGCTGCCCGCGAGGCTGGACGCACGATGCAACGGGCGCTGCGACACGCGGTGCGCTAGCTCGCTAGCAACATCTCGAGCCTGCGCAGCAACACGTGGGGACGACAGGAATCGACAGGGGTATACGGACACGGTTTGCGGGTCGAGGTGCCATCACCCTCGCTAATCAGGTGGCAAAAAGTAATTGGCGACACTCAGCTCGCTCTCGCTGCCTAATAAGTAGCGACGTCTCGCTCGACCTCATCCCGGTGGGTCGAGTGGAGGCGACACTTAGCCGGGACGCTCTGCTCGTGTGTGCCGCAGGCACGGGTGGCTAAGACTTCTGAGGCTGGCCGGCTGACCTCTTGTCAGTGGAGAGCATCCGGCGAGATCAACCACTGGCTACACCCGTAGCAGATCCGTGACGGACACTCGCTGGACGGGGAGTTCAATTCTCCCCCGTCTCCACCAAGAATTCCTTGCGGTTACTGGGTTTTATGCTAGCCCAGAGCCGCGATGTAGCATCCGGTGTAGCATCCGGACTCACGCCCCCGCGAAAATGCGATCCATCGCATCGGCTGCGGCATCCTGCATCGTCGGGAGCACGTGTGAGTAGATGCGAAGCGTGGTCGCGATGTCCGAGTGCCCCAGCATCTCGGAGACCGCTTTTACCGGTACTCCCTCGATCATCAGCAGCGTTGCCGCAGCGTGCCGGAGGGCGTGAAAGCGCATCGACGGAAGCCCGGCGCGTGTGAGTAGCCGAGCGAACGATCGCACCCGCAGGTTGTTTCCATCCAGCGGCCGCCCGAACTCTGTGGTGAACACGAGCCCATAATCCTGCCAGAGTGCCCCGACGCTCAGCCGCTGCTCGTTCTGGCGCACGCGGTGCCGGCGCAGCGCCTCGACGGCTAGCACCGAGAGTTGGACGGTGCGGCGGCTGCGGTCGGTTTTCGGTGCAGAAAACACGGGGGCCCCGTTGGTATTGCCCTGGTACGTCGCGCGTACCTCAAGGTGGCGGCGCTCGAAGTCCAAGGCCTCCCATGTCAGCGCCTGTAACTCTCCGAGCCGCAGACCAGCGGTCAGCGCGAGCGTGTAGAACGCTTCGAGCGGATCACCTTCGGCGGCAGCTAGCAGCGTCCG
>Ga0114969_10000594_pt1 | contig 31107 bp, 30 predicted proteins | sample M_130807_MF_Meta_FD_87316 | JGI IMG/M metagenome (GOLD analysis project Ga0114969, IMG submission 87316) | Freshwater microbial communities from Lake Montjoie, Canada to study carbon cycling - M_130807_MF_MetaG | ecosystem: Environmental > Aquatic > Freshwater > Lake | place: Lake Montjoie...
AGGCTAGGGACAGGCTAGGGACAGGCTAGGGACAGGCTAGGGACAGGCTAGGGACAGGCTAGGGACAGGCTAGGGACAGGCTAAATCTCCTGGGTAATATTAAATGATTAAATCAATGCTTTTAAATCGATCTTTAGTGGTGAAACGTTGATTCTGAATTCAATTTTATGAATAACGAAATACCTCAAATAGCCCCGATGGTTGATGCTGTGACTCGTGACGTGCTGTCGATGATGACCGGAAGTCAGATTGAGTCTTCGGCCAATGAACCGGCACCAGAATCCTTCGACGTTGATGGCGTTGCCGCGGTCGTCGGTATGACCGGTGGCCTGACGGCCAATGTGCATCTGGTGCTGGGAAGTGGTGTCGCGCGCAAGGTGGTGGGTGGTATGCTCGGATCGTCGCAGTTCGGCGATGCAGAGATGCGTGATGCAGTGGGTGAGTTGACGAACATGGTGGCTGGCGGGCTGAAAAACCGGCTAGATCGGCTTAATATCGTGCTGAAATTGACCATTCCGACATTCATTAGGGGTCGCGAAATGCAGATCACCTCTCAAGGTTTTACCTTTGGAACCATGAATTCCTTCCGTTTAGCCGGTTCCGATGAACCGGTTCGGGTGATCGTCTTCGCCCGGATGAATAACTGAAGCTCAGGCCCGCTCAGGTCCAGAGTCTGCATCGGTTAGCGCACGGCGGAATCCCTGCGATGCCGCCGTGACGACGGGTTGCGGCTTGTGGTTTGGGTTTTTCGGCGCTTTGCTCTGTGAGAATTCAATGCGCTACATCGAACCACACGGCCACATGGTCAGCCGGACGACGGATGACTACGTTGACATGGTCACCGCTGGCTGCGAGGCCGTGTGTGAACCGGCTTTTTGGGCGGGATTCGACCGCTCTTCAGTCGATGGTTTCCACGACTACTTCCGGCAATTGACGGAGTACGAGCCGGCTCGTGCATCGCGTTACGGGCTGCCGCATTTCTGCTGGCTGTGCATTAATCCAAAGGAGTCCGAGGATGTTGCTCTGGCTTCCGATGTGCTGGCGCTGATTCCGGAGTTCTTGGACCGACCCAACGTCTTGGGGATCGGTGAGATCGGCCTTAACAAGAATTCACGGAATGAGCTGAAGGTTCTCGAGATGCACGTGGATCTTGCGGCCAGGACTGGGCAGATGATCCTCGTTCACACGCCCCATCTGGAGGATAAGCTCAAAGGGACGCGCCTAATTCTAGACCTCCTGGCGGCCGACTCCCGGATCCGTCCGGAACGAGTGCTCATCGACCATGTCGAGGAACATACGGTTCAAATGGTCCTCAACCGGGGACATTGGGCCGGAATGACACTCTATCCCATTAGCAAGTGCACCCCGGCCCGAGCGGTGGATATCTTGGATCGTCATGGCTCTGAGCGCTTGTGGATGAACTCGGCCTGCGATTGGGGCGAGAGTGTGCCGCTAGCGATCCCTAAGACCGCCTTGGAAATGCGCCGTCGCGGGTGGACGGCCGAGGCCATCGATCGGGTCATCTATCAGAACCCGGTCCAATTCCTCGGGCAGAACCCTAAGTTCCGCCTTTGACCTGCAGTCAGTCCGGTTTGACGAGGTCTAAGCCGAGCTATTCGGTTTCAGCGAACTACCCGATTTCAGGGAACCCTCCGGTTTTGCCTGGCCCACTGAAGGACCGCTGGGTTCGGCCCCACTTTTTCGATGCTGGGGCTCGGTTGGACAGCGTGTTTGAGACAGCGATTGCCGACCTAGTCAGAATTACAGGCGGAACAGCGACTCCACCAACGGCCTGAAGTCCTCCAACGTGGGAGTTTTCATATCGGGGACTTTACCCTGGTCATCAAAACGCCGGACACGAATGGCTTTATCAAACTGAGGACGCGTTTCAAATCCTCGCGCCTCGGGTTCTTCCATGGGTCCGCCCTGGAGGGCTAGGCTCTGCTTGGAAGCGGCTGACAGCTCGGCAAAGTAACCCGCCTCTTTCCAGCACAGGTACCGCTTGGAATCGGCATGCATGCGGATCGGTTCGACCACTTCTGGGCCGAACCACTTCTCCAGTTGGTTGGCCCCGACCCGCTCGTGCCGCGTGTCGATACCGTGATCGGCGACATCCTCGCCGAGATCATGCAGGAGATGCCCGTAATCATGCAGGAGGCTCGCGACGATGACCTCCGGAGCTTCCCCAGCTTGCTGAGCGAAGGTGGCGCACTGCAGGGCATGTTGAAGTTCTGTGACGTCCTCTCCGTAGCTGCGATGCCCCTTGGTTTCGAAGACTCGGAAGATTTCGGTGACGATCGGGTGTGCGTTGGAAGAGGCCATGGGTAATAGGGCTGGATTTTAACCTCAGCCGATTGCCCTAGTATCCAAGCGATAAACCGAGGGGGGTTCCAGACTGAATTTGGCGCTCCAGATCTCTTTCTATCTCGATAGTCTATTAGCCTGTCCCTTTGGCACGCAGCGGCAAGGCCATGAGCGGAGGGACGCGGCTGCAATGATCGTGTATCACTCACGGCCAGCAAACGGTGTCGCCGTCGGCCGGAGGGAGGCGTCTTGCCTCCCGAGTAGGATTTATCCGATGGACGATTGGAGTCCTAGGTCACCGCCAGCGCCCCCGCTGGCTATGAGAGTTTCTGAAGCCTGCCTCTGCAGCGTTGGATCCAAACGCAGATACTTTCTTGGGACGACACGCTCCCCAGGGTGCCGGGCAACGTTGTCAGACACTCTAGAAAGTTTCAGTTGATCCGGGGGGGATTCGCTCTGCGGTATGCTTTACGGCATTTCCGCCTCGAATCGGATGGGCGTGGGCGATGTTCAAATTACTGGAACAAGAATCCTGTGAATCGAGAATTGGGTGCGACGTCATCCCGTGAGCCCGGTGGGTTTGAGTCAGTGAGTTGTGGTCGGATGGGAGGCCGTTGGATATGCCCGCGTTCGGCGGGAGTGTTGAAGAACACACCGAGGTGGTTTCGTGCTTCCTCCTCAACTCGATGGAAACAGTGGTTTGCCTGAGGAGCTAAAACTGGCCCTGAAACAAGGAGAGTGGTGACCAGTTTGCCTTAGAAAAGTCTCCGCTGCGGATTCGGGTCATGTGCCGATGATTTCGCGCAGCGCGACGCCGCCGTCGGTGAGGCTTCGGGGGCGGCCTAAACTGTCGAGATATTCGGCGCTGGGAGACAATCCTAACAAATGAAACAAGGTGGCTGAGAGATCCCGGGGACGCACCGGGCGCGAGTCGGGATAAGCTCCAATCCGGTCGCTGGAGCCAATAACTTGTCCGCCCGGCACCCCGGCGCCGGCCATGGCCAACGAGAAGCATGCCCCCCAATGGTCTCGTCCCCCGACGGCGTTGATCTTCGGGGATCGACCGAATTCACCCATGGTCACGACCAGTGTTTCGTCGAGTAGCCCGCGACTCGACAAATCGTCGATGAGGGTGGCGAAGGATCGATCAAATTGGGGACATAGGACATCCCGGACGCGGCTGGCATTGCTGGCGTGGGTGTCCCAGAGGGGGCTTCCGGCCATTTCAGCCTTGCCCTCCCGGGGCCAATTCACTTGAACCAATCGTGTGCCCGCTTCGACCAACCTCCGTGCCAGCAAGAGGCTTTGACCGAATTTGTGAGGACCATAAGCCTCGCGGACGGCGGCGGGTTCTCGTTCCAATTCGAAAGCGCGTCGACTCGCATCGGCGTGCAGTAGTTCAAAGGCCTTCTGGTGCGATTGGTCCCAAGAGGCGACTGCCCCGCTGCCGACGCCTTGACGAAATCGGGCGTCGAATTGCTCCAGAAGGTTGCGTCGCTCTTGTAGGCGCAGATCCGAGACTCCCGGTTGACGACTGAGCCCTTCGATTTGCATCGGAAGTTGGGTGGGGTCGCAGCGCATGAGCATCGGATGCCACGCAGGCCCCATGAAGCCGCCGTTCTGGCCGGGCCACAGGATGTTGCCGTCATTGGCCAAGGGTTCCGGTAGCACCACGGCCGACATGGGCGAGCGGGTGCTTGGTTTGAGCATGCCCACGACGGAGGCAATGCTCGGCCAATCTTGGGGGCCTGGGGGAACGTTCTCGGCCTTGGTCTGGGGTTCATAGCCCGTGAGCATGAAGGCACCGCTGGTTGAATGGGCATCGATCTCCGTGGTCATCGAGCGGATGACACTGAGGCGATGGGCAATCTTGGCGGTGTAGGGGAGCGTCTCGCAGAAATGAGTTCCAGGAATCCGGGTGGCGATGGAGCGGAACGTGTCGCGGACCTCCGACGGGGCGTCGGGCTTGGGGTCGAAGGTTTCGTGCTGTGGGGGGCCTCCAGCCAAAAAGATGAGGATGCAGGCCTTGGCTTGACCAAATCGGGAGCCTGTTCCGGGGCTAGCGAGTGATCCCAAGGCGCGGCTGCTCGGATCCAGAAGGTCAGACAGGGACAGTCCGAAGGCGCTCAAACCACCCACCCGAAGCCAGTCACGCCGGCTGCTCAAGGGGCCGCTGCAGGGGATCCGGGGAACATTCATGACGCGGGAGATTCTGAGATCAACGTGTCACGGGGACAGGCTCTGGTCCATGGTCAATTCAAGCGCGTGAGTTGAACTTTCGAGAATATTTCAGTCAGCGCATTCCGCTGCTGTGCCCATTCCATGGCGAGGCGGGTTGCCTGCCACGTGGAGCTCGGTCACCTTGGGTTCCATGATGACGATCCGCAGGGGGCATGAGCGCGGGCACGCGGACCATGGTTGGTTGGACTCCTTCCACACCTTCAGTTTTGCCGATTATCACGATCCTCGTTGGATGGGGTTCCGAAGCCTACGGGTCATCAATGATGACAGGGTGGCGCCGGGTATGGGCTTTGGTATGCATCCGCACCGGGACATGGAGATCCTTACTTATGTTCTGGCTGGAGCCTTGGAGCATCGAGATTCCATGGGCAACGGGCGGGTAATCCGGGCGGGGGATGTGCAATACATGGCCGCCGGGACAGGGGTGCATCACAGTGAGGTGAATCCTTCTGGGGAGGAATGGGTCCACCTGCTCCAAATCTGGATCGTGCCCGAACGCCGAGGTGTTTCACCCCGTTATGAGGAGAAATCCATGACAGGAGCCGCCTCGGGGGTTCTGCACCTCATCGCCAGTCGTGACGGTCGGAACGCTTCCATGGCCATTCATCAGGATAGCGATCTTTGGTTGGGAAAACTGCAGGTCGGAGAGTGTCTCCATCACTCGATGGCTTCCCACCGCCAGGCCTGGGTTCATGTGGCCGAAGGGCAATTGATGCTCAACGGAGAGTGCATGTCGGCGGGCGACGGCGCAGCGGTGTCCGAGACCGAGGTGTTGGTGTTGACGGCCACCGTTCCAGCCCAGGTGCTCATCTTTGATCTGGGCTAATAGACGGCCGCTTCTACCCAGCAGTGCCGATTGGACAGGTGTGAAAAACGGCAACCCGGCTTCGGTGATTCCCAGAAACCACGAGTGCCGTGAAGAACTCTTTTTCAGCGGGAGGCTTCAAAGAGACTGAAACCCAGCGGAAGATCAGGCAAAAAAACCGCGAAAGAAGAAAACCGTGACAGAACAAAACCGTGAGAGAGGAAACGATGGCTCCAGAGGAAGGGCTCGAACCTTCAACCCATCGGTTAACAGCCGATTGCTCTACCATTGAGCTACTCTGGAACACCGAAATGAGCCGTGACGATAGGCGTTTTTCTGGAGGGTCGTCAACCGCGAGTTCGAGTTTGTCAGTGGGAGCTTGCGGGCACTGAGGGTTTCTTCTGAAAGATTAGAATATGCTGACGGGGTAGGTTGGTCAGGTTCTCAACGAATGCCAGCCGCGGGTGCAACGCCATTTCTTTCCGGACTTGGGTCGCCGTCATTTTGTGCAGGGGCTTGATGGGAATCCAGCGCTCTTCGCCGCGGTATTCGACGAACACGAGTCGGCCTCCCGGCTTGAGTGCGTCGGTCATGCGACGGGTCATCTCCCATGGGTGATCGCACTCGTGGTACACATCTACTAGGAGGATGAGGTCGAGGGTGTTGTCAGGCAGTCGGGGGTCGGTGGTGGTGCCCAGCACCGGAATCACGTTGGTAATACCACGCACCAATAGGTTGGTGCGCAGAAACGCAATCATCTCCGGTTGGATGTCGTTCGCATAAACCTTGCCGGTCGGACCCACGACTCGGGCCATCCGCCAAGTTAGGTAACCGCTGCCCGCGCCGACATCGCCGACCTGATACCCCGGCTTGAGGCTCAGGGCGCTCACTAGGCGATTCGGGGCTTCCTCGGTTTCACGCTCTTCCCTCTCCAGCCAGGGTGCCCCCTGATGGGACATAAAATGCGCAATCTCGCGGTCGAGAAACCACTTGCCCGTTCCGTCGAAGGACCCCTGATGGTATTCGTAGTTGGGCGGTGGGTTGGGCTGCAATGGATCTGCAGCCTGGAGTGCCATCCACCCGGTACAGATGAGAAGAACGGAGAGGAAGTGTTTCATGGGTCAGCGGTTTGGAGTGCAGGCCTGCACAAAGGCCCGGAATAGTCGGGCGTGTTCAGGATGGGTGACGTAGAGGCGTTCAGGATGGAATTGGACCGAGGCGAACCAGGGTAACAGTCCGGCACTTTCCGCCCGAAGCTCGGCCCCTTCGATAACCCCGTCGGCCGCACTGAGCGTTACCCGAAGCGGGTCGGCCAATCGGTGGATGGCTTGGTGATGTGTGCTGTTCACACCCAGAGTCTTGGTGCGGTAGATAGCGGATGCCTGAGTGTCTGGAACAATGTCGACCGGGTGAACCACCTCGAATCGTCGGCTCATTTGGGCGTGGGGGATATCACCCGGACGCTGGGAGGGGAGGTCTACATAGAGCGATCCTCCGAGGGCCACGTTGACGAGTTGATGCCCCCGGCAAATGGCTAGCAGTGGCTTGGGTTGGCGAAAGAGTTCATCCAACAAGGTCAACTCCATCACGTCGCGGTCCGGTTCTGGGAATTCGCAACGCTCTAGCAGGTCCGAGGGAACCTCGGGCCAGTAGAGCTTTGGATGGATGTCGTCGCCGCCGGTCAGCAGCACCCCGTCTGCTCGTTTCAGATACTCCGTCAAACGCCCACGGTGGGTCAGCTGAGGCAATGCCAGAGGAAGTCCTCCGGCATCCAGAATGGCCTCCAGGTACCGACTGCTCACACTGATGGAGTGATCAGGAAACTCCGCGCCGACGGCGTGGGTGCTGGGCGTCACCAGAATGATCGGGCGGCTCATACGTTTCAGTCTGTCCTGAAATGATATCGATTCAAACGGGAAACCCTCTGGCTCACTCAAACCGGTATTCGGGAAACTGTTCCCGGATGTGTTTACGCACAGCCTCGATGTGTTCGGGTGGGTATCGGCGGCGCACATAGCCCCGTTCCAGGGCGTCGAGCAGCTCCAGCCAGTCCAAGAGCGGCGGTTCGGGCATCGAAACCCATTCGATGTCTGAACCTCGCCGCTTGGAGCGTTCGAAGAACTTCCACTGGATCCCCACATGCTGGGCGTAAACGTGGCGTTTGATTCCGTCGGGTCCCGGGGTGGTCCACCCAATGTCTGCTTTGGCTCCCATGATCTGTGTCAGGATTCAGTTTCCGGCAAATCAACTGAGGCGACCGCCATGGCGGCGATGCCTTCTTCTCGGCCGACGAAACCCATGGTCTCGTTGGTCGTGGCCTTCACACCAACCTTGCCGGGTAAGATGCCCAGCGCGGTGGCGATGTGGGTCTTCATGGCGGTGATGTGAGGATAGATCTTGGGTTCTTCGGCGATGAGGGTGGCGTCGATGTTGACGATCCTTCCGCCCCGCGCCTTGACCCGACGGGCGGCCTCTTCGAGGAAGATTCGACTCGGGGCATTCCGCCAGGCCGGGTCGGTGTTGGGGAAGAGATGCCCGATATCAACCTCGCCGATCGCCCCGAGGACGGCATCGGTGATGGCGTGAAGCAGGGCGTCGGCGTCTGAGTGACCGTCCAAGCCCTTGCTGTGCGGAATCTCGACGCCCCCCAAGACCAGCCTGCGGTCGGGGACTAGACAATGGACATCGTATCCGATGCCGACGTGTACCATGCCGCACACTCTATGGCCGGTGAGGCCCGGCGTGAATGCGGAAAACGCGATGGATTCGTGAGCCGCTCACATCAGCTTCAGCTTGGGGAGGTCTTGCGAATCGACCAGCCCTACGGGTTCTTTGCGGGCGTTGACCACGATCAGGTCGTCGATGTTGCGATCGTTAAAGATCCGTAGAGCATCCACGGCCAGCGCGTCGTCGCGGATGGTAATGGGGTTTCGAGTCATGACCGTCTTCAGCGCTCGTTGAAGGAGGTCCTCGTGGGCCGCGAGCCGGCGGCGGAGATCTCCGTCGGTGAACACACCGACCAAGCGTCCCTTGCTGTCGACCACGCTGACCGAGCCGGTCTTGGCGTGGGTCATAGTTAGGAGCCCCTCCTGGACGGTCTGATCCTGGCGGGCCACGGCGTTTCGCTCATCGCGTCGCATGATGTCGCCGACTTTGTAAAGGAGGGCACGACCGATGGCACCAGCTGGGTGGCGCTGGGCGAAGTCTTCCTTCCGAAACCCGCGGGCGGTCATTACCGCGATGGCCAGGGCGTCGCCCATCACCAGTGTGGCAGTGGTGGAAGCCGTTGGGGCCAGATTGAAGGGACAGGCTTCTTTGGGAACCCGAATATCCAGGATCACATCGCTGTGCTGACCCAGGGTGGAACCCGGAGTGCCGGTCAGTGCGATGATTCGGACGGAAAACCGACGCAGCGCCGGCAGGAGGTCGTTCCACTCCGAAGACTCTCCCGAATAGCTCAGCGCTAGGATCAAGTCGCCATCCTGCACGATACCGAGGTCTCCATGCAGGGCATCCACCGGATTGAGGACCACGGCCGTGGAGCCCGTGCTGCTGAGCGTGGCCGCGATCTTTTTACCGATGTTGCCTGACTTGCCGACACCCAGCACGACGATCTTCCGGCGGGCTGAAAGTGTCGCGCAAACCAACTCCACTCCACGGTCGAAGGATTCGTTGAGGGATCCTCTCACGGAGCGCAGGGCGGCCAATTCAATATCGAAGACCTGACGGGCGAGTTTCAGATGGCTCACCCGGCAACGGTGTCACCGGTGGGGCTGCGGATCAATGGTTCGACCGGATCGATGGGTTTTCGGGCGGGGGCGGACGGTTTCCTGTGATCGTTTCCACATGGGATCTGAGGGTTTCGATGAGGGTGCTCATCACCGCAGTCGGGGCCCCCTGCCAGACTGCACCCAGACTGAGCGGGGCGATGTCGGAGATGGGCAGCGCCCTCAGATCCTTGGCCGGGGGACTTCCGGGGATGGCCAGACTAAGTCCGATTCCGAATCCACTTTGGACGTAGACTTCGACTAGCTCTAGATCGGTGACCTCGACTCGGGAAGGCCATTCTAGCGAGCGGCTCTCTAAAAACTCCCGGAAGCGACGGGGAGCCAACTCGGCAGCGGTGATGGAAATGAGCGGGTCTTCCAGGCTTTCCGTTGATAGGGCCTCGAAGATTTCCGAGGCGTTCCGGAATCGGGAAGTCTTGTGCACCAGCAAGACGAGCGGCAGTTCGAGCAACGGCAGGTGGTGCAGGCCTTTAGCACCCTGGCCTTCGAGCAAGGTGATCGCGAAGTCGAGTTCCTGCCGCTCCAACCATGCTTCTACCTGAGGTTGCTGACCTGCCCGCAGAGTGAGTTGGAGGTGAGGGAAGCGTTTGCGCACCTCTTGCAACACTCGAGGCAAGTGGTCCCGGAGCGCGACCACCGGGGCGGCCACCCGCAGGATTTCCCGGGTAGTACTTCGGAGCCGTCGTTCCATATTGCCCAGCTCGCCGAAGAAGGGGCGGATAAACTCGTAGAGATCTGTGCCCGCTGGCAGCAGTTCAAAAGGGCGTCGGCGAAAGAGCTTCACTCCTAGGTAGGATTCTAGTTGGAGGAGTTGCCCGCTGATGGCGGGTTGCTGGATTCCATAGGGCATGTTGCGCACCGCTTCCATAATGCCGCCGTGCCGCGCCACATAATAAAAAAGCTCCAGATGGTGCACATTCATTATGCTAAACAACCACGGTGACGTTTGTTGGGCAATGATGGCTTCCGCGCGTTTTTGCCCGTCTTTGGGATTCCCTTTAACGGTGGGTGCAGTGAAACTCCGGTGAAGCCTTCACCAAAACTGTTCGTCAACCGAGTTCGTATGAAGATCCTCTCTTCCACCGTCGTAGCGGCGAGCCTCACGGCCTTCGCTGCCCAGGCCGCCGTCGATTTTTCCAAGGATATTGCCCCAATCCTCACCGAGCACTGTCTCAAGTGCCACGGTACCGAGAAGCAGAAGGGCAAATATCGTGTAGATTCCAAGGAAGCCGCCTTCAAAGGGGGTAAGAGCGACAAACCGGCGGTGGTGGCTGGAGACCCGGACAAGAGCGAGATCATCCACCGTGTGTTTCTGGACAAGGACAACGACGAGTTGATGCCGTCGGAGGGTGGGCCCTTGGCCGACCCCATCCGGGCCAAGCTGAAGGAGTGGATTAAAGAAGGTGCCAAGTGGCCCGAGGGAGTAGTGCTGACGGCGGCCGTGGCGGCCCCAGCCCCGTCAGTCGCCCATCCCACCCGTCCTGCCCGGCCGGTGCCGCCGCTGCCGCAATTGCCCAAGGAGTATCAGGCAGCCTCCTCCGAGGCTTCCGGAATCGCGGCTCTGTCCAAGGCCGGGATCGAAGCTCGCCCAATTGCTATCGGAGTGCCCTGGAAGGAAGCCAACTTCCGTCTGAAGGGTCCCGAGGTGACCGATGCGATCCTGGGTCCTGTTTCCGGGATCAATAGCTTGGTCGAGCTGCGCTTGGGGAACACCAAGATCACCGATGCGGGTCTCAAGCAAATTTCGGGACTCACCCACCTCCAAACGCTGGGGTTGGAGTTGACCGCGGTTACCGACGCTGGGCTTGACCACATTCAGGGGCTCCAAAACCTCGTGTATCTAAACTTGTATGGCACCAAAGTGACCGATGTTGGTTTGGCCAAACTCGCGGGCCTTAAGCACCTCCGAAACCTCTATGTCTGGCAAACGCAAGTGACCCCAGAGGGAATCAAAAAGCTCGAGGCAGCGCTGCCGGGGTTGGACATCAACAGCGGTTGGGTCGCTCCTCCGGTCGAGAAGAAAGACGAGACCAAGAAGGACGAGGCCAAGAAAGTTGAGCCGAAAAAGTAGTTTCCGGCTCCCCAGCGGTGGCGCTTGGAAGGTCCCCCTTGAGGCTTTGGCGCAAGACGCTACCGGTTGAATCCAAGCCCGACGATCAAGTCATCCCCCGGTTTCCATTATTGGATCCGGGGGATTTCTTTTTTTAGACAAGCGCTCGGCGGCGCAGGTCGGCCCCTCGAATTTCTGGAATTAAGAATCCGCAGGCTACCAAGATCATGGCCGCGGCCATCCATCCCATTGTCGCTGGTGACAGGGTTTGGACCGCCTGGAAGGCACAAAGGGGCGCTAGCACTCCCCGAATTCCGGTCGAGAAGGTGTGGACAGCCATGTAGTCGGTCACATGGGCCGGTGGGGCTACTTTGGTGACCCACAGGCCCCAGGCGACGTCGCCGCCGGCAGTGGAGATGCCGTAAAAAATTGCGCCGATGATGAGCCCCACGGGTGTCTCACTCATGAAGAAGGTGGCGATGCCGACGGCGAAACCGGCATTCAACGTGACGCGGAGTCGAAAGAAGTTCATCCGGTCAAACAGGCGTCCCCAAACCGGGCTCATAATCCAGCGGGCCGCATTGGGGATGATCAAGGTCAGCCAGGCGATCTCCGCAGCGCTCAGTCCTAGGCCGAAGCGTGGATTTCCCAAGTATTCTACGCGGATGGGTAGCATTGCGAGGTTGGCGAAACCCATGAGCATCCAGGCGATTAACGCGTTCCGGAACACCGGGTCTTCTCGGACGAAGCGAAGTCCCTGCAGAGGATGGGTGGCAGCGCTCGAATCCAACGCTCGAGTCGGGATGCGACGCACCGCGACGGCGGCAGCGAAGTAGGCCAGAGCGAAGAGGGCGGTCATCCAACGCCAACGGTCGGAGGCGAAGGAAGCGCTCGGAGACGCGTGGGTGGGCATCAAGCCGCTGCTGAGGATTTGCCCACCAATCCATGCAAAGACCATAGCCGCTGCGATGCGGACCATGAAGGCGCTGGAATACAATCGGCCCCGCTGGTCGGCCGGGTAATTGTCGTGATAAATCTGGGTCATCAGCGGGATGGCGCAGGTCGATGTGAGCAAGGCGAACACACACCCGACGGTGTACACCACTGGATGAGGTACTAGGGTCACCAGCAGGCAGCTCAAGCCTCCAAGGCCTAGTAAGCCGGAGACGGCCCGGGAGGGTTGGAGTCCGAGGTTACGGGCCGCATTGACCACCAACGGAGAGAGCAGCAGACCGACGGAAGTGCCCGCAGCGATGAGAGCCTTGGCCCAGGGCCCGAGATCAAAAACCCGTGTGGCGATGAGCAGAAGGAAGGTGTTACCCGCTGTCTCGATGATACCCCCGAAGACCGAGCGCCAGCGCTCCATCCGGAAGGTGAGTTGAGCGCGTTCGGCAGGGCTGATCATGAATTAGGGCCGCTGGGCTCCGCTGAAGGAGCTGCTGGGCGGCACCTCATTCGGACTCCGTCATCGGGGATTTGACGGCGTCGGCGATCCGGCGAAGCCATTCCCAGGTGTAGAGCCCGGTGGAGTGGCTGTCGCCCCACAGGGGTTGGACAGCGTAATTGCCGACCCAGGGCAGTTTGCGCAACTGAAAGGATTCCGCCCCATACGGCCTCTGCGGAGGGCGGTAGGTGGTTCCAAAAATATCACTCTCGCCCATGCAGGCGGCGCAGGGGCAGAAACGACGAAGACTTTCCAGGGGGATGAAATCTTCTCGGCCATCCACCCAGCGGATGGCCAGTTCTTGTGCGAAGAGGGTGATGTCGGCCGGTTGCATCGCGCTGACGGTGGTGCTGGGTGAGGCTCGCGTCCAGTGGCTTCGGTGTCGTACCGATTGCGAAACCGTGGACTTGCCTCAATTCTATCCAAATGGTGCCACGCTACTCGATCTTGATCCTGAGCCTCTGGATGACGGTTTGTGCCGCGAGCATTTCCGAGGAGAGCCCGTCGGTCGAAGACATCGTCAAAGGGCTCGTCGAGCGGCTCAAATCCATGCCGGAGTTGCAGGCGGGTCGAGCGCACGTCTGCCGTCGTCTGACTGTTTTTGATACCCTTGAAGCCGACGGCAAGATTTTTGAGCGCAAGACCAAGGAGTATCGCGTGGCCGTGACCAATGGCGTGGAGACGACGCGACTGGTGCGCATCGATGACCACGAGCCGCCTCCGGCCGATGCCCGTAGCGAGGAGCGCAAGGATCGCGAGGCGCGCGAGCGCTATGGCAAACCCACCGGCGTGAAGAAGCGTCGAGGCATAGAGGTGATCGATGAGTCGCTCATCCGGCGTTTCGACTACCGATGGGTGGGTTATGAGGTGATTGCCGGTAGAACTAATCACGTTCTGGAGTTTTCAGCCCGACACGCTGAACCGGGTCGGAGCTCGGCCAATGCCTTCGCCGACCGGCTCATGTCTCAACTGCAGGGTCGCCTGTGGATCGACACCGAAGAACACGAGTTGGCCCGGGTGGAGGCCCGACTGGGCAAGAGTTTTGACGTGCTCGCGGGGGTGGTGGCCTCGATCCAGAAAATGACACTGTTGATCGAGCGCTTCCGCCTGCCGGATGGACGGTGGGTGGATGGTCGATTCCAGACAGCCTTTGAGGGACGCAAGTTCCTCAGCGCGCTGCGCATGCGCTTACAAGTAGAGCAGGATCGCTACGAGACCACGACGGTCAATCCGGGCTAAATTATCGGCGGCGCGCAGAGAGCCAGCGATTGGTTTGATCGAGCAGCACTGCGAGAATAACGACCGCGCCGATAATGATCTGCGAGTAGTTCTGGTCGATACCCAGGATGACGATCCCGCTGGAGATCAATTGGATGATTAGGGCTCCTAGCAAGGCGCCGAGAGCCGTGCCTCGTCCGCCCGTGAGACTGGCCCCACCGACGACAGCTGCGGCGATGACGTTCAGTTCGTAGCCGTTGCCGTCGGCCGACGTGGCCGATCCGTAATATCCCAGCGAGAGGAGTGCGGCGATGCCGGCGGCCAGTCCGGAGACGGCGAAAACTCCAAGTTTTACGCGCCCGGTCTGGATACCGCTGAATCGGCTAGCCGTCTCATTGCCGCCCACCGCATAGATGCGACGTCCGGGAACAGTGCGCGTGAGCCAAAGCCCCCCGGCCACGGCGACCAACACCATGGCCGCCAGCGGGACCAAGGTGAGACCACCGGGAGTTGTCCACTTGACTCCGGAGCGGAATCCCTCCGGGAAGCCACCGGTGCTGAGTCCGTGGGTGAGCACAAAGGCCACGCCCCGATAAATGGCCATGGTGCCTAGGGTGATAATGAACGGGTGAACTCTCAGGGCGACGCTCATGCCGCCGTTGGCCAGTCCGCAGAGCACGCCTGTTCCAAGGCACACGGCGCAACCCAGCCACGCGCCTTGGGTGGCAGACGCAGCCGCGGGCCCCTCCGGTCCGAAGGTGTGGAACACCTGGGCTGCCAACACCCCCGACAGCGCGTAAATGGCCCCCACGCTCAGGTCGATTTGGCCAGCGATGATCACGAAGGTCATGCCCACGGCCATGATGGCGAAGAAGCTCGTGTCCTTAGCGAGTTGGGTGAGGTTTTCGGCGTTGAGGAACTTGTTCACCCGTTGCTTGGCGGCGATGCGGTTCCCATCGGCGTCCTCGGTGAACACTCTTTGGCGCTCACCATTGGGTCCGGTTTCAAAGAGAGGGCGCTCGACCGATCCACCGAAGAGGGTCAGCAACGCTCCCAATACGAGGACCACGACGAGCAGCCCTGCTTCGGCCAGTCGCAGGTGCTTCGAAGAGACAATGGAGCTCACGCCCCGAAGGCTAGGCTTTTGCCTGAAAACTGGAAGGGTTCCTCGTTTCCGGTGGACTCGAATGGCCGTCGAAGCAGGGGCTCACCCCTTCGGTGTACGAGGGTGTTCGGCACAATCCTTTATAAAGGGTCATTGCGTCGGCGCTTTTCCCTTGGCTAGAACAATCAGCCGTGTCGTCCCAGTACACTCTTAAGCAGTCCGTCTCATTCGCCGGAATCGGTCTCCACGGCGGGAATCGCGTTTCGATGAACCTCCTGCCGGCCTTGCCCAACACGGGCTTGCGCTTCCGGCGGATCGACCTCGATGGCACCCCGGAGATCGAGGCCCGCGCCGAGTATGTCGTCGACACCCAACGCTCTACCACCCTCGGAAAAGGCGCGGTTAAGGTGCATACGGTGGAGCATGTGCTGGCGGCTCTGGCGGGCGCGGGCATCGACAACGCGATCATCGAATTGGATGCCAACGAGCCTCCAATCGCTGATGGTAGTTCCCGGGAGTTCGTACGCCTGGTTAAGGAAGCGGGGCGGGTGGCCCAAGCTGATCCTGTCGAAATCTATCGAGTGACTGCGCCGATCGAGGTCAATGTCGGAGGTTCCCAGATGGCAGTGTTCCCGCATTCGGGTTTCAAGATTACCTGCACGAGTTCGGACAAGGGTGGGCGCTTTACTCAATTCTTCACGCTCGAGATAACTCCCGCCAGTTGGGAGAAGGAGTTGAGTCATGCCCGAACCTTTTGCTTCTACGAAGAAATTGAGTTCCTCATTAAGAACGGGCTTATCAAGGGCGGAAGTTTGGAGAATGCCATCGTTATCCGTGACGACGCCGTCCTGACCACGGAACCGCTTCGGTATCCTGAGGAGTTTGTTCGTCACAAGATGCTCGATATCGTGGGTGATCTGGCTCTGATCGGCCGACCGATCCACGGGCATGTGATCGCTACTCGACCGAGTCACCATGCCAACACGGAGTTGGCCAAGGCGATTTTAGCTCAGATGCGCCGACCCCTGGAGGCCGCTCAAACCTTCGCCCCGCCTCCCGCTCCGGCCACCGAGGTCAAGCCCGTCGTTACCAAGCCTGCCAAGTCTCCCGTCGCTGCCTCTACGCCCACTGTGAACTCTCCGACTTCTACTGAAACTCTCGTCCGTGACGGTGCGACCCTGGACACCATGCAGGTCATGCAAATTCTGCCGCACCGCCCGCCCTTCCTCATGGTGGATAAGGTAACGAAGATCGATGGAGCCCGAATCGTCGCGCAGAAGAACGTCACCATGGGGGAACCGTTTTTCGAGGGACATTTTCCGGGCCATCCAATCATGCCGGGAGTTCTTCAGTTGGAGGCCATGGCCCAGGTGGCGGGTATCTTGATGATGAGGCAGGCTGAGAATGCTGGAAAACTGGCGTACTTTATGTCTGCAGAGGATGTGAAGTGGCGCAGGCCGGTGCGTCCGGGTGACATTCTGATGATCGAGGTGGAAATGACCAAGGCCCGGGGCAAGATCGGTAAAGCCAAGGGTCAGTGCACCGTGGACGGAGAGGTGGTCAGCGAAGCCAATGTGACGTTCATGCTAATGGACCGCTGAGTCGCTGGAAGCCTGACGGATATCCGACCCCAATGATCCACCCCACTGCTATCGTTCATCCCAAGGCTCTCATCGGAGCCGACTGCCATATCGGCCCTTACTGCCTCATCGGTGAGCATGTCGTTCTGGCAGAGCGCTGTCGTCTGCACAGTCACGTTGTGCTGGAGGGGCATACCACTTTGGGATGTGACAACGAAATCTACCCCTTTACCTCCCTGGGAATGAAGTCTCAGGACTTGAAGTGGAAGGGTGGCGTGACTCGGGTGCACATCGGAGACCGGAACGTGTTCCGCGAGTCGGTGAGCGTGCACAGCGCTACTTCAGACGGTGACGTGACTCGGGTGGGCTCCGATAATTATTTCTTGGCCAATACTCATCTGGCCCATGATGTGCAGGTGGGCAATCGGGTCATCATGTCCAACCTGGCAACCTTGGCCGGGCACGTGATCGTGGAAGACCACGCCATCATCGGCGGCCTGGCGGCAGTTCATCAATTTTGTCGAATCGGTCGATACGCCATGGTGGGCGGCTGCTCCAAGGTGGTGCAAGATGTCGCCCCCTACATGATGGCCGACGGAAATCCGACGGAGACCCGTTTTGTGAACAAGGTAGGGCTGGAGCGGGCAGGCTTCTCAGCGGACACCATCGATACTCTCATCAAGGCCTACAAAATTATCTTTCGAATGGGCCTAACTTTGGACAACGCCTTGTCTCGGATGGAGGCCGATCTACCAACTAGTCAGGAGCTGAAGGAACTCATCCACTTTGTGCGGTCCAGTCAGCGCGGTTTGGCACGCTGACCCGGAGAGGGGCTGCGGTCTGGGCTCCGGCAGCAAGAGGGTGGTGATGGCTGCACTGGTCGGGGGATTAGGCCGCTTCGGTCTGAGGATTCACTCTTTGGCTCGGCAGATCTTTCAAGGCTGCTTCGATGGCCTCGATCACACTGTCCGGAGTGGAGGTGCCCGCGGTGATGCCCACGGTATCAGTTTCTCGGATCCAGGCTGGGTCGAGGTCGTTTGGGGTCTGCAACCAATGGACTCGGGCACACCGGCTCTTGCAAGTATCCACCAAGCGGCGGGTGTTGTTGCTGTGGATGCCGCCGATGACCAAGACCACATCGCAACGTGAGGCCAGATTCTCGGCGGCGGTCTGCCGGTCTTTGGTGGGTTGGCACACGGTGTCGATCCAGCGGACCTCTGAGCCGGGGAACTTATGCCTCAGGTGGACAATTAACTCCCGGACGCGGGCCACCGGTTGTGTGGTTTGCGAGACGACTCCATAGCGGGGACGTTCGGGAAGTTGGTCTACCTCACTCTCAGTCAAGACGACCTCGCACCCGGGGTGATCTTCGGTGAGTCCTCGAACTTCGACATGGCTGGCTTGACCTATTACCAGAGGATGGAACCCCGCGGCCACGAGTTTCTTCAGCGCTTGATGAGCTCGGTGAACGAGGGGGCAGGTGGCCTCGATCACTGTCAGACCTAATTGCCGTAGACCCTCCATGCGGCGATCCGAAGCTCCGTGAGCCGTGATGAGAACCTCCTGGGTGGGAATGTCGGACGCGTCTTGTCGGATTAGAACGCCCCGTCCGCGGAGATCAGCCAAAACAGTCTCATTGTGTACCAAATCACCCAAGACCGTCACCGGGCCGGCTGCGGCTCGCTCATGGGCTAATTCGATCGCGTCACGAACACCAAAACACATCCCCATCGCTTCTGCTCTCAAGACTCTCATAAATTACTTTGCCTCACAAAGTGTCTGAGTAGAGACCATGGATGTTGTTCAAAAACAATCAAGCGGACGGAGTCGTTTTTCGGAACTGGGCAACGATCTGTTCTAGGTGCCCAAGATACTGGGTGAAGGCGTTGCGACCGATGTCGGTCAGGGTGCAAGTGGTCTGCGGCCGGGTTTCGCCGGTGGACTTGGAGAGGGCGACGAGGCCGGCCTCCTGAAGGATTCGGAGGTGGGAAGTCAGATTGCCGTCGGTCATGACCAGCAGGTTCCGCAGATCCGTGTAGGTCAGGGAAGGGGTCGCTGAAAGTGAAGAAATGATGGCTAGACGGGCCTTTTCGTGGATCACCCGGTCCAGATGGGGAAAAGGTTCTGGATTCACGCCGTGGGCTTCTTCTCCGTCCAGTGCAAGTAGAGACCGTAGGCGAGATGTCCGCCGCCGAAGGTGGCCGTCATGACCGTATGGGCCATGCGAATGGAGGGTTCGATCTGGTGAGGATTGGCAGCGGCCAGTGCGCTGAGCAATCCGGCGATGACAAATCCCCAACCAAACAAACGCATCCCGCGGGGCATGAAGAAACCAGCAGAATGCACCGAGCACCCGTAGAGAACGAGCCACAGAGGCGGCAGTGCCACGGCAATCATCGCTCCCTCTTGATGGATATTAACCAAGGGCCCCACCACGGCGGTGCCGGCAAATAGTGCGGGCATCAGGGCAGAGGCCACGCGGCGGGCGGGTGGTGTCCAGAAGGGCTCGCCGGCAGCGAAGGCCTGACGGCGCATGAGCAGGAACGCGGTGCACGCGCCAGCCAACCCCACGGCTAACCAGTAAAAGGCGAAGGATCGGGCGTTGTCCCGGATCACGAAGGGGGCCGCGAGTCCTGCAAGAGTTCCGATCAGGCCTACCGCCGTCATGGCCGGTGCCAAGGCGCGACGGTAAGTCGATGCTCGATCCATGAGGGTTCGGATGGTTTCGAGCTGCTCCCGGGCCGTGTTGTGATCCACGTGTCCCACAGTCGGGGGCGGAAACTCCGCGTCAATCCTGGAGTCAGTGAGTCCTCCTTATTCGACAGAGGTGCTCGGGGTCTGGTCTGGGTGAATTGGTGAGTTTCGGAAGAGGTGTCCCCTGAGCCTGTCCCTTGGAAGGAGCCTGTCCCTTAGGTTTGCCATTACGAAGGGGTGTCAAATGAGCCTGTCCCTCTTGGAAGGAGACTGGAGAGGTGGCTCCTGAGCCTGTCCCTTAGGTTTCTTGGGTTTGCCATTGCGAAGGAGTTCCTGAATCCGACCTTGACGGGAAGTGTTGAGGTGCCCTAGGGTTACCGACCGTAAGGAACTTTCCGTCGGCGTTGGTGCCGACATGCTTGAGTCGGTGAACAACCGGCTTTTTTGTTACCCCGGTTTCCGGGATTGGCTGACGACTCGGGATTGGCTGACGACTATGAACGCGGAGATTTTGGCGGTTGTTGAGTTCTGGGAGAAGGAGAAGGGCATCCCCAAGGATGTCCTGCTCGGTGCTATCCAGGAATCCTTGATGCAGGCCGCCAAGAAGGCGGTCGGGCCGGCTCGTGACCTTCGGGTGTCCATCGATGGACGCTCCGGAGACATCAAAGCCTGGGCCAAGCTCGTGGTTGCCGAGAAGGTTCTCTCCAAGCACGACCAAATTACGATTTTCGATGCCCGGCGTGCCGGTCATCCCGATATTAAGGTGGGTGAGGAGATTGAAGTAGAGGTTACCCCGGCGGGTTTCGGTCGTATCGCCGCCCAATTCGCCAAACAGGCCATGATGGCACAACTCCGCCGTGCGGAGAAGGCGATGGTTTACGATGAGTTCAAGGATCGGGTCGGCGAACTGGTTAATGGGACTGTGCGTCGTTTTGAACGCTCGGATGTGGTTCTCGACCTGGGTAAGTTCGAGGCCATTATGCCCAACCGAGAGCGCGTTCCAACCGAAGAATACCAGATCGGCGAACGAATCCGCTGCTACGTCAAAGCGGTCGAACAGACCCCGAGGGGGCCTGAGATTGTCCTTTCTCGCGCTGACCCGAATTTTGTAATTAAGCTTTTCAAGGTTGAGGTCACTGAAATTGGAGACGGAACCATTGAGATCAAGGGAATTGCCCGGGAACCCGGATTTCGAACCAAATTGGCTGTTTTTTCACGGGATCCAAAGGTTGATCCTGTTGGTGCCTGCGTGGGTCTGCGGGGTCAGCGGGTGAAAAACATCGTCCGCGAGCTGAACAACGAGAAGGTCGACATCATCCCTTGGTCGCCCGATATTCGTAAATATGTCGAGAACGCCCTCGCTCCGGCCAAGTTGAAGTCCTTCGAAGTAGATGAGCAGCGTAAGCGAGTGTTGGCGATCACTTCACCGGACCAGTTGTCTCTGGCGATCGGAAAACGTGGCCAGAATGCGCGGCTGACATCTCGGTTGACCGGGTGGAGTATTGACATTGAGGCTGAGGCTTCTGTGTTGCCAGGTTTCGACCAAAAAGTTGCCAATGCGGTCAGGGCGTTTGCGTCCGTTCCAGGTATTACTGAAGAGCAGGCGCGAATTCTGGTGACCATTGGCTTCCATAGTCTGGAGGATGTGATCCAGCAGATCGGTATTGAAGATTTGCAGGGAATGGAAGGAATTGGCTCGGACGCCGAGCTGATTCTGGAAGCGATTCGGGGCGAATTGACCCGACGCGCTGCCGGTGGAGCTCCCCCTGAAGCCCACTGATCCCATTTGAGGGTCGGTTTTAATTGCCTGGACCGCCGACGGTCCAGGTAGCCGCGCGCCGCGCGGACCGGGGAACGTCGGTGGTGAAATAAAAAGCAGTATGCCCGTTCGCATTTACGAGATCGCCAAGAAGCTGAACCTTGAGAGCAAGTTTGTGCTCAACAAGGCCAAGGAGCTGGGCATAGCCGCAGCCAAGGTCCCGTCGAGTACTCTCGACAAGATCACCGCCGAGTTCCTTGAAGAGCAGTTGGCGCCATTAGCCAAGCCTTTTGAACCGTCCAAGCCGATGGAGGTCATACCCGTGACCATCATCCATGCGCCCGCCCCCCCACCGCCGGCGGCGGTCCCAAATCCAGAGCCAATTCACGAGCCGGTTCACCAACCGGTGGTGCACCGAGCGCCGGTGGCGAGCAAGCCTGCCGAATCGTTTAAGGACCTCGTGCCAGAGACTCCTCCGGCACCCATCACTCCAGTCCTGACGCAGGCTCCAGAAATTGTTAAGCCTATTGTTAAGCCTGTAGTCGTGGTGCCTTCACCCGCTCAAGAAACGCACGCACACGAGGTTGCAACGCCTTCGGTGCTGACTCCAGTAGTTGTGGATGAATCACGTTCGGTCACGGTTGCTGAGGTTCATCCGGAACCCTCGACTTCGACGATTGCCCCCATCTCTGCCCCCGTTGCTGAGCAGACTCCTCCAGCCGAGAGTTCGATTCCAGTTTCGGCCCCGATGCCCGCCCCGGCGGTAACTCAGGACCCGACTCCGACTCCGACTCCGACTCCAACTCCACCCCCAACTCCGGCCCCGCCCTCTGTTCAGACCGGTCAGTTGGTGGGTCGTATTGATCTGAGTCAGTTTGGCTATGGTGGTCGCACGACTCGCGGTGTTAGCACACCGCCGCCTGCCCGACCGGCGCCCCCGGTCGCCCGGGATGATCGCCGCAGTCCTCCCCCTCCTCCGCCAGGGCGTCCCGGTGGTTCGTACCCAGGCTCTTCCTATCAAGGTTCTTCGTATCAGGGATCCCGTCCGGGTCAGTCCCAACGCCCAGGTCAATTTGGTCGTCATGGTCAGATGGGTGGGCGTCCCGGTGTTGCCGCAGGCCCGGGTCCCCGACCTGTCCCGGTTGCAGCCCGCCCTCAGTTTGCTGCCGACGCTCTCACGATTGTGATGCGTCCGCCCATTGTGGTGCGTGAATTAGCCGAGCAAATGGGCAAGAAGCCCTTCCAGATCATTGGCGACCTCATGCAAATGGGGGTCTTTGCGACGGTGACCCAGACCATCGACGGTGAGGCGGCAGTCAAGATCTGTGCAAAGCACGGTATTCGGTTCGAGACCGAGAAACGCGACAAGGCGGCCCACTCCGTCAATGTTCCCAAGGAGGAAAAGCTCGAACTCGACAGCGAGGACAAGCCCGAGACGCTCAAATCGCGTCCCCCGGTGATTACCATCATGGGTCACGTGGACCACGGCAAGACCTCGCTCCTCGATGTCATCCGCAAGGCGAATGTCGCTTCAGGTGAGGCCGGTGGCATCACGCAGCACATTGGCGCCTACTCCATTCAGTATCCTCATCCCAACACGGGTAAACTGGAGAGCCTGACCTTCCTTGACACCCCGGGTCACGCCGCCTTCTCGGCCATGCGGGCTCGCGGAGCCAATGTAACCGACATCGTTGTCCTGGTCGTGGCGTCCAATGACGGTGTGATGCCTCAAACCTTGGAGGCCTTGGCGCACGCCAAGGCGGCCAAGGTCCCCATCATCGTCGCGGTGAACAAGTGCGACCATCCGAACTCTAACCCGATGAAGGTGCGCCAGCAGCTTCAGGATAAGGGATTGGTGCCGGACGATTGGGGGGGCGACACCCAGTTCGTGGAATGCTCAGCGATCACCAAGAAGGGGATCGACCTCCTCATCGATTCCATCCTGCTTCAGGCGGAGTTGCTCGAACTCAAGGCCAATCCGGATCGCAATGCCAAGGGTAACGTCATTGAATCTGGCGTCGAGGCCGGTGGGTCGGTAGCCACGGTGCTCGTTCGCAAGGGAACGATGCGCATTGGTGACGTGATCATTTGTGGAGAGCACTACGGCAAGGTGCGCGCCATGATGAACGAAGAAGGGCTTCGCCTGAAGGAGGCAACTCCGTCGGTGGCAGTCCGTGTTCTGGGGCTGAACGGAGTCCCGGATGCAGGGTCCGAGTTCAGCGTAGTGGAGAACGAGCGAGCCGCTCGCGACTTGGCTGAAGAACGATCCAATGCCCGCAGGAAGTCCGAGATGGACGGCGATCGTCGCAAGACCCGGACTTCGTTGTCTGATCTCTTTGGACGCATCGGTGACCTGACGGCGAAGGTTCTTAAGGTGATCGTCAAGGCCGACACCCAGGGATCGGTGGAGGCCATCGTCGGCGCGCTTCGCGAGATTAAATCTCAGAAGGTCTCGCTGGAAGTGGTGAACAGCGCTGTCGGAGCCATCAATGTGTCGGATGTCAATCTGGCTCGGGGTTCCAAAGCGGTCATCCTCGCCTTCCACACACGCGTCGACAACAACGCTGCCGAGGAAGCCAAGCATCACGCCGTCGAAATCCGTCTCTACGCGATCATCTATGAGTTGATTGATCAGGTGAAGGAAGCCATGGCGGGCCTTCTGGATCCCCTTCTCAAAGATGTGATCGTCGGTCAGGCCGAGGTTCGCAATATTTTCGACCTCTCCAAGGGCGGTCGTGTCGCCGGTTGTGCCGTCACCAACGGCCGTCTGGTTCGCGGCAAAATGCGTCTTCGCCGCCGGGGCAACCTGGTCTACGAGGGTGTTTCACTGACCCTCAAGCGCTTCCAAGACGAGGTGAACGAGGTTCGTTCGGGTATGGAGTGTGGTGTGCGCCTGGATGGTTTCGATGACTATCAAGAAGGCGATATCATTGAGTGTTACTCCGTAGAGAAGATCGCTGCCAAACTCGAATAACGTATACTGTCGTGTCCTCCCATCTCCCACCGGCCCCGAGCCGGCGTATCCAGCGGGTGACCGAACTTCTCAGGCGGGAAGTCAGCGAACTCCTGCGGCGTGAGTTGAATGTCGAGGAGGTGGGGCTTCTCTCGATTAATGAGGTGAAGGTGGCTCCCGACCTCAAGACGGCCACCGTGTTTGTAGGGTTTGTGGGTAACCGTCAGCAACGGTCCGCCGCACCTGAGAAACTGGCCAAGCGAGCCAAGCACATACAAATGATGCTCGGTTCCCAGTTGAGTATGAAGTGGACTCCCGTCCTCAACTTCCTGCTCGATGAATCTGTGGAAAAGGGCAATCGGGTGATCGCCATTCTTGAAAGTCTTGAGAAAGGTAAGACTCCGGGTGCCTGATGCACCCGCAGATACCCCCTTTCCCCAGCCATGCGTTCCTCAGAAATGCCCAAGGCGGTGGAGAATATCCTGGCTGCGATTGATGCGGCACAGGCGATTCTCGTCGTAGGACATATCCGTCCGGACGGTGACTGCATCGGCAGTCAGGTGGGCTTGGCGCTGGCCCTGGAGGGTGCAGGCAAGGATGTGACTGTTTGGAATCAGGATCCAGTGCCTGACAAGTTGCGCTTTCTCGATCCAGACAAGCGCGTGCGCAAACCCACCTCGGGGCGTCAGTTCGACTTGGTGATCGCCACGGACTGTGCGGCCTTAGACCGGATGGGGCGGGTTACAGAATTTCTTCCAGACGGTGTGGTGTTGGTGAACATCGATCACCACGCTTCCAATACCCGCTATGGCAAACTTAACTGGGTTTCGCCGCGGGAACCGAGCACGGGCGAGTTAATTTTCGATCTCTGCAAATGGGCCGGTTGGAAGGTGACCCAACCGATGGCGGATTGTTTGTTCACCGCTGTCAGCACCGACACCGGCAGTTTCCAGTACCCAAGCACCACTCCGGATACGCTGCGGACCGCCGCCGAGTTGGTGGAACGGGGGGCGGGTCTGGGTCGGATCTGCCAAGAGGTGTACCAAAGCTACCCCATGACGCGGGTTCGCCTCCTGCGCCACGTCTACACCCATTTCCGAGTGTCTGATGGCGGTCAGACCGCTTATTTCTGGCTCAAGAAGCGCGACTATGCCCGAGCTGGGGCCTCGACTGAGGAAAGCGAAGGCCTGATCGACCATATCCGAGCCATTGACGGCGTGATTGTCGCGATGGTCTTCGAGGAAGTCAGTGATGAGGTCACCCGGGTGAGTTGGCGTTCCAAGTTGGCCCGTATCGATGTTGCCTCCATCGCCCAGCGATTCGGTGGAGGCGGGCACAAGGCCGCCGCCGGTGCGCGAATCGAGGGGAAGCCGCTGGGAGTCCAACGCCGGGTCCTCAATGAGGTCCGCAAATCCCTCAAAGCGTCGGCCTGAGCACGACCTTTTTAGATTGCTCTCCGACGGCTTCAATCCGTTCTGATCTCTAAGTTTCCGATGGCCTTACCCACCCTCTCGCCCCTCGACGGAGCCCTGTTGGTCGACAAGCCCGCGACATGGACCTCCCATGACGTGGTCGCCAAACTGCGCAACCACTTCCGCCTGGCCAAGGTCGGCCACTGCGGCACGCTGGATCCCATGGCCACTGGCCTGCTCATCCTCGTGCTGGGTAAGGCGACCAAATATTCCGAGCGATTGATGTCCTCGGACAAGGTGTACGAGGGGGTGATGAGGTTTGGCGAAACCACCGATTCCTACGATGCCGACGGAGAATTGGTGGACTCCATGCCGGTGCCGCCCCTCTCGTTGGACGATATGAACGAGGCGGCGACGGCCTTCACCGGGGATATTCTCCAGACGCCGCCCATGGTGAGTGCGGTTAAGATCGGTGGTACGCCCTTGTACAAGCTGGCTCGCAAGGGTCTAGAGGTCGCTCGCCAAGCTCGACCTATCCATGTCTACACCTACCGTTTTGATGACTACGAGGAACCCTTCGCCTATTTTCGGGTGAGCTGCACCAAGGGGACCTACATTCGCAGTTTGGCTCATGACCTCGGTCAGAAGCTGGGCTGTGGGGCTCACTTAACTCGACTGCGGCGTATCACCAGCGGTCGATTCGATGTGGCCGATGCCGCCCCGCTGTCAGAGATTCTTCAGTGGGACCTTCCCGCTCTCGAAAAACACATCATCCCCTTCCTGAAGCTCAAATCTTACGAGTAGGCTTGCAGGCGGTGGGGTCGCTCCAGAATCCTTTGCCGCATGCCCTCCGAAGGTTTGCCAACCTCTGTGGAATCTCGTGCCGTACCGGATTCCCGGCGGGCCTGGTTATTCCGGGGATTGGCCCTCGTGGCGCCGGTCCTTGTTTTGTTGGGTATCGAATGGGCCTTGAGGTGGGCTGGCCATTACCGGCCCACGGCCTTTTGGTTGGAAGCAGGGGACGGAATGCTTCGAGCCAATCCGGCCTTTGGTGCGACCTATGTCGGTGAAACCCAGGCCCGGATGCCCCGGCCGTTGAAGATTCGCAGACAGAAGGAATCGGGAACGCTGCGGGTGCTGGTGTTGGGCGAGTCGGCAGCCCTCGGTGATCCAGAACCCGGATTGGGCATGCCGCGCTTCCTTCAGGCACAATTGGAAACGCGGTTTCCAGGTCGCAAGGTTGAGGTGCTCAATGCCGCGATCACAGCCCTGAATTCTCACGCGCTGCGTCGGATCGCCGCAGACTCCACCCAGCTGGGAGCAGATGTGTGGGTTCTTTATCCGGGTAACAACGAGGTTCACGGCCCTTTTGGTCCGGCGAGCAATCCCCTCGGAAAAGCGCCGTCTCTGGCGGTCGTGCGCGCCGGATTACTGCTGCGCAGCACCGCCATCGGCCAGTGGATCTTCCGTATTCAAGAAGGGCAGGGTGAGGGGCTTTCGCTCGCACCGCGATGGGCCGGTCTCGAAACCTTTTCCAAAAACCATTTGGCCGCGGAGGACCCTCGGCTGGAGGTCGTGCGCGAATCGTACCGGCGCAACCTCACCGATTTGGTGCGCTTCGGGGTCGAGTCCGGAGCTCAGGTGCTCTTGGGGACGATGGCGGTGAACGTGTCGGATTGTCCCCCGTTCGGTTCGCTGCCACTGGACGGGTCGCCCCGGGTTCTTACTCAATGGAAAGACCTTTCTGAGCGGGGGCGAGCTCAAGACGCGGCCGGTGACTGGTTGGGTGCCGTGGAAAGTTGGACTCAAGCCGTGGCCTTGGCCCCAAGTCATGCCGAGAGCCGATATCAGTTGGGTCTCGCCCGCCTTAATGCCGGCGATGCGGTCCGCGGAACCGTTGACCTCGAAGCGGCTCGTGATCTGGACACCCTCCGATTCCGCGCCGATTCCCGTATCGTGGCTATCACCCGTGAAGTGGCCGTTGCTGCTGCCTCATCCCAAGTGCTGTTGGTGGATGCCGCCTTGGAACTTAAGGGAGAGGATCCACAGCGCCCGCCGGGCGCAGACCTCTTCTTTGAGCACGTCCACTTGAGGCCCGAGGGCAATGACCGCCTCGCCCGCTTGTTTGCCAAGGCCCTGGTGACGCGATTGCCTGAGGGGACGGCGTCTTCGGCTCTCTGGGCGACCGAGGCTGCGTGCCGGACTCGCCTCGGCTGGAATCCGCACGCTGAAGTCCGGCTGTGGACCCAGATTCGGGCGCTGTGCCAGAAGCCGCCGTTTTCGTTTCAGAGTAATAAGGAAGCCCGGGATCGATTTTTGGATGACCGGTTGGCCGAAGCCAATGCCGGAGCCCGTAAGGCTGGGTTGGGTGGTTCCATTCAGGCATTGGAGTCGCTGGTGACTCAGTATCCAACGGACTGGCAATTGGCCGAGCAGTCGGCCCGACTCCTACGTCAAGGGCGGCGGTGGACCAACGCGATCGAGGCTTGGAAGCGAGTGGTCGAAGGGGCTCCGGACCATGTGGTGGCCTGGCATTTTCTAGGCGAAGCCCAGGCTCAGATCGGAGATCGCCGTGGTGCTCTCGAGTCCCAATCACGGGCCTTGGCGCTGCGACCTGATTTTGTTGAGGCAGCCCTGGCTTTGGGTCAGTTGTACGGCCAGTCGGGTCGGTTTCAAGAATCCATCACCGTCTTTGACCAAAGCCTGAGACGGGATCCTCGAAATCTCGAAGCTCTGATTAACAAGGCTCTCACCCTAGAAGCGATGGGTCGCCGTGGGGAGTCCGTGCCTCTCTTGTCGCGCGCCATGACCGAACATCCTCAGTCCACGCTGCCGTGCGTGCGGTTGGGGGAATTGCTTTCGGCCCGCAAGGAGTACGCCGGTGCCGTTGCGGCCTTCGAGGAGGCGGCTCGACGTGAACCGGCCAATCTAGGAGTCCTCCAGCGCCTCGCCGGAGAAATGGGGCGAGCCGATCGGCCTGCCCAGGCGGAGGCCGTGCTGCGTCGTGCGGTACAAGCCGAGTCACAGAATGCGTCTGTCCGGATCGATTTGGGCGTGGCCTTGGCGCGTCAAACCCGTTTTGCCGATGCGATCGTGGAGTTCGAAGCCGCGTTGCGCGCCCAACCAGACAACGCCTCGGCTCGAACTTATCTGGAACGTGCCCGGACGATGCTTTCGGCCTCACCGCAATCCAACACCAACCGCAAACGCTAATGGGGTCCGTCCTTCGAGATTTTGTCCGCTTCCTGGGTCGGGAGAAGAAATGGTGGCTCGCCCCCCTGATTCTCATCTTACTGCTGCTCGGGGCGGTGGTGGTCTTTTCTTCCAGTTCGGCTGTAGCGCCCTTCCTGTATCCGTTTCTCTGAGCCGCCAGCCCAAGGTCGATCCATGCACTACGTTCTGGGCATCTCGGGCCTCTACCACGATTCGGCCGCTGCGCTGTTGGGCGATGGCCGGATCTTGGCGGCGGTCCAGGAGGAACGGCTCTCCCGGCGCAAGAATGATGCCCGATTTCCCGAGCGGGCCATCCAGTCTTGCCTCGATCAGGCGGGTATCACGGCTGGGGACCTCGCGGCGGTGGCTTTCTACGAGAAACCCATTCTGAAGTTCAGTCGGACTTTGGAGGTGTTTTTGGGCTGGGCCCCTCGAGGAGGGCGTGCGTTTGCTCGAGCCATCCCCGATTGGCTGGGTGGCCGACTAGACCTCCGAGGCCGCATCCGATCTGCGCTGCCAAAATTGCGAGTCGATTGCCCCATCTTGTTCACCACCCACCACGAGGCGCATGCGGCCAGCGCGTTCTTCCCGTCCCCGTTTGCCGAGGCGGCCATCTTGACCGTTGACGGGGTTGGGGAGTGGGCCACGACCACCATTGCTCGCGGATCCGGGGCTACGATCGAGCCCTTGGAGGAGATCCGTTTCCCCCATTCTCTGGGGCTCTTGTATTCGGCCTTCACCGCCTATTGCGGATTCCGGGTTAATTCTGGGGAGTACAAGCTCATGGGCTTGGCGCCCTATGGGGAGCCCCGCTGGGTAGAGACCCTTTTGGAAGATTTAGTTTCCCTGCATGAGGACGGTTCCTTCCGGCTCAACTTGGAGTATTTGAACCCTCTGGCCGAGGAGCACCTCACCAATGAGCGATTTCATCAACGGTTTGGAGGGCCACCTCGAAGGCCTGAAGATCGACTGGAACAGCGCCATCTCGACTTGGCTCGATCGATCCAGTGGGTGAGCGAGCAGGCGATGTTGGGGTTGGCCCGTCGCGCTCAGAAACAAACCGGGGCCCGTCACCTCTGCCTCGCCGGAGGGGTGGCGCTTAATTGTGTGGCCAACGGTCGGTTGCTGCGGAAGGGGCCGTTCGAAGATCTTTGGATCCAACCCGCTGCGGGAGATGCTGGGGCTGCCCTGGGTGCCGCCTTGGCGGCTTGGCATGGGCCCTTGGATCGCGGTGGCTTTGGCGCTCCGCGGACCCCGACGGCCTCCGACGCCATGGGTGGAGGTTTCCTGGGGCCTGAAGAATCTCCGGAAGCGGTCGAGGCTTCCTTGAAGCGATTGGATGCGGTGTGGGAACGGTTGGCTCCAGAGGTTCTTCAGGAGCGAGTCGTCGAGGCGTTGATCGCAGGCAAGGTGGTGGGATGGGTACAAGGACGCATGGAATTCGGTCCGCGCGCGTTGGGACACCGTTCCATTTTGGGCGATCCGCGGAGCCCGGACATGCAGTCGCGCATGAACTTGAAGGTCAAATTCCGCGAGTCCTTCCGGCCGTTTGCCCCGGCCGTGTTGGCCGAGCGGTCGGCGGAATTCTTCGGGCTCCAGGGAGAGTCCCCCTACATGCTGTTGGTGGCCCCGGTGGCGGACTCCCAACGGGTCCCATTGGCTCAGGAGGCCGAAGGGTTGGATCGATTGAAGCAAGTGCGGTCCACCTTGCCGGCCGTGACTCATGTGGATGGCTCGGCGCGGGTACAAACGGTGGACTCGGACCGCAACCCTCAGTTCTACGCATTGCTCAAGCACTTTGAGGCGAAGACCGGTTGTCCGGTGCTCATCAATACCTCCTTCAATGTTCGTGGGGAGCCGGTGGTCGCCTCGACCGAAGATGCCTTCCGGTGCTTCATCAACTCCCAGATCGATGTGCTCGCGGTAGGTCCCTGTTTTCTGGAGCGAGACCGACAACTCCACACCACCTTGCCCCGAGGCTTCGAGGCCATCCCGGACTAACCATGAGCCGACCCGAAACTGTCAGAAGCCTTCGCGACCGCTTTGTCATCGGGGCCTCGCTCTTGCCACCGGTGGCCTTGCTGATGATCGCCAGTCGGTGCGGATGGGTGCCGGTTTCGCCCCGCACCTGCCTCGTGGCCATGCCCCTAATACTGGGGTTGGGAATGCTCTTTCCAGGAGCCTTCGAATCGTGGCACCGCTGGATCTCGCGGGGACAGGCTTGGTTGGGCGGGCGATTGGTTTTTCTGCTGCTTGTGGGGGTGTATGGGTTGGTGCTGATCCCGCTGGCATTTCTCATGCGCGGGTTGGGCCAGCGACCGATCGATTTGTCGCGCTCGGGATCCAGTTGGGTCCGCTCCAAAGGCTACGGTTCTTTGCGTGATCCGTTTTGATCGGCTCGTTCTGATCCTCGACAGGAATGGATTGCTTGTTGAACGTTTAGGCGTTGCCTATGAAGACCTCTCTCTCTCTGGCCGTGGCGTGCACCGCCTTGGCTTCCGCCTCCGTTCTAATGGCCCACGACACGGGATCAAAACCCCA
>Ga0114969_10000597_pt1 | contig 31063 bp, 27 predicted proteins | sample M_130807_MF_Meta_FD_87316 | JGI IMG/M metagenome (GOLD analysis project Ga0114969, IMG submission 87316) | Freshwater microbial communities from Lake Montjoie, Canada to study carbon cycling - M_130807_MF_MetaG | ecosystem: Environmental > Aquatic > Freshwater > Lake | place: Lake Montjoie...
ATATTTACCCAATCTCTTAATTTCATCATTTTAAATCAATAACAAAAATAATTATATAATTAAATCAATTTTTAAATTAATAATGACAAAAACAAGTTTTATCAATTATATTAATCAATCTAATTTCTTACTCTCTTTTTTGCATTAGATTGTAAAGTTTCATTCGAGTATTAAACTCAGACATCATAAGTTCGGTAGCATATGTTCGAACCTCTTCCAAATATTCATCCTTTTTTTCCATTTTAACCAACAACCTAATATATTTGCCTTTTTGCGCTCTCAAAGCAATTTGATTGTCAATATTTTCTTTTATTGTTTCCAATAATTTTGCCTCAACATTCGCTAATCTGATATTCTTCAGTCTTTCAGATTTCAATTCAGTTTTTAAAGATGCAATTATTGCATTTTGCTGATTTAACATATCTTCTAATTTAGTATTTCTAGAAGTTATATCAATATTCAACAGCTTTAAAAACCGTATGGTATTGGATGTAATGAATCCAATAAGCATTTTGAATGGTTGCGAATCAACAATTGCGCTTATCATATGCATAATTGCAACAATAGTATTAAATAATTATATATTAATTTTTCATATTTTTATAATTTTGAATAATATTAAAGCAAATATTTATTTAAATAACCAAAAAAATATTATTTTAGAGTTTTAATGAAATCATCCATATTCGTTTGACCCATGCTCGAATTGCAATTTTGGCATATTGGTCGTAAATTTGATACAATTGTTTCGCCACCACGTGATTCAGCAATAATATGCCCGCAGTGGAATGACATCTGTGTAATATAGGTAGATTTGCAACATACACATTTAGATTTACCAATCTCTTCTCCAATTGTCATATTCCATACTAATTTTTTCATAGTTGATGAAATGCTCTGTTTTTTATTATTCTTCTTTTCGATTGGTTTTGGAGGTTCAATAGGTTCAGGAATTTTAACCTTCTTTTCAATTGATTTAGATGGTCTTAATACTGGTTCAGACTCAATAGGTTCAGGAATTTTAACCTTCTTTTCAATTGATTTAGATGGTCTTAATACTGGTTCAGGCTCAATAGGTTCAGGAATTTTAACTATCGGTTCTATTTGGTTTTTTTGTTCACTCCATAATTTAGCAATATACTCCATTTTATTAGTAATATCTGGTCTGTTTGCTAATAATGCATTCTGTTCTTTGAAAAATATGTTCCATTTTGATAATGTTTTTTCCTCTGTGCAACTATCGTACTTAAATATCTTTTTTTGTACTTTTTCATCAGGTGGTTGAGAAATAATTAATTTATCTAATTTTTTATAAATTTTTTCTTTATCAATATCATAATTTGCAATACTAATAATATTGACGAATTCATCGATTGTTTCAAATTGTTTATTAAAGTCTTTATAGAAATATGCGATAAATTCATCATCTTTCATATTTTTATCAATAAGTTTTTTTGTAATTGAAATTTGATATTTAATATTTCCTTTTTGTTGGTTTTCAGGATTTAATATTAATTTATTCAATTCTAGAAAAGATTGATTTAATTTCTTTTGTATTGTTTTATTAGACATTATATATATTTTATTTAAACATATATAAATCATTTTTTTATATATTATTTATAATGGAGCCTGAACTTAATATAACTGAAATATTAGCTAGAATTTCTAAATTAGAAAATAAACATTTAGAAATTAAAAAAGAAATGAAAGATATTAAAGAACGATTTAATAAAATTGAAAAAACAAAAGTTATTTTCTAAATTTGTATTAATTTTATTGAATTTTATTAAAAAGTGATTTCAATATTTATAAGTATTATTTGTGTTACAAGATGACATCATCCATCGTTAGTATGTTTATTCAAATGGCTGCTGACGATTACGAGAACTCCAACGACGCTGAATACGACACATGCCGTGATAATAAATATCGGTTCTTCTTGATTCGAGAGCATGCTGATTGGTTGTATGAGATGTATCAGGTTATTCGCATCTGGGATTAACCAATAAAAAGAAATAAATAGTCAAAAAGAAATTTTTGGCTATTTTTTATATCACTTTAATAATATATGTATATTACTTATAAATTATATGATATTGCATCTGGATATATTGGTAATAGCGATACATATGTTATAACATCTTATAAAAATAATGATACTGATATTTTTTATAAATTAGAATTTAATATTTTATTTAATAATACAATTTATTGGTTTAACAATATTTATTATTGTAATAAATTACAACAAATTATTGATTTATTGAAATTTAATGGCTCTAGTAGCAAATTTATTGACAATTATAAATATGAAATTACAGCTATTAATTTAACAACTAACTGTACAAAAATTTATAATAAACAATTAACAGATATATTAGTTTCTACTGATAGCGATGGTGATTTTAATGCTATTTATGAAATTAATACATATCAAAATATAAATTTAAATGAACCAATAAAGATTTTTAGGGAAAATTCAGTTCCATTTCCCAGTAATCTAATCTAGTTTTATACCATTCTATTGTTTTTTGCAAACCTTCATTTAAATTTATTGTTTTTTCCCAACCTAATTTTTTTATTTTTTCATCAGATATATAATAACGTTTATCATTAAAATTTCTATCTGGTATATATGTAATAAAATCATTATAATTTTCTGTATTTTTTATTAATTTAATTAAACTTTTTGCTAATTCTAAAATAGATATTTCCTCACCTAATCCAATATTATAAATTTCACCATTTTTACCAGATAATAAAATTAATTCAATACATTTAATCAAATCATCAATATGTAAAAATGATCTAATATTATCACCATTACCCTGAATAGAACATTTATTATTATTAAATAATTGTGTTATAAATTTGGGAATAACTTTATCCGTATATTGTTTGGGTCCATAAATATTATTACTTCTAATAATTACCATAGGAAATGAGAATGAATAATAATATGAATTACATATCATTTCAGCCGCTGCTTTTGTTGCTGCATACGGATTCGTAGGACATAAAATACTATTTTCATCTTTTTTAATATCATCTTTTAATAATGACTCGCCATATACCTCATCCGTGCTCATATGAATAAATTTATTTATTTTTCCATATAAACGACAACATTCTAATAATACATGGGTTCCATAAATATTGTCATAAGTATATGCTAATGAATTATTAAAACTATATTCAACATGCGTTTGAGATGCAAAATGTATAATAGTATCTATTTTATATTCGTACAATAATGATAATAATAAATCTTTATCTTGTAATTTATTTTGTATTGAATTAAAATTGGGTTTATGTAAAATTTCATCAACGTTCTTTTTAGAAGAACAATATGATAATTTATCATAATTATAAAAATTAATATTAGGATATTTATTAACCATATAAGTTATAAAATTAGATCCTATAAATCCATATCCGCCAGTTATCAATACATTATTCATTTTTTGATAATATATATAATATAATCGTTTATATATCTATTTTTTAATTTCATAAATATATATAGAAAATGTATAAAATTATTATAGTAACTGTTATAATTTTATTAATATTTATATTTTATGTGTTTAATAATAAAATTACTGAAAATTTTGCGGATGCTACTACGCCAAATAAACCATTACCAACCATAGCCGAAATTATAGCAGCTCGAGAAGCTGCGCTAAATACACCGGAGCCTACTGCTACTCCAGCTACTCCAGCTACTCCAACTCCAACACCAACTCCAGCTACTCCAGCACCAGCTACTCCAGCACCAGCTACTCCAGCACCAGCTACTCCAGCTACTCCATTAGTTGTAGTACCTAAAGTTGTATCACCCACATTAAAATTAGATTTCTTATCATTATTATTAATCAATAAACCATTTGCTATGTATTTTGCTAAAGATTATATAGCAGAGACTAGCACATTACCTGATATATTTGGACGTACTGATAAAGATGCTAAAATAACAGGTACTATTACTTCCCAACAAACTATTGGTAATGGAGCTACTGGAAATATTTATTCTATTTCTGGATCTAAAAATACTAAAATTGATTTCCCAGTTAATAGTATTCCAACCAATTTTACAATATGCTCAATAACTCGTTATACAAATACTAATAATAAAAGAATATTAATTTCAACTACTGACAATAATTGGGCACATGGTCATAAAGATGGCAAACGAGGCGTAGTTTATTATAATGAATATAAAACTGCAAATGTTGATATTACTGGTAATTTAACAGATTGGGTTGCAACTTGTGCTAAAAATGAAGGTGATATTCCCAATAATGTTTATATTAATAATATTCCATCTGGTATTAAGAGCGGAGGTCAAGGAGGCTTAAAATTATCTATCAATAATAACCCAACTCTCATAGATGAAAGTTCTGATTTTTCATTAAGTTATATTATAATATGGGATAGCGTATTAAATGATGATGACATCAAAACCGTTGCTGACAGTTTTAATAATTATCTTGCAACTGGCGAACCATTATTATATAATATAGCTAATTTATCAAATGATGATAAATTAAAAGTAGTATCTAAACAATTAGATTATTTGAATGCTAAATTTTCAGCAAATATTAATAAAAATACAGTTGGTATAAATTCACAAATAAAAGATTTAACTGATAAGATTTCAACTATAAATGGTACTTTAACAACAGGGGCTACTGCTACTGCTGCTAAACCGGTTGTTGATGCTAATCAACCTGATGTTCAATCGTTTTTAAATAAAATGATGGAATTAGAAAACAAATTGGCAAATACTAATGTTAAAGTTGATACAATTATTGATTTAAATGCAGCTAAAAAACCTGTCCAAAGTAAAATATGTTTAACTAGCGATAAAATGCCTACACCATTATTAAAATCATTCACTAGCGATTTAACAAATATTAATGTTTTAAGTGATAATGATTACGAACAATCGCAATTATGGTGTTTATGTAATGATGCTAATAAAAATACACCAGATTGTGTTGCATATTCTAAATGTAAAATTAATTATGATATTGTTAAAAAAGGTATAGATGGTGGTAAAAGTTTTACTCAATTAGATAAAATAAATACTGATGTTTATAATGAATGTATAAATTTATATACTAACTTCCCAAGTATACCAGCTACTAAATAAAAAAACTTTATATTATAAAATTAAGTAATGACAAATAAATATACGTTTGCTGATATAATTAATGATAATTTTTTAACAGGTTTTAGAGCTTATGATGTCTGTAGAAATATTGATAAGGTTTATAATATTCGTTCTATAAATAATGCTAAATATGATATAAATATAGCTAAAGATAATCTTATTTTATATAATGAAGAATTAATTAATAATCAAAAAATACCATATATTTATGGAAACATTCATAGTTATATTGATTTTAATACTTTATTAGTCGATAAACCTCAATATTCAATATGCGTTTTAACAAAATATAATGGCAGTAACGATAAAGATATTTTAACAATAAAAAATAAATTTGATGTGATTACTAAAATTGGTCATAGTGATAATTGGGCTGGTATCGTTGATTATAATAATAGCACAGATATTATGTATAAAAGTACTGATACTAGTTGTTATGATAATTGGGTTGCTACTTGTGTATCTTATGATGGTTTAGGTAAAACATCGACTATAACAGGATGTGATTTAGATAATTACAAATCTTATATAAATCATCCATCTTTAACTAATATTTATGGTAATTTAAATATAAATTATAATTTACCACCTACTTCTAATAGTGATTGGGCTTTATCTCATATATTAATATGGGACAAAGCATTAGGAAGTGATAAATTAGAATTTATTTATAAATCATTTATTAATTATATTAATAATCCTGCTAAAAATGACATTATATATTATAATAATTATCCAAGAGAGTTAGCACCTAAAAATTGTATAAAACCACTCGAAAAATTTACATCAGCCGCTTTAAATATTTCAAAACAATTATGGGCTGGTTATTATGCTGGTGATTATGATGCTAAACTAAATATATTACCTAATTTTATAGGTAATAAATCTCGCGATTTAGCCTCAAATATGCTGTCGAATGTTAAATTTACAACTAGTAATAATATACCTTTAATATATGGTTCTAAAATAGATGGTAGTATCATATTTCCATCAAATTCTATAAATAGCAATTTTACTATATGTTCTATTACTAAATATACATCTACTGAACCATCATCCAATAATATGATATTACAATCGATTGATAATAATGAAAATAATTTATTTTATCATGGACATTATAATAATAAAACAGGTGTTATTACGTATAACAATACTGAATATTCAAAAGGATATATATCTAATAGTCCCGTTGATTCTTGGGTTGTTACATGTGCTAAAAATACCAATTCTAAATTACCTACTGATAATGTAATAATTAATGGAAATTCAGTAGGATTAATTATACCAACTACTTATATTAATAAAAGTCAAACTTTAACAATTAATAATAATCCAACTTCAAAAACTTATAATAGCGATTGGGCTTTATCATATTTATTAATATGGGATGCACATTTAACCGATGAAGAACTTAAAAACGTTTCAAATGCTCTAAATGATTATCTTAAAACTGGCGAAAAACTAACATTCAATATCGTCTCAACACCAGCTGCTAATACTACTGCAACTGCTAATACTACTGCAACTGCTAATGCTACTGTTAATGCTAATGTTAACATTAAAGATAAAGGAGAATGGTTAACGTCATTAAATTTAACACCTATTCAAAAACAATTATTAAATTATAATATAATATAATAATAATAATGTCGAATGATATTCTAATAGCTGCGTATAAAAATATGAGAGGTTTGATTAAATCAACTCCTGCAAATAAAGAAAAGATTATTAATGAATTTATTGATTTAGTAAATAAAGTAAGTAGTAAACAAGATGTTAAAACAACGGCTACTATTAGTAAGAGTGGTGATTTGGGAGATATGTTAAAAAATCCATTAGAAATTAATATTTATAATAATTTTCAAAAATATAATAGTCCTATAAGTGATTTATCAAAACAACCAAGTCAATATAAACAATTTCGCACACCAGAACAAAGCAGACAATATATAATTGATGCTAAAATAAAATAATTTATTAAAATAGAATGACAGAACAAGTAATATTATTAAATTCATATGATATTACTGAAAATTTAATTAAGGAAAATCCTGCTGATGAAAATAAAATAATTAATGAATATATAAATTTTTTAATTAAATTAAAAATAAATAATGATTTGAGTAAATCTTATATTAGGTCTTCAACACAAAGAGAATTGGATTTACCAGTCGGCATAAATATTCAAAATAACTTTCAAAAATATTCGAATGGTGAATTAGTAGCAGCAACACCTACTGCATCTGCTAAATTAGAATCGTTTAATGATTATTATAAAGAAATTACTGGTGGTTTTAATGATTACTTTGCATTTAAGAATTAAATCATTATTATTATAATTATGGAAAATTATAATGATTTAAATACGCCGTTATTTAGTTTTAACGGTCTTAAATGTATTTCTCGTGTAGTTAGTATTACTGATGGAGATACAATTAAAGTAGTTATTAATTTTAAAGATAGTTATTATAAAATTATTGTTAGATTAAATGATGTCGATACTTGTGAAACAAATAGTAAATTAAGCGATAATAAAGAATTAGGCATTAAAGCAAAACTACGTATGTTTAATTTAATTACAGGTAAAACATTAGATATTAAAGAAAATGATATTCTAAAAAAACAGATTGCAAAAGAATTAAATAATAATTGTTATTATGTATATATTGTATGTTATGATTTCGATAAATATGGACGGGTTTTAGCTGATATTTATAAAACTGAAGCGGATGCTATTAGTTTTTCAAGTATTCTTATTAGCGAGAAATTAGCTTATAAATATGGTGGCAAAACTAAACTAACAGAAAAAGAACAGATTGAATTATTGTCATAATAATAATAATAATAATATTATATAGAATATATATATGAAACTCCAAGCGGTTGTTGCTGAAATATTAGGAACATTCTTTTTCTTATCGATTATTTTAGTTGCTGTTGCTGAATCATATGGTCCTATTGCTATTGCAGCCGGTTTATTAGCGGCTATTTATTTTGGTGGTAAGATTTCAGGTGGACATTTCAATCCAGCTGTTAGTATAATGATGTATGTTAAAGGTAATATTAATTTGGTCACTACATTTGCATATATCGTATCTCAAATTATCGGCGGTTTATTAGCATTATTAATGAATTCATTTTTAATATTATAAATTTGTATTATTTTTATTCTAAATTAATAAAATAATGATTTTTAATTATATAATTCTTTTCACATACCAATAGGAATGTCTGCTACTATCAAGAACTGCAATTTCTCCTGCACCTGCAACCGCGACGACTGCGAGCGCAAGCATTATATCGAGGATATTAAGGATCGGCAAGCGGTTAAGGAGTTATTCGATACGCATTTCGATAAGTCTCTTCACCGGGAAACCGATCCAGATGGTGTGAGAAATGCTCCGTGTTTCTTCGGTCCTCTCTGTGGAAAGTCTGGATGCAACTTCAAGCACTATTGCAGCTATGATTTCAGGAAGGAAGTTATGAACAAGGAATGGGGCAAGAAGTCGCATCGCGCCTCTAAGGAGAGGATTCTGGCTGAAATGAAGGACAAGTACAATATCAGCGATGAGGACATGGACAAGCTGCGCAAGTTGTAAGATGGATTGAAGGAATGATATAAAAGTCAAAAAGAAATTTTTGGCTTTTAATTTTTATAAATGAATTTAGTATAACACTTGACAAATTATAAATTTGTATTATTTTTATACTAAATTAATAAAATAATGATTATTAATAATATATATATAATTATAAGCAATTATGGGAGATATTGATTACTATCGCTCTGCAAACCCGATGAACGACGGACATGGTGAAATCTGGTTCTATGATGAGGACCCTGACAATTTCGATGATGATCAGGATGACGATGATGATTATAATCCATTCGATGACGACGCCGACGATGAATATTATGACGATGAAATCGAAACAGATGAGGATGATAGTAGCGATGATGAGGGTGGGTATTAATTGATGGAATGATATAAAGTCAAAAAGAAATTTTTGGCTTTTTTTTGATATAAATATAAATTAATATTATTAAATAACATGAAAATTTATACAAAGAATGGCGACAAAGGATTAACAAGTTTATATAACTCTGCTAAAATTTCTAAATCATCTGTTTTAATTGATTTGATTGGTGATTTAGATGAATTAAATTGTTATATTGGTAATATTACTTCATCCAGATTACTTGAAGATTTGCAAATTTGGATTTTTGATTTATGCACCATTATTGCAAATCCAACACATAAATATACATTTGATAAAAATGAAGTTGTTATCAAACTATTAGAAAAAGAAATTGATAATATTACTAATGAATTGCCGAAACTTAATAATTTCATATTACCTACTGGCAACATTCATATCGCTCGTGCTGTTACTAGAAGATGTGAAAGAAAATTAGTAAATATTGTTGAAAGTACTGTATATTCACATATTCCACCTAATTGTCTAATTTTTTTAAATAGATTGAGTGATTATTTATTTACATTAGCACGTTTTGAGAATCTTGACAAACGAGAAGTTATCTATAGAAAAAGTAACATTATTGCTAATGATGAATAATTTTAATCATCAATTAAAACATATACATAAGTTATATTATATGTATATGTAAAACATAAATTATTAGCAACTTCTAAATCACAATTAATATTATATCTACATCCACTTGTACAATAATGAAGTTCTTTAAATATATTTGTATTCCATTTTTGTTCCATTAAATCACATGTTATATTTATATCCATATTATCACAATAAAATGTTTGCATTTTATAATCTGAATCGTGAATGTATTGTTTATTATTATAAGTTATGCCACTAATAGTATGATAATAATTTCCTGAATTATTAGAATGTAGTATATAATCTAATTTATATTTTCTTTTATTGTATGTTAATATTTTATTATCATCCTCAAATTTATATACATCTTCATCGTATTCTTGAAAATAATATATATCAGTCAAATCTATGGTATCATTATTAAATTCTAATATTAATATTTGTGGATTATCGTTTTCATCTTCATCACCTGTATAATCTACAACTGATTTATAATATGATAATTTACCATGACTCATATTAACATATATATATTTAGCATATATATTCAATAAATCATATAAATACGCTAATATATATCCATCTATTGCCAATATTCCAAATACTTTTGTATTTTTATTAATTGATAAATAATATTTTTTTTCATTCTCGTTAAAAACGACATTAATAATTATAAAATGTGCAAAATATGAATATCTACTATATTCAAATCTACCACTTTCTAAAAATTCTATGAATGGTTTGAATACTTTTTCATCAAATGATACATATAATTCCGATTCATTATCATCATTTATTGGTAATTTCATTTTTGAAGTTTTACTTAATGTACTATTATATTCACGTGCTAATACATAATACTGTTTAATTATTAATATTTGTAATGCATCTAATGGTGCTATTTTTAAAAATTTAAATAATTTACAATCTTTATATATATTTTCATTATATTCTTTATAATTTTTAGTAACATAATTTATTATTTTTTTCACTAATAATGAAAATATATTATTACTCGATTTTAATTTTGATTTTAAAATTAATTGTTTATTTAAATCACTATAACAAATACCAGTTAATATTGATATAAACCAACATATTGGATTATATTGTGGTATTGTAATATATCGCGGTGGTTCTTCTTTTTGAACTTCATCATCTAATGCAATCATATTATCAATAGATTTATAGATTTCTTTTATTATATTATTTATTCTACTTCCTTTTATTCTTTTAATTTGTTTTAAATCATATATAGGTATTTCATAATTAATATTATATTCTTTAACATAATAAATGCCCAAAAATAATAATAATTCGTCAAAATATGAAATATCCACACCAATATAATTTTTATAAACATTATAAGTATAAATATTAATAATGTATTTTATAAATAAATGATAAAAACAACGATGTAAATAATAATATTTGTTTTTAGAAACAAAATCTGCATATTTTATAAATAATGCATTATATCTATCTATAATTTGTTTCTTTTTTGATGAACGATTGCTACTATTTATATAATTTGAATTAACAATCAAATCATTTAATCTTAATATCTCGTTTTGAATTTCTTCTGCTTCCATTTACTTATTATATTTTATTTTTCTTTTGAATACTACTTCCAATCGTTTTACTGCAGCTTTCATTATATACGTGTCAACTTCTTTATTATATCTGTATAATAATTTAGTATCCGTAAATCCTGCTTTATCCTCGTAAAATTTTACTTCAGTATCCAAGTAATTTAACATTTTATAATAAAAATATAAAATAAAAATAAATCAATTTTTATCGAATGGGACAAGCACCGCCAGCACAATCAGAACTTAATTCGCTCTCGCTTTGTGTTTTAATATTACATGAAGTAATTGGAATGACTTTTTTAATTAGTTCTTCATATTTTTCTTTTGTTATTTCTTCGAATGGTGCTTGTTGGAATCCATGTTCATTATGTAATAGAAAACTACATGATTTAACATTTTCTGTATAATTAGTTCTTAACCATCCTTTAATATCATCCAATTCATTTAATCTATAATAAATTGTAACAGATACTGAATTATCACTCCAATTGGTCTGTAATTCTCTAATAACGTTTAATTGATCAATTGCTGTCATGTTTTTTGCTAATACTGTTCCTTCTGGATAACAACATGGAAATTCGATAATCATCGTATTTTTATCATCGGTTCCGTCAAAGTTTCTTTGATATTCTACAAAATAATTATTTTTTTTTGCTAAATTAATTAATGTTGTATTTGATGATGAAATTCTAATTCTTCTAATGAAATATTGATAAATTCCAGGATGTGCGCCACTACATACACCAGCCAATAATGATAATGTTCCTGATGGTTTAATCGTTGTCAGTTTTACAGATGTTCCAACGCCAATTTTTTTAGAATAATTAACGTCATATTCTCGTAAATATTCATATAAATTAGATAGCCATGATTTTTGTTCTGCTGAACTTTGTAGATATCCTGTAATACCAATACCCATTCGCATATTTTTATGAACAATTTTTTCTGTTTCTTCTTGATGACATTTCAATAATAGTGAATGTTTGCAAATTCTATATAAAATTGTTGCAATTTCTTGTAATTCATCATAATTTGTAATATTTGATAAATAAATTTCAGCCAAACAACAGGTCTCATAATTTGCTAATGATTGTTCGGCACATGGATTAAATCCCTCTACTAATGGGTCTGGGTATTTTTCACCATCCTTAATTCTTCCAATTTTACGTGATAATTCTAAATTGATTAATCCATATGGTTCACCATTACCTTTATAACCTTCCCAAAATTCTTCTGGTAATTTTGTGATATCACTACAAACAACTGAATTATTACTCATACAACGCCAATTTGGAATATTTCCTAAATCCCATCTCTTAGCATTCAAATAATCAATATCATCATAATCACCCAAACAAATGAGTGCTGAATTGTGGGTTAAATAACCATTACAGAAAAATTCATGAACTTCATCAACTTCAATATCAAATGTTTCAACATCAATATTATATTTAATTTCAATTATTTCAGCTGTTGAGCAATTCATATTATTAATAGTAATGGTTGGTGATGGTTTTGCTGTTGGTGATAATTTCATAGAAGTATCCAACAATCTATTATTAACAAATGCACTAATATCATTAATAATAATACTATTTACTTGTTTTTTACACTCAATACCACATGAATAAAGAAGATTATTTAAATCGTTAATATAACTATCACTATGATGAGTAATTGTTACAATATCTTCAAATTTATTTTTTAAACCATCAATAACACCAATAATATATGCTAATCGATTTTCTAATGATGTTTCATTCACAAAATAAGGAACTGAATTTGATTTAATATAAGTTGAAATATAATTAATAAAATTTGTTGAATTAATATCAATTGCATAATTATTATTAATTTTATCGACTGTAGTTGTTAAACTAATATTTTCACTAAAAGTTTTAATAATTTTACATAATTTTTTAAGTTGATTATAATTCTTACATTTAATTCTCATAATAGGTTTTTCAATAACTGCACCTGAAACTAAATAACCAAAGAACCATGCGATATCTTCATTATATTCTGGAACTTCAATTCTATCTTTTCTATTCGTAAATTCAAATGATGGTAATGATATATTGTCAGCACCTGGAATGGCTTCGCGTGTTAGAATTAGTTTATTATTTGGTTTTAGAGAATTTGTTTCAACCCATTTATATTGATTGTCAGACGTAATAATCGCCATTTTATGATTTTTAGTACAATTGAACGACCCTTTATTTGTTACGATTGTATATACAGGCTGAACTCCTTGAATAAATTTATTATTTACTTTTTTATAACCATAAGTTGTTAAAACTTCATCACCAACAATAATATCTTCAATATTAATTAAACCTCCTTTTGTATGAACTTTTGAACCTCTAGGAAGACATCTACGAACATTACCAGCAACCACAATAGATGCAATAATATTAATAATATCTAAACAATCAACTCCAGTTAATTTAGCACCCCTGCGATTATTTAAAATACCTTGAATATTCTTAATTCCTTTAACTAAATCTTCGGGTCCTGATGCAACACCTCCAAAACCTTTAATTTTAGTTCCAGCACTTCTAATCAACACAGTCGAATATGTAAAAGATTTTCCTTTATAGAAATAAGCCTCAAAAATCTTTTCAAATAATGAACCCCAGCCTTCTCTGCTATCCGGAACAATAAAATCAGCATCTTTAGTATCTAACCGAGTAATCAAAATTTCTTTATCTAAAATTGGTGGAAGTTTATTTACATTCTCACGTTGAATATTAAAACCAACACCAGTTCCTAACATTAGAACGTCAAAAATCCATAAAAATGGTTTGATTGGTTCGTCGATTTTAACGAATGCGCAATTTTGCAAACTCATAATTCCTAATTTTGATACATTTTTAGTTCCTAATTGCCATAGAAATCTACCAGCAACTGAACATTTTAAACTCATTAAATAAGTATATGCTTTTTTCAATTCATTATTTGTAAAATTTACATGTAATTGATTTTGACATCCATCTAAAATGCGAATAATTGTATCTCTAAATTCTTCGGTTGTCTCATCATTATCATCGTCTTCGTTAATTCTACGCGAATAAGTTCGTTTATATGTAATATAACCTAACATTCCCCATGGTGTAATAATATCGTCTGGAATTTTAGATAAATAACTTGAATTATTTCTAACCATATTTTTATTATTTCTATATTGAATATAATGTTTTGCAGTATCATAATATTTAAAAATCATTAATGCATTTTCAACCAAATCCTGAACGTCCTCAATTTTATACACATTTCCATCATATTTCTCCAATTCCATTAAAATGTATGATAAAATATTATCCATGGAATCACATGTAGTATTAGTGTTGCTAAATGCAATTTTTAAAACCGATTCAATCTTATTAATATTGAATTCCTCGATTGTTCCATCGCGTTTTAAAATAGTTTTCATATTAAATATATATATAATTAACTTTTTATATATATAATTTATGATATTCATTTAAGGGTAAATTTATGCTATCCTTATATAAAAATAAATTTAATTAATAATTAAAACGATGATAAACGATGATAATGATACAAATAATCCATTTACCATTTTTATTCGTTTATTTATAAATATCTCATTCAATACTATTAATCCCTCATATATATAAGAAATACTTATTAATTCCTTTAAATCGTTTTTGACACCATAATATCTCATTAAACCCCATGAAATTATTAAATATCCAAATAAATTATTATCTGGATTTTTATTTATCCATAATGAATTATGAGGTTTTGTAAATGGTTTTATATTAAGAATTAATGAAGATCCGCAAATAAAATCCCACAAAACATTTAGCATTATTAATATTGTTTTATTGTACATAAGCTACGTCAAAATTATCAGATTGATAAGTATATACATTCAATTTCTTAAGTCCTAAAAGTTCTTTATATTTATACCATATCATATTCATATTTATATTATTCATTATTAATATTGATTTTGATTTTGCTAATCTATATGAATGTATTGTATCATTCACAACTAATTCCATATTTGTTCCTCCATCTATATTAATAACATCGAATTTCTCATTTATTGGCGGTAATGCAACCATGCTATCTCCAATTACTAATGTTATTCTATCACCGAATAAAGTCTTCATTTCGTTATAACATGGGACAGTATATCCATGCATTCCAATATCAACACTAATAACTTTTAGATTTGGATTAGCCATCAGCATTAATAATGACGAAAATCCAGCATTAAATCCTATTTCTAATACATTTTTTACATTCTTATTTAAAACATAACTACATATATTTTTAGCCCTATTTATAAAATAATCATTAAATGCCGTATGTTGTAAAGTAAATATACTTCTTTCTAATATATCACAACTATCATTAATATGAGGTATTAACTTAGCCGTTATATAATTCTTCGTTTTTGTTATTATTGCGTTTATAGTATCATCCTTATTTTTTAAGAATTTTGCTAACATTTCATTATATAATGGTTGTGTATTTTGATAATACAATACTTCTTTTGTTGCATCAGTCGATGGTATTGATACATAATCAGCTAATAATGTTATATCTACAGTTGCAGTATCTACATCTGTTTTATTTGTAAATAGTAAAACATCTCGCTTATCTCCAAATCCATATAATTTATCATCAGTTAATAATTCAAATAGTTTATTAACATCGCCACTAACAAAAATATTATTATTTATATATAATATTTTTGAATATTTTAATAATGATGCTAATTTAAATGATACTAATTCACCCGCTGTATCATTAATTTCAAATTTAATACTATTATTATATAATTCACTCTCTTCTATTTTATTTTTTATTTTAGTAGTGGTATAAATTAATATTTCAGTTGTATTATTTAAATTACCATATATAAATATACTTTCTAATTGTAAATAAATTATATTTAATGCTTCATCTACATTTGAACTAAGTGCTGTTAAATAAATACAATCCATTATTATAATAATGTAAAGATTATTTTTTATGATTTTATAATGCACAAAAATAATTATAATTTTTCAAATAATGATGAATACTTATAACTATTCTTGAAATTGAATAAATTTCGTCTTGTACATTTGCATTCAATCTCATTTGTTTCAGTATTGGTATATTTCTTATAAACCTCAGTTTCTAAATATTTTAAGAAACATGAGCGATGCATAATATTTATACTATGTTTATTTGTCTTAATTTTAATAAATTTATTATCCGTTGATTCATTAATCGAATGAAGGCATATATCACAATCTTGCACTTTAAAATCGATATCATCGCTTGTAATTTCTTCGAATAATAAATTAGTAATTTTAAATTCTGGGTGAACTTTCAACATTTTAATAATTCTCAATCCATTAATATATTCGCAATTAATCGAATCAACATTTCTAATAAATTCAATATTTCCAATTAACATATTTTCAATTAATCTTAATTCCATCCTTCGTTTTTGAGTATATATCATCGTATCAAGTGGTGTTCCTGTATTACGCGATAATCTAATATCATATTTATTAAGATTAGCTGACTTCACCATTATTAATAAATTACATGTGAAATCAACGTTATTAAATGGAGGTTCGATAATACTATCTGAATTATTATTAATAATAACATCCAAATTGAGCGTAATTTTGCAACCAGCATAACTGAATGTACGTCCAATATAGAAAATTAAACGAATTTTCTTATGTTGAAAATTATGATTAAGCGTATAACATAACTCGCTAATTTTACCAGCATTTACAATATTAATAGTGCCATTATATGACTTAACGAAATTATTTAAGGCTGAAATAAATGCAATTGATTTTTCAGGTGTTTGAAAATATATGTCAATATCTTTTGGAATAGTCATTCTTTTATTACTTTCAGGATGATAAGATGCATTCCAATAATTTTTATAAGCATTTTCGTCTTTAATTTCTTTCACATGTTTGTCAAATAATTCTCGATAATGAGTTGCAATAATTTCATCTCTAACCAATCCACCATAAATAATTCCATAATGAGCCAATCCAATATTTTTTACGTAATTATACATATATCTCTTTTCTTTATTGATATTCGTTGAAATATGCAGCATATTTTTGATAATGTGTTTATAAATAATAACAATCATTTTTTTGTATTGTTTATTTGAAAAAATAAATAAAAATGATTTATTTCAATCCATTTACTATTAATCATAATGACATTCAATATTGATGCATTTGTTGCCGAAGTTATCGAGGAGTATCACAGCTCGGATAATAAAAATTTGAAGTTTATATATGACACACATTTTCACCGCAAGTTTAAATGTAATGTTCGACTCTATGATGCAATATATTATATGGTCGAAGATGCTGCAAATTCTTGAATTGTTAGTATAAAGGCAAAATTAATTTTTTGCCTTTTTTGTTGACTCTTTTGGAGTTTTAATGCCACCTGCAAATTTAACTAATATGTCTAATTTATTAGATAAAATATTTAAAGTTTCGTAATTAGTTGTTGTCTTAAATATCGCATCTAAACCATAATTATTAACTATTTTTGCTTTTGTAATATAATTTGTTAATTCATCTTCAATAATATGTGATACATATAGTTTTATTAAGCGAACTAATTTAGTGTTTGGACCGAAAAAATAATTATCTTCCTTATCTGATTTAACATTTGTTCTAGTTAAATTTATAATTCTTATAAGTTCATAATTTCCATCTAACGCTCTCGATAAATCATTAAATAATTTTAATGGTGATTGCATAGTTAGTAATTCATCTGACATATATGTTAATAAACATATAGTTCTTAACATTTTATTCATTCGCGTATTTGGACTTTTCTTTTTATATTCGCTTTCTTCATATATGCGAATGTCTTTTAAAAATGATGGTACCATTTTAAATAAATCATATTCAGGACCAATATTTATTATTCCTCCATGACTTTTTATTTTATTATAAAATAATAAAAATTTATTTTTATCTATTACAACTTCGTCTTGTTCTCTTGTATTTGCTAATTGTACTCTACGTGATTGTCTCTCTGGTGGTTGTTCTAAACGCCGTTTTCCATTTCTAGACGTTGGTGCTTGTCCAGTTGCTACTGTAGCGGGTGCTGCTGGTAGTAATGATGGTACTAGTACGGGCGCTGGTATTGGTATAGTAGGTATTGCTCTAAATATTTTATTTTCTCTATTAATATTTGGCGATGTTATTGGTAATCTTTCTATGTCTCTTGCCGTAAGCATATAACGTGAGCTCGTATCATCTGCACTATATACATTTTCAAGTATTTTATATAATTGCTCATATTTACCAAATGTTTCAGTTATTGCTTTCTCAATAACTAATAATAACTCTGTAATTGTATATGATTTAGAATTATTAATTATTGATTTTAATTTATGATCATGGTCTTTTAAGTAATTATCATATAATTGTTTAATTCCTGGTGTTTTTATTAATGCTTTATTATTTAATGGTAATACTGTATCTACATATAAATCATACATATTAGTATCAATATTTAAATTTGATAATTGTTTATTTAATGATCTGCGAATTTTTAATAATCTATTTTGTTGTTGTAATAAAGCTGAATTTGCTGTAAAATATGCTTTCAAATCATTTACTATTTTAGTCTTATTAACAATATCTTTATCTATATTGAATTTAAATCTAAATTTAATTATAAAATTATCACGCTCTAGCTGGTCAATATCATTATAAATAGCAATTAAAGTATCTCTAATATTAACATAATCTCTATGAATTATATATTCTTCATATAATGATTTATGTATGAAATGTGATCCAATATCCTTTTTTAATATTGTATCTTTATTATAAATATTATTAAATTTATTTATAAATTCTAAAATATTTTCTGCATTTGTATTAAATATTTCTTTTATTTTTGTAATTCCTTTACGACTCATATCATCATTATTTTTATTACAAACAACTATATCATATAATTTATTAACATTTGATATATTTATAATAATTTTATAGACATCTGAATATTTATGATTTGTATCGACACTATCAAAATTAGGCATATATTTTGATTTAAAATCTTTAATATATAAATCAAATAAACCTTTCAATTCTTTGCGATGTCCATAATCTGAATTCGTAAATAAATTATATCTAATATAAAAATCAGAAGGAGTTAATAGATCGTCTATATCATACATATTCTGTGGTAATTTAAGACGTGGATAAGGTAATATATTTAAATTATATTTATTAGGTATTGGGGTTTGACTTAAATTTATTAATGCATTATCAGCCAAATATAACATAAATATATAACATAAAGTTAATAATATTTTATTAAAGTTTATTGAATTAAATTCTTCTTGTTTAATTATGTCATTTTCATTAAATTCTTTTTCTCCTAATTGACGTGTATCCAAAAAAAATAATTCAGGCGTTATAAATACTGCATATGGTTTAAACATATCTTCACTAAATATATTATCTCTTACTAATGTTGTCAAATCTTTGAATGTAATTTTTTCCATATTTTTAAATAATCCTATCATATTACTTTTTTTATCATCTGAAGTTGGATCAATTGTTTTATAATCTGCTGAAAATAAATTTTTAACATTTGTTGACATCATAGAACGCACAGATGCTAAGAAATCACCAGAAATAAAAAAACAATCTTTATCAGTATTAGGCAATTTATTATAGTTTGAACAGAATAATGCCTGAGACCAATCACCTGATTTCTTTAAATCAAATAATATATCTATTATATTAGTAATAATATTTTTACGAATATCATTTATAGTACCCATAGGCTGTACTATTATTTTCATATTTTGCGTATGATATAAATATGTAATTATTAAATGAATTATAGCTTCACCTGGATTTTTATTATATTTACGTTTATAATCTGTTAAAGTGATAGATATATCATATTTAGTAGTCATTTCAGCATGAATATTTGCTGATTTTTTTATAGTCATTAATGCATCAATCGCTTTTTTAATATTTGATACTGAATTAAATGATTTTTTATAATATATTCCATATTTTGTTATAGATGTATCGCTATATAGACATAATAATTCTGGTATAATATCTTCATGATATATGGTTACGCCTGGTGCTGGTGGTATTGCTCGTATTTCATCAAATATTTTAAAATTACTTATTAAACTATTATCCTTAAAATAAATTGCTAAATAATATTTATTAACTGTAGGATCTGGATCTTTATAATATTCAAATCCTAAGTATTCTCTTGTTATATCTCTAATAGCTGAATAATATTGTGGTACTGATACTGATAGTTTATTAAAATTAAGATCTGTAATATGTTTGTATATATCTTCCATATTTGGAGGTATTTCTATTTTTTCACTTGCATGTGGATCATAAGCATTTTCAAATGGTCGTAATTTTTCACCTAATTTCGCATAAAAATCATCATCTATATCTTGACTAAATATAGATGTTAAATTAATATCTTTTATATATTTATTAGTATTATCATTATAATTAAAGAATTCTTTAATTATTTGTGCTATTTTGTCATTTTCATCCATATTTGCAGCAAAATTAATTGAACTTTTTTTAGTTTTTAATTTATATACATCTAAACTATCATCTATTCCACGATCTATAAATGAAAAATTAGCAAATGATTGTGTATCTTCTATATATGAACCATCAATTATTTTATCGATTGTATTTAATAATATTTTTTTTTCCATACTAGAATCATTATACATATCTAATATCTGTGTTTTATAATATTGATTAGTACCTAACAATCCATTTATAATAACATTTCCATTATCATAAATATATTCTTTTATATCTACTGAACTATCTGAATTAAAATCATGTTTTCTATCTAATATATGTAATACTGATAAAAATGAATTTCCTAATGATGTTAATTTATTATTACCACCTTTTATTAATCTTCTTGAACCTCCTTCTTTTATTGGTGATAATCTTTTAAAAGAATCTTCAATTATTGGTGATAATGTATTTTTTCTTAAATTATTAATATTAATATTATTATTAATTTTTTCTATAATATCAACATTATCTCTAAAAAAAGTATCTAATTTATCTCTAACATATAAATCATCCATTATTAAATTTTCCTTAAATTGACTATATGATATAACTTTAGCAACTTTAGACTTTTTTTTACTTTTTGATTTATTTTTATTCGCATTAACAGCTCGATAAAAATCATAATAAGTATTAAAACTTGTATTTGCAAATATATTTTTTGTTGATTCACTTGCTGCAGGTTCGCTACTGTGAGATTTTAAATATGATAATATTAAACTAATATTTGATTTTTCTTTTGTTTCATCATTATTAGGAAGATCCTCAGCAACTTTAGACAGAGAATCTTCTAAATTTTCTGGTATTCTCCCTCCGTTGTTATATTTCATATCTAATTATATTAATTAAAATAATTAAAAATGTAATATAATATAGAATGGACGTTGTTATTGTAGATGTTGATAAAGATAGCAAATTTGATAGAAGAGCTTCGCATATTCAAAGTAGAAAAGCTAAAACTGCAGCTACCATAAATGGTATTCGGCAACAGCGAAAAGCTAAATTATTACATATTGAATTACCACCTCATTTAATATATCGTAAAACACATGTTTTATTAAAAGATAAAATTAAACAAAATAATATTTTAAATTCAATATTAGATAGAATTAATTATAGTAGAATTATCGTTAATAACATTCATGATTTAAATAAAAATTTAAGAGCTTTTATGGCTAGTAAAAGACTAGATTCTCAATTATCGTTAAATTATTTTATTGGTGGTTCAGTTGCTTGGAATAAATTATTTAAACAACATTATGACAATAATATTTTATCTATTTATGAAAAATCAGCAATTCATATTTCAAGTTATGACGTTTTTTATTTTATAAATTTTAAAGATAATCGAGATATATTTAATAATTATTTTAGAAAAACTATTGAAACTATTAAAGCTAATTTAGAAGCTAGTATAAAAACAGAATTACCTGATTTTAAAATAAAAATAAAATCAAATGAAAAACCAAGAGATCTTACAGCCGCTGATAAGGTCGATTATGATACTGATTCTGGATTTGATATACCCAGCTCAAATACTGAAAAATATACAATATTTCCATCTGATAGATTTGAAATCATTTTAGAATATGATGATAAACCTAAAACAGCTACAGCTGCTACTTCTAGAAAAACAGCAACACCTAGAAAATCTTCAGTTAAAGCGCCTCCACCTCCACCAGCAGCTACTGGAACACGTAAATCAACACGTTCAAGAAAAGGAGGTGCAGGTGCTAAAACAAAAACAATTTTTTCTATTGATTTATGTTTTAATAAAAAAGAAAGATTAGATACAAATCCAGTTCTCAATATAAATAATTTAATTACAGTTGATAGAAATGATAATTTAAATTATCTTAATTTATATGGTATATATATATTATTAGAATTATTTAAGAAAAATTCATTTCTTCAACAAAAAGGTTATAATCAATTTAAAATTAGAGAATCTATATTTGAAAATCATATTCTTAAACCTAATGTAAAATCAAACATATTATTTAATATCGCTATGTTATATTATTTAACATTCAATAAAACATATTTATTTAATAAAAATATTTTCAAAATTTTATCATATACATTTATAAAATCTATTAATAATATTGAAAAATTTATTGATTTTATTGAAGCTAGTATTATTGAATGTCTTAGACCATATATAAATAAATGTATATTAAATATTAATAGTAGATTACATAGTCTTGATAATAATTTAGGAATATTTGTAGTTGGTGGTGATGCAACCAGACGTTATAAAAATGATATATCTATAACTAAAGATATTGATACTAAAGTATATGTACCTCATAATTTAAAAGATAATAAAGATCATATATTTAGTTTAATAAATGACGAATTATTTAAATTATGTTCTTTTTTTATACATAATAAAAATGAACTATTTACTAGTTTAAATAGTAAATTAAATAAAATTATAGATGATGGTGATTATGCTTATACTGCTAAATTTACTCTTATTGATGAAGATCCTAATTTATTGAATTTTAGATTTAGACAAATATTTAAAAATACTTATCCTGTCGATTTATTTTCATTAGATTATAGATGTAAAATAGATTTTACTATTATTCATATTCCTACTGGTAAAATTCGCGAATTTACATTTAAATATGATATTGCATTTTTAGATATTGCTGTTGAATTTTTAGATACTAATGATAGTTATTATGATAAATATTCTATTTTATCTAATGGTTTGCCAATATCGCAATTAGCTTTTTTAATAGATGATTTAAATAAAACTTATAATAGTGATACGTCATCATTATTACGTTTCACTAGAAATAAAATTAATAAAGATTATGACAGATATCTTGAATTAAATAAAATAGTTTATGGCGATAAATTTGAATATGAAACAAAAAGTGGTAAAGACATATTAATAAATAAACCTAATACTTCTAGAAATCCTGATATAATCGCCAGAATGAAATTAGATCAACAACGTGATTATGTTGCATTTGATGATTTATATAATAAATTTAAATTATGTTATGATAAATATCTAAAACTTGATAAAGAAAGAACCCCTAAACCCAAATATAAAATACCATTCAGCTATAATATTGAAGAATTATTTAGTGTATTTCCATTATATGAACCTAGTTCAACTAGAAAAGGTGGTATGAAATCTAAAGAATTAATTGATGATAGTTTTAGTAGATTATCCATTAGTTCTATAGAGGATAAGCAGGATTATATTAATAGTAATGAAACAGAAGAGTTAATAAAATATCTAATACCTGAATATTCTCAAAAAGATATTGATGATTTTGATAATAAGCTTATTGTTATATTAAATAAAGAACCAAATGATATTGTTCAACGACTTATTGAAGTTGTTAAAGGGGAAAACAAAATTACCATTTTTGAAAATGATGAATAAAAAAATAATGACGCTTCTAGAAGGGTTCGAACCTTCGACCTAACGGTTAACAGCCGTTCGCTCTAACCGACTGAGCTATAGAAGCATATTTAATATAATAAAATAACTCTTATATCAATTTATTTTTATTTATGTAAATTATTTATGAAAATAATTTATAATTATATAATAAATAGATGAAAAAAAAAGGTGGATTAGGAAATAGTGAACTACCTAAAGGTACATTTAGAGGAACTTCTAGTCTACCTAGTTTTAAATCTATACAAGTATTTGGATCACCATCTAAATCTACATCTTCAATTATATCTACTCGCAGATCTAGATATAATAATGAAGGTAATATATTAAAATATACGGATGAATTAATACCTGTAGATTTAAATAAAATATATGAAATGTTAGAACCTATATATGGTACTGATATTATAAATAAATGTAGAGACATTATAAACAAATATTTATTAGCTCAAATAAATAAATTTGCACATACAAATAATGGCGTTTTATTAACAAAAGAAGAAAACCCATATAAAGGAGGTGGTTTGACTGCATTATATAAAAGTTTACATAAACTTAGACCACCTACAACAACTACCGCAAATCAATCAGCTGATTTATTTTATTTGTCATTTACTAATGAAACAACTAATACTCTAATTCAGACATATTGTACTTATGTTAAAAATGATTCAGAAGAACTTAGTACATTATTTAATAAAGAAACGAGCGATCATAATGAACATGTTATTAATAAAAGCGAATATAATGAAATTAAAGAGATTATAAAATCTTCACATGAATATAACAAACAAGTTGTAATAAATAATAATCCAGTATATGATTATAAAAGATGTAATCCAAGTGATAATCCAGATAATAATTTTATTATTGATTATACATATTATGATTATAATATGAGAGTTGTTACTGCATATGAAGAAAAATTTTTAAATAATGTACATTATATGGATGTGTTTATTGATAAACAACAAGAATATATTGATAAGTTATCTTTAGCTGATAAAAGAATATTACAAGATTATACTAAAAATGATAGTAGCTTTTTTATGTATGTAAAATGGATTAGTCAAAGTATTGACTGGAAAAAACCAGAATTTTATAATATTGGCGATTCATTTTATCCACAAATATTTAAAATATTACTTAAAGAAGCTGGTGATGATACTGATTTAAAATTTAATATATATAAACAATACATATCATGGTTATCATCTGATCGTATAGGTGAAAAAATTCCTTCAATATACAGAGATCGCGATTCATCATTTTGGGTACAAGTACTAGAAGAGTTTAAATCAGATCTATATAATATTATTTTAGATGCACCTGTATGCGAAAAAGATCTTTATTTTTATAGAGGTATTACTAACCATTATATTAAAGATGGACCAGAACATGGACTTACAGCGTTATCAACGCGTGATACTGTTGGAATATTTAAAAATACACGTTTTAGTTCATTTACATTAGATTTTAAAATAGCTCATAAATATCATAACTCTGAACCTGAACCTAGAATAAATAATTGCTTATATAGAATAAATGTAAAATCGGGTTGTAAAATATTATATTTACCGCAATTATCTCTACATATGGAAGAAATTGAATTTTTAGTACCTCCTGATTCTGTTTATATATACAAAACAAATGATACAGGTACTGAATTTAAACCAGAAGAATCAACTAATAATTTGTATAATAAATATGGTATTTGCTCAAAAAAAGATAATTCTATATATTCATATGCGACATTTAATTCGTGCGATGTTACACTTAATTGCACACCTTATACCTATAAATATACGGAATATGATAGGGTATTATATGATTATTTAACACCATTATATAATGAGGGACAAATAACACGGGATGAATATATTACTTTTTTCACTATAGAAAATGATGATGTTGAAAATACTGCAAATGTAGCAAAATCAATAGAAAAATGGAATATTGATACGAGAGATGATTCAGAACAAAAATTACAAATAAAATTAAGGGAGAACGATGAACTATTAGAGGATGATGATTCTACTAGTCATAAACCTCCTATGCAAACTTATTTATTTTGTCCAGAATTTATAGGTGAAAGAGTTAATAAATATAGTTTATTTGGCGATCTTACAGAACGTGTAAAAGATGCAATATCAACAGTTGATATGTTATTAGCTACATCACGACAAACAATCTAGATCATAATTTACATTTTAATATATTGTTTTTATAGATGGGTAAATTAATAAAAAACGGAGGTCTTGCGTCAAATACTAAACAACAATCTATAAAAAATTTTGATCTACATAAATCATTTATGTCTCATAGTATATTAAAAATGAATAATATGCCAAAAATAACAAGTAGATCGCAAAAGCAGATATTACCTAATAAATATAGTGATGAATTAATACCTGTTGATATTTTTAAGAATTTAAAAGAAGTAGGTCCTGAGAATTTACAAATTGCTTGTAAAAAGGTTATTATTAATGATATTGAAAAAAGTTTTAAAAAATTTGAAGAAGCTAATAATGGTGTTATTTCAACATCAAAAATATCCATGAGAGGCGGTGGTGATGATTTATATAATTTATTATTTACACAGCCTGAATTAAAAAGAGAATTTGTAGCTTATTGTGGCAGCGTTTCTAATGATATGAAAGATATTGAATCTTATATAAATAAAAATAATGGATATGAAAGTGGTAAATTAAATAGTACGAATATGTTAAAACGAGTAATCGATAGTGGCACATCTCATAATATAACAATAAATATAAACAGCAATAAAAAATATGATTATGCTAGATGTCGCAAAATTGATTCACCTAATTTTAAAATTGAATATTCATATTTTGATTATAATAAATATATTGTAACAGCATATGAACAATTATTTTTAGGTAATGATGTTAACATGAATAAATTTATTAAAAGACAAATGGAATATATTGATAATTTAACACTTACTGAAAAAAGAATAATACAAGATTATACTAAAAACGCAACTAGTTTTAATTTTTATCTCAAATGGATTAGAGATGAAATTGATTGGGAAAACCCTGAAACATTTAAATTTGGAGATTCATTTTATCCACAAATATATAAATTATTAATTTTTAAATATGGTTTTGAGCCCTATAGAATAGAATATAGCGGTTGGCTTAATTCTGATCGCCTTGATCAAGATTCTACCTCTATATTTAGGGGTAGACTCGAACCAGCAGATTGGATATCAGTACTTGAAGAATTTAAGATTGATTTAAATAATATTATTGCAAAAGCACCAAAAACAACTGATTATATTTATTGTTATAGAGGTGTTAATAGACATTATATATTAGATGGAGAACAAAGTATAATTCATTTAGGTGATGGCAAACGCGTATGTAGTTATATAAATAAACGGTTTAGTTCATTTACATTAGATTTTAAAATAGCTCATAAATATCATAAAGACCCCCCAACTGGTACTAATTGTATATATAAAATATTAGTTAGTCCTAATTGTAAAATATTATTTCTTCCACCATTATCATTATATCCTGATGAAATTGAATTTTTAGTTCCTCCCGATTCAATATATTTATATAATTTAGATAGTAGTAATAACGAATTAACACCATATACAGCAACTAATAATTTATATAATAAATATGGTATTTGTTCATTTAAAAATAATGGATATATATATAATGAATTCAAATCATTTGATGTCGTGCTAGAATATACACCATGCGTTCCTATGAGATCAAATTATGCACCATTAGAACCTAGTACTACTACATCTACTGGAATATTAACAGAAAAAGATATGCTTGAACAATATGATATAAGCTTGGTTAAAAGTATTATCAATCGCGTAGGTTCTAAATTTAGTGCTTCTAGTACTACTGATAGTGCAGCTAGTGGTACTAAATTTTCACCATTTACATTCGCTAAGGCATTATTAAAATTACGTAATAGTATTAGTAGTGATTAAAATGTGTTTTAATTTTTTTCATTTTATAAAAAAAATGATTAATTACTTTTATTTTTATATCATCTTTAAGATCAAAACTATCACTATGATTGATACTGCTGAACTCATTCGCCGCATTACAGAATTTATCAACTCTCAACCTGATGACATTTCTAAGAAAGAACTCAAGAAAGCCATCGGAGACATTTATGACGAGTTGACTAAGACGGAAAAGAAAGCGAAGAAAACAGCAAAAAGTAGCGAGAACGACGAGAAACCAGAGAAGAAGACGCGCACACTTACCTTTTATAATTCATTCATGAAGGAGAAAATGGCTTATTTGAAGGAAAATGAAACTCCTGATAATAAAATGAATGCAAAGGAGAAAATGTTGCACATCGCAAAACTGTGGCGGGAAGAGAAAGAAGCTAAGAAGGCTGATGTTGATGGTGAGGTGGGTGAAAAAACTGATGCTAAAAAATCTAATAAAGGTAAGACGCCTCGCGCTGGTATGGGTGCAAAGAAAGGAAAGTAAATTTAGATGGAATATAATGGCAAAAAGAAATTTTTGTCATTATGTTTTTATAAAAAAACAATTATTAAATATAGGTATGGATATTGGACATTCACCGCGTTCTAAAAAACAAAGAACGCAATTGCCAGATGTAGTTCCGGCGATAACCTTAAAATATGGAATAGAAATAGAATGTGTATTTGAATTATTGGATCAATTTGATGCTTATTTTTATTTTATTAAATTTTGCAGTAACATGAATTATACAGAAGATACTAAATTACAAACAATTAAAGTATTTATGGAAATAATTAATAATGTTATTGAAAAAAATAATATAAATGATTATGATAAATCAAAAAACACAGATATTCTACAAAATAATATTTATAAAAAATTAAATGATACAGAATCTTACGATACATTTTTAAAAACTAATTTGGATAAATTAATTAAAACAACTACTAATTTAAGCCCTTATTCTAAAGCAAAAGAATTTATAGAAAAATGGACAATTTTTTTAAATACTGCATTATTATTAATTAAAACAGAATTAGATCATCAAATATTAGCATATAAAATAAATCATGAAGCATATAGTTCATATGATGTAATAAATATATTATTAAATGGAAATAAAGACTTATTAGATGTTTATAATAATTTTATTAATAGATTTGATTTAACTCTATCAAAAATTAAATTATTTGATTCTATAGATAATTTTTATACTACTAGTTCAGCTGATGATATAATAAATTTATTATTAAAATCTGATACAAGCGTAATTTGTCATAATCAATTAGTATATAAAAATATACAATCTGGGGAAATAATAAATTATAAATTTTTATTAAATAATTGTGAATTTATAACACAACCATTTAATAGTATTGAAGAAATTGGTGAAAAAATAGCATTATTTTTTGATGATACTGTTATAAATAATTCATTATTAAATTGTAGTAAAACATCACAACACGTACATATATCATTTAATATAAATGATAGAAATACAAGACCGGATATATATATATTATTAAGCATAGTATGTGTATGTTATTATTTTCAAGATGAAATATTTAAATTATTTTTAATAACACGTTCAAATAATAGTTACTGTTCTAAATTAAATTATTATATAACTAAAAGTAAAAATATTATAAATGATGAAGAAAACTATGAAAAAAATTTAGAAAATATTTTAAATATATTTTATACAGGACATATATCATCTGATAATAAATATTATTGGTTAAATATATTAAATCTATATATTATAAATGAAATCTCAAGACCTTATACATTAGAATTTAGAATTAAACATGGTTCTAATGACGTTACTGAATTATTGAATGTTTGTAAATTATATGAAAATATTATTAAATATTCTATCGATATATTAGAACATAATTCTCAATTAAAAACAATATCTGATATCTGTAAATTTAAAGAAGCTATAACTGAAATAATAGACCTCGATAAAGAAAATATATTTAATAAAATGATATTGAAGGACATTAAAGATTATTTTACAAATCCAGAATCAGTATACGTTATAGGACTTGATGCACTAAATGACGAATTACTATCTGAAACATTAGGTGGTAAATTTAGTAAAACTCATAAAACAACATCACCTATTGAAAAATTTATTAATAAATTAGAAACAAAACCTATTTTTAAATTAAATTCATTTGGACCTGAATTTATAGGTTTTGGTTTAAATAATAGAATAAAAATAATTTTAAAAAATAAGTATTTAAAATATAAATTTTCAACAAATGAAATAAACAAATTTTTAAATAATAATAATATTTATTATTAAAATGACAAAAATTTCTTTTTGCCATTTATATCTTTTTTTCCATTTTATTCCCACTCCGGCATTCCGAATTTTTTAATCTCCTCGATTTCTTTCCTGATTTTCTCCCGCATAGTAATCGCTTTCCACTCCTTATTGAACTTCTTAGTCAAGATTTTGCGTCCGTCATGATTGATTTTATGAAGGAAGCCACAATCTTTTTCGAAACAACGCAACCCATGCTTACAATTCACGACTCTCGAACCGTCATTAATTTCGATGAAATCTTTAATTTCGGGAGTTTCGTTAACAATTTTAAGCATAAGTGCACGCTCTTCAATCGGACGATGATGTTTAGCGGAACAATTGCCAACGCAACAGAAGG
>Ga0114969_10000598_pt1 | contig 31046 bp, 22 predicted proteins | sample M_130807_MF_Meta_FD_87316 | JGI IMG/M metagenome (GOLD analysis project Ga0114969, IMG submission 87316) | Freshwater microbial communities from Lake Montjoie, Canada to study carbon cycling - M_130807_MF_MetaG | ecosystem: Environmental > Aquatic > Freshwater > Lake | place: Lake Montjoie...
CCAGCGGATCGGTGTGGCGTACACGTTCGCCGCGCTGCTCACCCTCCGGACCACGCTCAAGCAGCAGGTGATCATCCTCGTCACACTGCTCTACGGGTACTGGTTTGCGATGACGCTTATTCCCGTACCCGGCGCCGACGGCGGCATCGGCGCCAATCTCCTCGACGCGCCATCCCGCACGATGGCCGCCTGGGTGGACCGGCTGCTCCTGGACGGCCATCTCTGGGTCAGTTCCAAAACCTGGGATCCAGAGGGCCCTCTCTCGACGATTCCCGCAATTGGGACATGCATGCTGGGCGTGATGGCCGGCCGCTGGCTCGGCTCAGACCGCCCACTTTCAGAGCGTTTGAGTGGCATGTTTGCCGCCGGTGCGCTCGGAATGCTCGTCGGCCTGATGTGGCACTGGTCGTTCCCCATCAACAAGTCGCTCTGGACCAGTTCTTACGTGATTTTCACTGCGGGAATGGCCTGCGTGACCCTCGCGACAATCACCTGGATCACTGACGTGCATCGCGTTACTTCATGGACCCAGCCGCTCGTCATATATGGTATGAACCCGATGATCGCTTTTGTCGGGTCGGGCATGATGGCACGCACGATTTACACGCTCTGGAAGGTCGAATACGGCGGCAAGATGGTCGCGGTCCAGTCGGTGGTCTATCAGACCGTATTCGCCTCCTGGCTCGAGCCCGAAAATGCCTCCCTCGCGTTCGCCCTCAGTTTCGTGTTACTCTGGTATGGAATTCTCTGGATCCTATGGCGACGAAAAATCATCCTGAAGGTGTAGCGAACGCAGCAACCGCCCGGCGCGTACTCGCGCTGTTGCGTGCCACCGCGCTTCCGGGATTGGTCTTTGCCACGCTTGTGCCGGCGCCGCGCTTGGCTGCCGCACAGCACCGCCCGACCTTCGCCGATCTCGTCGTTGCGCCAGCCACGATGGCCCGCCGTCGCGAAGCCGCGGACAAGCTCACCGCCGCGCTGAACGCTACACTCGACAAAACGAAGAACTCCGGCACTTGGGGCGTGATTGTCGTTTCGCTCACCAACGGCGACACCCTCTTTGACCGCAATCCGGACCGCCAGCTCCTGCCGGCGTCCACGATGAAGCTCTTCACGTCAGCGCTCGCGCTCGACCGCTTTGGCCCGAATGGCCGCTTTGAAACACAGGTGCTGCGCACGGGCACGATTCGCGCTGACGGCACGCTCGACGGCGACCTGATTCTTCGTGGTGCGGGCGATCCCACGCTAGGCGGCCTGCCGGTAAACGATCAGGCCGCGCTCCCGATGGCCGTGCTCGCACGCTCGGTTGCTAACGCGGGGATCAAGCACGTGAGCGGCGCCCTTATTGGCGATGCCTCTGGCTTCGACGACGGCAAAGTTCCCGACGGCTGGCGCAAGCGATATCTGAACGCGTCGTACGCAGCGCGGGTGTCGGCGCTCTCGTTCAACGAAAACAAGATCACGATTCTCGTCCGCCCGGATGGCAAGCGCGCAGCGGTATCGTTCCGCCCAGCGATCAGCGGCGTGGATCTGTTCAACGACGTGAAGCTCGTCTCCGGCAGCCGCAGCGCGCGCATCCGCGTGTCGCAGGACTCGGTGGCCGGCCGCATCAAGATCAGCGGCTGGATTGGGACCCAGAGCGACGAGCGCGACTATCGCCTTGTCGTGGAAAACCCAGAGCTCTTCGCGGCTGGCGCACTCCGCGCTGCGCTCGAAGCTGAGGGCATCAAGATTGACGGCCCCGCGCGCATCGGCCAGCCGCGCGACTCGGCGACGCCGGTGGCATCACTTCCCTCGCCAACGCTGGACCGGATCATTGGCCAGATGAACGGCGAGAGCAATAACCACTTCGCCGAACTACTCTTCAGAAACGCCTCGCGAAGCGCCGGCACTCGGGGTTCGGCAGAAGGTGCGAACTCAATGCTCGGCAAATTCCTCTACGACAAAGTGCATGTCGCCGCCGACGCGGTGTTTGCCGCCGACGGCAGTGGCCTCTCAACACTCGACCGCGTGACGCCGCGCGCGATGGTGCAGCTACTCGGCTATGTGCGGCAGGCCTCGTGGGGCTCGGTGCTTGAAGGCTCGCTGCCGGTCGCTGGCCAGACGGAAACCCTCCGCCGACGCATGCGCCGCACGGCCGCGATGGGCAACCTCCACGCCAAGACGGGCACGACTAACGATGTCGCGTCGCTGGGCGGGTATGTGACCGCGGGCAATGGCGAAGATCTGGCGTTCTCCGTGATCTACAACGGCTCGGACCGCTGGCGCGCGCGGGATGCGATTGACCGCATTGGCGTGACGCTGGCGACGTTTACACGCTAGTTCCGAGAGCGTAACCGCGGAGATTCGCTGAGAAACGGGCGGAGAAACCGCGGAGACAACAACTGCAACTAATTGGGGGAACTGCAACGACGGCGCGCACTGTCGTGGCAGTTCCCCCAAGTTTTTGCAGTCTCCGCGTTTTCTCAGCCGCCGGTGTCCGCGAATCTCCGCGGTTCCTGACGCGGTTCCTGACGCGGTTCCTGACGCGGTTCCTGACGCGGTTCCTGACGCGGTTCCTGACGCGGATTTTCACCGAGTCTACAACTCGTTCCTCTTCGCAGCACCGATCATCTTGTCCGCCGCGCGGAACGCCAGCGCCTGAATCGTCATCGTCGGCTGACCACGACCCGACGTCACGAAGCTCGACCCGTCCACCATGAACAGGTTCGGCACATCGTGCGCGCGGTTGTTCGCGTTCACGACTGACGTTTTCGGATCGTTGCCCATGCGGCAGGTGCCCAGCAGGTGCACGGTCGGGTAGCCCTGTTGCATCGCGCCGAGGTCCACCGCGCGCTCTGCGCCGGCGGCCTCGAGCAGTTCCTTGCCCTTGGCACCGAACCACTTCATCATTTCCAGATCGTTCTGGTGATCGGCGAAGGTGGTGCGCAACACGGGCATTCCCCACGCGTCCTTGAGCGTCGGGTCGAGATCGAACCGATTCGTCATCACCGGCAGCTGCGTCGTGTGGCCGATCGCCATGCAGGTGTTCGAGAACATCTTCGGCAGATTCTTTTTCCACGCGCTGCCCCAGCGCGGCATTCCCGGCATTGTGTTGAGCACGGCATTCATCGGCGTCATCATTGACCGGAAGTCGAACCCTCCTCCCCCGTAGATGCCCGTGGACTCGGGAAGAATCATTGGGTCATGCACGATACGAGAGACCACCGCGCCCTTCCAGCCATTTACCTCGTGGGCAAACATGCCTATGCCGGCCGAGTTGTAGTTCGACATCAGGTTGCGCCCCACGTAGCCGCTGGAATTCGCGAGCCCGTCCTGGAATTCATTCGTCGCGCTGTTCAGCAGGAGGCGCGGCGTTTCGGCGCCGTTCGCGCAGATAACCACCGCCTTGGCACGCTGGAACTGTTCAGTCTTCGTTGAATCGAAATACTTCACGCCAGTGACTTTGCCATTGGCGCCGAGTTCCACCTTGCGCACGTAGCTGCCCGGGCGGATTTCGCAGCGGCCAGTTTTGACCGCTTCGGGAATCATCGTATTGATCGTGCCTGATTTTGCGCCGACTTCGCAGGCGAAGCCAAAGCAGAATCCGCACGATACGCAGCCGGAACGGCCGCGATAGGGCTGTGAGGTAATCGCCATCGGCGCGGGTGCCGCATGCCAGCCGACTTTTTTCGCGGCTTTTTCGAGAAGCACGCCCTCTGACTTGATGGGCAGCGGCGGCATCGGATAGCCCTTCGAACGCCAAGGCTCAAACGGATTGACGCCCGCCTTTCCTGAGACGCCGCACTCCCAGTCCACCATCGTGTAGTACGGCTCGAGATCGGCATAACTGATAGGCCAATCGGCAATCGACGAGCCCGGCGGGACGCCAAAGCGCGACGCCTGCATGAACTCGATTTCCGGAAAACGCCAATAGTTCGCGGTGAAGTGCGCGCTGCTGCCGCCCACCATCATTGCGTACTGCGCCACCTGCGACTTTTTTGCTACGTCGCTCTCGCGCGCGCGAAACGTGTTGGGCACTTTGGCAAAATCGTTGGTCAGGCCCTGCTGCATGCTCACCCAGAGCTCGTCGTGCTTGAAGTCGGAGTTCACGCGCCAGGGCCCCTGCTCGAGCACGACAACGCTGAACCCGGCTTGGGCGAGCTGGCGCGCGACCACACCACCGGCGGCGCCGGACCCAACGATTGCGAAATCGACGTCATCACTCGGCTTGTAGCGCTTCATCCCCGCCTGCGGCGAAGCACCCTGCTTGGCGTGGGGGTGCTCGTGCGGATCGTTAGGCGTCAGTGAGGGATTAGACACGGTCGTAGTAGCCGAAGGGAGCCGCCCAGGAAAACTGATCCTTGAAGCCCATCAGGGACCAGCCTGTTTTGTTGTTGTTTCCACCGTACGATGGATTCGTGAACATCCCGGCCATCGTCGGGAACCAGAACGCGGCTTTGAACTCGCTGTCATGTGCCTGTTCGAAGCCTTCCATCACCTTCGTGCGCTCGTCCGGCTTGAGCGCGGAGAACGCTGCGGTACCGGGGCGCTCCTTGGCCACGTATTCGCTGAGCGCTTTCAGTGCGCCTTCAATGGCGGGCTTCTGGTCCTTGGCCCAGGTGCCGAGCGAGCGGTCGATGAACCGGACAACCTTCGCTTCGCGCGCGCCGGGCGTGCCATCACTCGGCACGAGCGTGGAAGTGACCGCGTCGAGTTCACGCACTTGCTCGGCGGTGAGCACCTTGTATTTGTCCTGGGCGCCGGCCTGTGCCGCGTGGGTGGCGGCGGCATGCAGGTCCTTTGTGGCCACGAGCCAGACGGACGCCGCAGCGCCCCCCATGGTGGCCACGAACCCGCGGCGAGAAACAGACCCCTCTTCGGTCATGCTGATCTCCGGTAGTAAGCAAGCTGAATATCGCGCTTTGCGAGCTATGCCACATAGTCGTCGCCGGGTACGGCTTCGTCCGGCGTCCGCACGCCACCGGGCGCGATGGCGCCCGACGACTGCATCAGGCCGGTGATGGCAAGCGAGAATCCCGTGGTGCGCTCCATCGCGCTAATCTCATGGCGCATATCGAACCGTTCAATCAGCTCCCAGGTATGCGTCACGGGAGCGCCGCCCTTGGTTCCCTCGGCAACCACGCGAAGCGCCACGAGGTCGCGGCTCTTGGGCTTCGTGAGTCGCAGCTTGAGCACGGCGATGGTGAGATCGCGCGGCGACACCTGCTGCCCCTTTACGTCGATGGGAGTGTTGTCGCGAAAGCCGAGCTCGCGAAAGGAAGCCATGAGCGCCGCGTGGCCCGGGGTAGCGGAGTGTCTTGTATTCCATTGTCGGAATGACGCCTTCATAGCGAAAGGCCATCGTCGAGAGTCCGCCGGCGGTGTGAAATGCCTCGAGCGAATACACCACTTGGTACTTGAGCGCGCCTTCGGGCTTCTGCGGCAATCCGCCAACGTAAATGCGAACGCTCTTCGTCGTATCACAGCGCGAAATGCCGAGTTGCGCCAGAATGTTCACCATCCCGGGCGCGAGTCAGCAATCAGGGCCGACCGACACGCCAGTGGCTTTCGCTTCGGCATCGAGTTGCTTCTGCTTCGACACAATCTCAGTGTTACCGCCCAAGTCCGCGAAGTGCGCACCGGCATCGATGGCAAGCCGAGTCATTTCAAGATTGAAGTAGTAGGGCAGCGCGCACATGACGGCGGTGCAGCCCTCCATCGCCTGGCGCGCGGCGACCGAATCACGCGCGTCGAGCGTAAGCAGCGTCAGGCGCGGATTGTTGCGCGACGCATTGAGGAACGACGGCGTTTTTGTGAAGTCGCAATCGGCGAGCGTCACACTTCGCGCAGCTCATCCTCGGCAGACTTGCGCAGCACGCGCGTATTTACCAGGGCGCGGTGCAGCCGGAGTTGCGCCTGCACGCGCGCGATGAGTTCGCGGGGGCGGAACGGCTTGCGAATAAAGTCGGCGGCGCCCAGCCCGAATGTTTTCTCTGTCATCTCGTCGGGCGAGAGTGACGAGATCATTAGCCGGGGATGTCGCACCAGCGCGCGTCGGCCTTCAGTTCCTTCAGCACCTGCACGCCGTCGGCGCCGGGCATGATCACGTCGAGCAACAGCAAGCCGGGCGTACCGATACTCAGCTCGCGGATCAGCGCGTCGCGACCGTCCGCGGCAGCTACATCGAATCCGGAATCGCGCAGTACCCCGGACAACGATTCGAGCACGCTCGGATCGTCGTCCACGATGAGGATGCGCGCGTTGCCCATGGCAATTACTGCTTGCCTGTCAGCAACGCGGCCAGCCCATCCCACTCGATGTTGCCACCGGAAAGAAGGCAAACCACTGGCGTGGTCGGCCTCATCACGTTGGCCAGCAAGGCGGCGACCGTGATGGCGCCGCTCGGCTCGGCCACGAGCTTGTGCCGGTCGAGGAGAAAGCGCACGGCGGGCGGGAGATCGCTGTCTTCCACTGCAATCACTTCGTCCACGTACGCCTGATGGTGTTCGAAGGTGAGCGTTCCGACGCGCACCGCGAGGAGGCCGTCGGCGAGACCCTTTGGATTTGATGCAATCGTCACTGGCGCGCCAGCTTCGCGGGCGCGCGACAGCTTCGGCGACCCTGCCGGCTCCACGCCAATCACTTTGGCACGCGGCGTAACGTTCTTGATCGCCGTTGATACGCCGGCGGAGAGCCCGCCGCCGCCGACCTGCACGAGGACAGCGTATTCGTCGAGCCCCAGCGCCTTCGCGTCTTCAGCAATCTCGAGGCCGCCGGTGCCCTGGCCGGCGATGATCAGTGGATCGTCGTAGGGCGGAACGAGCGTGCCATTTTCCGACTCGATGATTTCCATCGCCTTGTCCATGCGCTCGGCAGTCGTCGTACCGGCGAAAACGACGCGCCCACCGAGACGTTCGGTGCCGGCGACCTTCGCACGCGGCGCCGTGGTCGGCATGACGATCGTCGCTTTTACGCCGAACAGTTTGGCGGCAAGCGCGACCGCCTGCCCGTGATTGCCGGATGACGGCGCGACGAGGCCACGAATGCGTTCGTCGTGGGTGAGCCGCGAAACGAAGTTGTACGCGCCGCGGAACTTGAAGGCGCCGCCGCGCTGCAACATTTCCGGCTTGAGGTACACTGGCACGCCGGCCAGTTCTTCCAGCGGATACGAGCGCATCAATGGCGTGCGCTCAGCGACGCCATGCAGCGTCGCGGCGGCGCGGCGAATGTCGTCAATCGAGACGAGAGTTGTGTTGGCTGATGGGCTCATCGGATCCCGGCTTCCGCCCCGCGAGCCGGCAGGCGCCGGGGGACGGGATCTTACATGAACTAACCGACAACTATTAATTGCATTGAAAAAGGTACCGCTCCCCGGGCCACTAGACCAGTCCGGGAGCGCCCGGGCTGCTCGCCCGCCTGCCCCACCCTATAGCCAGCGCCGGCAGCACGAACATCGCCCCGATCGTTCCCGCGATTGCACCGAGACCCTACGGCAATGGCACGACCACTGCCTTCACAGGAACGCCCCATGCCTTCTTCGCTGCTTTGTACGCCGCGGGAATGTCCGTCCTGACGAGCCTGTTGAGCTCCGCGGCGGCCTTCGTCGCATCCTCCACCGCATAGCCTAGCAGCGCCTGCTGATCCTTGCTCGGCATTCCGCTCCACGATTCGATGGGCTGACGCTGGCCACTCATCGCTGTGAAGGCGCGATCGATGTCAGGACCGAGCCGCGCGATACGCGCGTTGAGCGAATCGGCGCGGTCGCCAAGTTCGTTCTTGATGCCGTCACGCTGCGCGACGAGTGCGCGAGCAGCGGTGCGAGCTTCGCCGAGTGCGCGCGTCCAGTCGTAGGCGCGCGTGAGGAGCGACTGACGGGCCGCGCGTTCAATAGAATTGAACTTGGGCAGTGGGTCGGCGTCAACGATGACTTTGCCCATGAGCGGTGCCTTGCCACCGGGAATCGTCACGCGCACCGAATACGTGCCAGGCATCACGTACGGACCTGCGGGCGCACCGCCGCGACCGAAGCCGGGCACGTCAACTGCACCTGGGAACCCAACGGGCACTGCAGCCGGCGGTCCACCGCGACCACCGCCGCGACCACCGGCAGCGACCGGTGCGTTTGCTGAATCAACAGGGGAACTGTAGCGCAGATCCCAGATGACGCGATTCATTCCCTTGTTCACCGGGCCACGCAGCGTGCGAATCGTCTTTCCTGTCGCATCCATGAGGGCGATTTCGGCCGAGCCGGACGCGCCGTCGCGAATGTTGTACGAGAGGGCCGCGTTCCATTCCGGGTTCGGCGCGAAGAACTCACCAGCTCCGTACCATGCCTGCGGCGAGAACGTGCTCATGATGCGCGCGCGCGGAATCGGCATCAGTACCGCGTCGGCCGCCAGTGCTTCAGTGGTCATCCCTTCAAGCGCGCCAACATCGTCGAGCACCCAGATGCCGCGGCCATGCGTGCCCACCACCAGTGCATTGTCACGCTCCTGGAAGACGGCATCGTCAACGGACACGGTCGGCATGTTGGTCGCAAGCGACCTCCAACTCGTACCGCCATCGTTGGAGAAGTGCACGCCGCGCTCATGCGCGACCACGAGCAGCTTCGCGTTCTTCGGATGCTCGCGAATGCGATTCACTGACGTCTCGGGAAGTCCGCCCGCGAGCGACTTCCAGGTGGCGCCGAAATCCTCGCTCACAAAGACGTACGCCTTGTAGTCGTCGGCGTAGTGCCCATCGAAGGTCACATACACGCGGCCGGCCTTGTGCCGCGACGGCAGAACCGTGCTCACGTACGTTTGCTGCGGCACATCGATTTTGGACGTGATGTTTGTCCAGGTCTTGCCGCCATCCTTTGTGACCTGCACCTGCCCATCGTCGCTGCCGGTGTACACCACGAGCGGATCAACTGGCGACTCACCAATCGCGGTGAGCGAACCGTAGTTCGATTGGCCGTCATGGCGCGAGAGCGCGTCGGTGCCAACCACGGCGCCCATCATCTTCAGTGTGTCGCGATCAACGTTGAGCGACAGGTCGCCGCTCATCTTCGTCCAGCTTGAGCCGCGATCAGTGCTCTTGAAGAGCATCTGCGCGCCCATGTACCAGATTTTCGGATTGCGCGTCGAGACGATGATCGGCGTGTCCCAGTTCCAGCGATATGCGGCGCCACGTCCTCCTGCGCCGGGACCCGCCTCACCTTCACCACCAGCCGCGGGCGCGGCGCCGGCTGCGGGAACCGCACCGCGACCACCACGACCGCCGCCAACCACAGGACGATCGCCTGTCCCCGGACGCGCGCCCTGCCGCTCGAGCGTTTCGATGTTTACCCACGCCGCATTGCCGTTCTGCGACGACTGCAGCACGAGCGAGCTATTCGCTGGATCAAAGTGCGCATGGAATCCGTCGCCGCCGCCGATGTTCCATCCTTCGCGATCAGCGATGCCATTCCGGTTGCGCACGGCACTCGGCACACACCACACGCCGTTGTCCTGCAGGCCGCCGCAGATGCGGAACGGCACGCTATTGTCCACGTCCACTTCATAGAACTGGCCGAGGGGCATGTTGCGGCGGAAATCCCAGGTCTTGCCGCGATCCCAGGTGATGGAAATGCCGCCGTCACCGCCGATGATCTGATGGTTCGGTGAATCCGGATCGATCCAGAGCGCGTGGTCTTCACCGTGCACATTGCTGAACAGCTCGGTGAAGCTCTTCGCGCTGTCGTTGGAGATGTAGAAACCGCGATTCGAGCCGAGGGTGTAGATGTTGGAGGGATCGCGTGGATCGATGCGGATCTGCGAGAAGTAATTCGGACGCGTATTGAGATTCGACGTCTTTGCCCAGGTGGTGCCGCCGTCGAGCGTGCGATAGATGCCGGTGCCGCCCGCGCGTGCTTCGACCGTGGCGTAGACGACCTTCGGATCACTCGCGGCGAGCGAGAGCGCGATGCGTCCCTTGTCGCCGGCCGGGAGACCGTTCGTGAGTTTCATCCAGGTGACGCCGCCATCCACTGTCTTATAGATGTTCGAGCCAGGGCCACCGCCGTTGAATCCCCAGGCGCGGCGCTGCCGCTGGTACATCGCGGCGTAGAGCACTTTCGGGTTCGACGGATCCATGACGAGATCAGTCGCACCGGTGTTCACGTCCACGTAGAGCGCTTTCGTCCAGGTACGTCCACCGTCGGTCGTGCGAAACACACCGCGTTCGGCGTTCGGCCCCCAGAGATGCCCGCCTGCGGCGATGTACACCTTGTTCGCATCGGTGGGATCGATGACGATTCGCCCGATCGACTTCGAGTCCTTGAGGCCCATGTTCGTCCAGGTCTTGCCGGCGTCGGTCGATTTGTAAACACCGTCGCCCCAGCTCGAACTCTGCCTGGTGTTCGCTTCGCCCGTGCCGGCCCAGACCACGAGCGGCGCGGACTGCGCGACGGCAATTGCACCGATGGACATCATCGCGTCAGTGCCGTCGAAGACTGGCGACCATGACGTGCCGTTGTTGGAACTCTTCCAGACGCCGCCGCTCGCGGTGGCCACGTAGATGATGTCGGGCTCGCCGTACGCGCGCGCGACGGCGATGTCGTCGATGCGGCCGCTGGTGTTCACGGGGCCGATGGAACGCCACTTCACATTCGCGAGTGGCAACTGCGCGGCGATGACGGACGGAAGCGCGACGATCGCGAACGTGAGTGCGGTGCGCGCGATGAGGCGCGAGATGGATCGAGTCACGATGAGCTCCAGTGGGGACCTGCTGAGAACATACGCTATTACGCCCTACTTCTCTCCCGGCTTCAGTACGCGCACCGACTTCACGTAGTCGCCGAGTTCCATCTTGTCGACGGCGTCCATGCCGTTGATGATGCGACCCAGCGCGGCGAAATCGCCCTCATTGTGCGGCTGCGGCGTGTGGGCAAAGACGTAGACCGCCGGGCCGGTGTCGTACGCGGCGCCCGGGCCGCGGCCTGGGAAACGTGACGCGTTGCCGATGTTCGAGCCCCAGCTCAAGTTGCCGCGCACGAGACGACTGCGACTGATTTCGTCGCGTTGGAGTGGCTCGTCAATCAGCACTTCTCGCTGCTGCGCCACAAAATTCGGTACCACCCGGTCGAATCTTATGCGCTTCATGGCGTCTTTCGCCGTGAGCTGCAGGAGATAGTCGGTTGCGAGCGGCACATCGAGCGGATTCAGTTCTGTATCAACCGGTCCGCGCGTGGTTTCCCAGCGAAGGCGTGGTGGCGCGGCCCCGTTGTACGCGGGTACGATGAGCGTTTCGACAATGCGCTTGTAGTCGGCGTCGGAACGCGTCGTGCGTACGGGACGGCCGTTGCCCCATGCCGCGAGCGTCCTGGGGCCGAACGCGCGACCGGCGAGTCCGTAGGCGATGTCGCTCGGTGATTTCGGATAGCGCGCAAAGAAGGCCGCGGCTGCCTTTCCATCCCGCGTCTCGATGTCGGCGAGTGTTTCGACGACGGCTTCCTGCGCGATTACGGTGCTGTCCTTCAGCGCAACGCTGAAGGCATCGAGCAGGGTCGGAATGTCGGATGCGTTGGCCCACTCGGACATCGAGCGCGCGGCGCCCGCTCGCACAGCAACATCCTTCGAAGCGAACGCGGTCTTTCGCGCCGCGCGGCGCACGACCGGATTCTCGATCGAGTCCACCAGCGCGATCCATGCCGTCTGGACCTTTGCGCGCGTGGAACGATCGGGCTCATTGCGCATGAGGGCCAGACCGGCGCGCCCACCAACCTTGAGGCGCGTCAGCACTTCTGCCGCCGCGATGCGCACGGTGAGCGACGTGTCCTTGGCCATGCGCGCCGCGGGAATCATCGCATCCGACAGCCACACATCGGCGAGCGCCTTGAGCGCCGCACTGCGGACCCAGGCGTTATGACCGGGCAACGTCGTATTGGCGAGCTGCAGCACCGCGGCGCGCGCCTTGTCGCCACGCGAGCCGATTGCCTCCGCGGCCGACACGGCGATCCACGGGTCTTCGGCGTCAAGAAACACAATCAGCTGAATGAGCGATGCGCCGTCGTCGTGCGTGCCGAGTGCGCGAACAGCTTCAGTTTGCACACGCCGGTCGTCTTCGTCGCGCAACAGGCCGAGCAGTACCGCGCGTGCGGGTACGGCGCCAACCGTCGATGAGTCGGCGCGCGGGCCGGTGAGTCCCCGCGTCGCCCAGTAGCGGACCTCAGCCGATGGATCGTCGGTGAGCGCCATCAGGTTGGGAATGGCGCGGGGATCACGGTTGCGCACGAGGGCCCATGCGGCTCGCCAACGGATTTCATCGTCCTTCGATGTGGCCCAGCGGACGATTGGCGCCATGTCACCGCGCTCGCGCGCGCGGCCAATCGAGAGCAACGCTTCGCGCACGATCGGTGCGTTTTCGGGCGTGGGAACGGCGTTGCTCAGGTAGGCCGAGAGCCGGCTCCGCGTATCCGTTGTGCGAATCTTGCCGAATGCGCTGGCGGCTTCGGTGGCGACGCCGACGGGTGTCTTTGCGTTTGTCAGGAGCGAGTCGAGCCACGCTATTGCGCTGCTATCGACGAGCTGACCGGTGGCCCACACGACCGTGGCGAGCACGGCAGTGTCCGCCTCAGTGCGCATGGCGCGGAGCAGTTCTCGCCCGCGTGGATCGTACAGCCGCGCAATGGCAAGCGCGGCGCGACGGCGGAGTTCGGGGTGCTGCGCCTTGGCGATGCGCTGGAGTGCGGCGGCATCGAAGTCGCGGCGATCCTCGAGTTTCTCGAGCGCGATGATCTCGGTAATGTCGCCCGCAGAGAGCGGCGGCTTCTTGGCGGCGGGAGCCTGCCCGCCCGCGCGTACCGGCACGGCGAAAACGGCGGCAGCCGCGGCGGCGAAAATCAGCTTTTGGGTGTGACAACGCATTTGTTTAAGATACCTCGCGAGCCCGGCGGACGTCTCAGGGTTTGATGTTAGACAGCGGCGGCCCCAAGACGTAGCTTGGATATTCGCCCACGGGAATACCGACCATGCCCAAGCGACTCCAGACCTCCGAAAGTGTAGAAATCACGGTCACGTTCGACCTGAACAGCTGCCACCACTCTGGCGTCTGTGTGCGTGGCCTGCAGTAAGTGTTCGACCTGAATCGCCCGCGGTGGATTCGGCCTACGGCCGCATCACCCGAAGAAGTGAAAGCACTGATCGACCGCTGCCCCTCTGGCGCATTGAAGTACCTGCCCGGCACGGGCGGCCAATCCCACGGAGAAGCCAATGTTTCGTAAACTGATTCCGTTGCTCGCGCTCGCGGTCGCATCCACCGCACAGGCCCAGGGACGCTGCATCCGCGCGTACGGCACGCCGGCCTGCAACACCGATACGATCAAGGCGGTGTTTGCGAAAACCGGGTGGCGCACGGTGTCGCTGAACCAGATCACCTTTCGCGTCGCTGAGCCTGAAAAAGAAGGCGCGTTCTACGCGGCGCTGATGGGGTGGAAGCTGCGCAGCGAAGACGCCAAGCGCGTCGTGATGGACGCGGGCGACTGGGGAACGGTGATCTTCCGCCGCGTGCCCGCAGATTCATTTGCTGTGCCGGCGCCCGCGGCGGCGGCCGCTGCCGACTCGACTGGCGGCCGTGGTGGTCGCGGCGGTCGCGGTGGCCCGCGCGAACCCGTGCGCGCTGTGGTTGAAGGATTTGGATTCGACATTGAACCGTGGAATGCCAAGACGGTGAAAGCCGAACTCGAGAAGCGCGGTATGACGCCGATCGCGGACAACGACGGCAAGGGTTTCGAGAGCTTCCATGTGAAGGATCTCGACGGCTGGGACCTGCAGATCGGCAACGGTCAGGGCTGGGCCAAGGCGCGGCGCACATCACCGGCGAACGCGAAGTCGGCTGCCCCGGCCCCGTTCGCCTCCACTGGCTGGAACACGGTGTGGCTCGATCACTTCTCCTACGGCGCCACGAACTACAAGGCGAGCGTCTCCTTCTATATGAACCTGCTCGGCTGGGGTTCGACGTACGACGAGGGGAGCCAGAACGAACTCATGATTGGCGATGTGGGCGACATCATCATCCGCGGCAGCAATCCCCTGGATCCCGCCTTTGGCCAGGGCCGAGGTCGCGCGGGCGGAAGCATCGACCACATCTCCTTCGGCATTTCGCCGTGGGATACTGACGGCGTAGTGGCCGAACTCGAGAAGCGTGGACTCCCGCATACCATCGACACGTCCGACGGCATGGAGATTCATGCCGCGATGTTCAAGAGCTACCACACGCGGACGCCAAACGGATACAACCTGCAGATCAGCTACAACACGCATGACACGCGGCTCAACCTCGCGGTTGCCGTGAATCCGCGGCGGCCGGGGAACAAGTAACAGCAAGTAGAAAGACCTCAAAGCGTCACCTCCGTCACACCCGTCGTGGACTTCAGTTGAAGCTTTCGAAAAGCCGTCTCGCATTTACGCTTGGCCTGCTGTTTCTCATCAACTTCATGAACTTTTACGATCGCCAGGTTATTGCGGCGATGGGGGAAAGCATCAAGCGGGAGTGGCAACTCTCGGACAGCCAGCTGAGTGGACTCACCACAGCGTTCATTCTCCTCTACGCCGTAATAGGCATTCCACTCGGCCGCCTCGCCGACGTGGCAAAGCGGAAGAACCTGCTTGCTGCCGGCGCGCTCGTGTGGAGCGGATTCACGGCGCTCTCGGGATTCGCCGGCAATTTCGCGGCCCTCTTCGCCTGCCGGCTTGGCGTTGGCGTTGGCGAGGCGACAGCGGCCCCGACAGGCAACTCGCTGATCGGCGACCTGTTTCCACCCAAGCAACGCGCGCGTGCAATCAGCATCTTCATGCTTGGTATTCCGCTCGGCGTCGGCGCGAGCAACATCATCAGCGGCATGGTCGCCAAATCCACCGGCGGCTGGCGCCCGGCGTTCTTCGTGGCGGCGGTACCCGGCATAGTCCTCGGCCTGCTCGCGCTCGCGCTGCCCGAGCCGCCGCGGGGCGCGGTTGATCCGCATCTCGCGGAACAGCAAGAGAGCTCGATCGAGAGCATCCGCACAATTCTGCGGATTCCCACAATGTGGTGGATCATCGCGTCGGGCGCGCTGTTCAATCTGAGCATGTATGCGCTGGCCGTATTCACGACGTCGTTCCTGATTCGCTTCCACGGACTCGACATCGACTACGCGAATCGGTTCAGTGGCGGCATCTATGGAATCGGCGGCGCAGTCGGAATGCTGTTCGGCGGCTGGCTCGGCGATCGGTCGGTGCGCTGGGGGCCCGGCGGCCGGCTGAAGTGTGCGGCGATCGCGTCGTTCCTCGCGGCGCCGCTCGTCTGGGCCGCGCTGCAGCAGCCGAAGGGCGCGTACTGGGCGTTCTTCTGGATCATGCTGACCAGCTGCGTGGTGCTGTATGTGTACTACGCGACGGTCGTCTCCACGATGCATGAGATTGTCGCGCCGCGCATGCGTGGCATGGCGATGTCAGTCTATTTCTTCGTGTTCTACATGTTCACGGCGATTGGATTGCTGTCGTTTGGCAAACTGAGCGACGGGCTGGCGGCGCGGGCACTCGCCGCGGGCGCGTCGGTGACCGAGTCCGTATCGATGGGACTGCACGAAGCGCTGTATGTCGTGCCGCTGATCAGTGCGATCATGGTACCTATCCTCTGGATTGGTTCGCGCACGGCGGTGGCCGATCACGCGAAGTTGCACGGAACCTCAGCGGCATAAACAAGAAAGAACATTCATGACTCGACCGATCCGCGTTTTTGCGCTCTTCAGCCTTGTGGCATTCTCTGCTGCCTTCGTCAACGGGCGCACTGAGCCCGTGCCGCAGGGCACGCAACCGTCCAACGTCACAATCATTCACGCCGCCACAATGCTCGACGGCCGCGGCGGATCGCAACGCAACGCATGGGTCGTGGTGCGCAGTGGGAAGATCGAGCGCATCGGCAGCTCGCCGATCAACATCCCGAACGCAAAGTTGATTGACCTCGGAACCGCCACGCTGCTGCCGGGATTCATCGACACGCATGTGCACCCGGGCTGGTATCTCGACAAGCAAGGAAAGCGCAACTCGCCACGCAGCGGCGATACGCCGGCCGAAGCGGCGCTCGCACGCGCGGGCAATCTCTATGTGACGTTGATGGCGGGCTTCACGACAATTCAGAGCGTCGCTGGCCCGGAAGATCTTGAACTTCGTGACGCAGTGGCGCGGGGTTGGATTCCCGGCCCGCGGCTGCTGACGTCAATCACGCAGCTGAGCAACGTGCGTGTGCAACCGGATTCGTTGCGTACGCTCGTGCGCGGGCTCAAGGCACAGGGCGCGGACCTCATCAAGCTCTTTGCCTCACAGGGACTCGGCTCCGGTGGAGCGCAGACACTTTCCGACGAACAGATCGGCGCGATTTGCAGCGAAGCAAAGGCGCAGGGACTCCGAACGCTGGTGCATGCGATCAGCGCACAGAGTGTCCGCGCCGCGACGCTCGCGGGGTGCAACCAGATTGACCACGGCATGTTCGTCACGGACGCCGAACTGACGCTGATGGCAGAGCGCGGCACGATCTTTGGACCGCAGGTGTGCCTCGTGTTGCAGAACTACGTGGATCACCGCGATGCGTACAACTTCTCAGATTCGGCGCTCGCGCCGCTGCAGAATGCGCTGCCGGTTGCGAGCGCGATGTTCTCGCGCGCCGTGAAAACGCCGGGACTCAAGGTTGTATTTGGCACCGACGCCGTGGCCGCTGCACATGGGCGCAACGCGGAGGAGTTCATCTGCCGCGTGGCGGCAGGCCAATCGCCAATGGACGCGGTGGTGTCCGCGACGTCAGCGGCGGCAGCCGCCATCGGACTCGGCAACACGATCGGCTCGATCGCAACCGGCTACGAGGCCGACCTCATTGCGACGGAAGGCGATCCGTCAAAAGACATCGGCGCGACCAAGCGCGTGGTGTTCGTGATGCGCGGAGGCGTGCGCTTCAAGTAGCTGAAACGCGCTACGTTGCGGTAATGACGCAGCGAGCGGCAAAAAAGGGCGAAACGCACCGCAGCGGCCGAATCGGTTGGCTGCGCGCCGCCGTCCTGGGTGCCAACGACGGGCTCATTTCCACGAGCAGCCTCGTGGTGGGCGTGGCCGCGGCCGCTCCCGCGCCCGGTGCGATTCTCGTTGCCGCCATCGCCGGCCTCGTCGCCGGCGCGCTCTCGATGGCCGCTGGTGAGTACGTCTCGGTCAGCTCGCAAGCCGACACCGAGCAGGCCGACCTCGCACTGGAGCAACGCGAACTTGCCGCGTCGCCAGAGGCAGAGCACTCCGAGTTGACCGCGATCTATGAGAGCCGAGGCCTCAGCCGCGACCTCGCGGTACAGGTCGCCACGCAACTCACCGCCTACGATGCGCTCGGGGCACACGCGCGAGACGAGCTCGGGTTCCATCCACACTCCCGGGCCCTGCCGGTGCAAGCTGCCGTGACGTCCGCCGCGTCGTTCGCCGTCGGCGCGGCACCGCCCGCGATCCTGGTCGTGCTGGTGCCGGCGAATGTGCTGACCCCGTCCATCGCCGCTGTTACCGTTGCCCTGCTACTCGTGCTCGGCGCCGTTGCCGGTCGCCTCGGCGGTGCATCGCCGCTGCGCGGCGCGTTGCGCGGCGCATTCTGGGGCGCGATGGCGATGGGCGCAACCGATGCCGTCGGGCGACTCTTCGGCGCTACGGTATAGCTGCGGCCAGCTTCTTTTTCTCGCTCGGCACGTCCGGATACGCGTAGTCCTTCAGCCCGCGCACGTACTTCTGCATCCACTGGATCTCTTCCGTGTCACGGACGCGCTGGTGCTTCAGCTTGCCGAAGCCGTGCGGCTCGTTGGGAAACCGAACGTAGCGCGACGGCACGTTGAACTTCTGCAGGCCCGCAAAAAAGTTCATGCTCTGCGCCGGCGTGTCGGTGATGTCGTTGTCGCCATGCAGCAGCAGCGTCGGCGTCTTCACCTTGTTCACATAGGTGAGCGAACTCTTCTCGCGGAACGCCTGCGCGTTGGTCCACGGGTCGCCACCGATGTACCAGAGACTCACGTCGAAGTTGAACCCCGGCCCGTATTCGCTCGTCCAGTCGCTCACCATCGCGCCGAGGCTCGCGGCCTTGAAGCGCGTGGTCTGGGTGATGGTCCAGCCGCCGAGTATGCCGCCGTACGACCAGCCGCGGAGTGAGATGCTGTCGGGCACGGTAAGGCCGCGCGCGATCATGGCGTCCACACCCGTCATGACGTCCTGGTAGTCGCCGCCGCCGATGTCGCCCATGTTACCGCGCATGAGTTTGTCGTCATAGCCCACGGAGCCGCGCACATTGGGCGAAATGAGCGCGTAGCCAAGTCCGTTGTAGACGTGCGCGATGGTGGAGAAGTTGTTCGTCCACGCGCCGGCAGGGCCGCCATGAATGTTGAGGATGAGTGGAATCGGTTTCTTGGCCGCTGGGTCATAGCCCGCCGGCGTGTGCACGAGGCCTTCGATGGTGAAGTCCTTCACGCTCTTCCACTGTACGACTTCGACTTTCCCCATGGCGATGGAGTCGCGCACCCAGGGGTTCGCGTCGGTAACTTGCACCTGACGGTCGGCTGTTTTTCCCACTGTGCCAACGTAAAGATCGGCCGGCGTATTGAAGTCCTGATAGCTGTAGAGGTACTTGGTGCGGTCTTTCGACCAGGACGAGACGCCGATCAGTCCCTTCGTGCTGGCGAGCTCGTCCATCTTGCCTGAGGCCATGTCGAGGCGGCGCGGCCAACGGGCGGTGCCGTAGCCGCCGGCGAAGTAGATGTATTTGCCGTCTGGTGTGAAGACCGGATTGCCGATCTGCCCTGCGTGCGGCTGCGTGATCTTCTTGATCGCTTTGGTGTCCGCATCAATCGTGAAGAAGTCGCCGTTGCCCGAATCCCACTTGTCGAGCGAGACGGCTTCGAAGACAATCGTGTGATTGTCCGGCGCCCAGGCCGGGCCGCTCTCGGGGCCCTTGTTGTCCGTCAGCTGTGTGATCCCCTTCGATGCGATATCGATCAGGTACAGCTCGGCGGCGCCACCCGTGTTGCGCTTGTTGTCCGCGCGGGCTGATAGGACGATGCGTTTGCCGTCGGACGAAACGTCCATCGCACCGATCGCCCAGTCGCGTTGCGTGAGGCGGGTGAGTTTCTTCGACGCGAGGTCGAAGGTCCAGAGATTGGACCAGCTCTCGGCGCTCTGCCCGTTGGAGCCCTCGTCCACATAGACATGGTCCCATCCGTCCTTCTTTTTCTTTTCGAGCACCGAGTCTTTTTCGGAGCGGCGGATGACGAAGAACTTTCCACTGGGATCAAGCGTCCAGTTCCCTTCGTTCTCCTTGAACTCAGTGAGCGCGAGCGCTTCGCCGCCGTCGAGTGACATCGAGTGCAGCTGCCGCACCTTGTTGACGGGGCGCAGGAAGTAAAGCGTGCGTGAATCCGGGGCCCAGATCATGTTGGCCGCGCCCGCCTCGCCGATAAACTGGCGCGCCGGAGTGGAGGCGTCGGTCGGTGCGAGCCACCACGTGGTCTTGGACGAATCGGTCGCGAAGTCGCGAGTAGCGCGGCTGTACAACGCCCACCGGCCATCGGGGCTGATCTGTCCGCCGCCGACATTCACCATCCGGAATCCGTCGTCGAGGGTCATCGGACGCTTGGCCGACTGGGCCGGCAGTCCGACGGCAAATGCGAGCGCGAGTGCAACGGTGACGGTTCGCTTCATATGACTGGTTCAAGGAGAGGTTCGATGCAGCCTATAAAGTGCAGTGCGGAGTCGCCCTAAGCCATACGCAACCCGATCCCTGCTGCCGACAGCGCCAATCCAGACACCCTCCCCCAGTGAGGCCGCGGATGGCCCCCACGACCGCGACCGGTGCAACGCCGTGCTCAGCCCGGCTTCGTTCACTCGACATCATTCGCGGACGTCATCTGGATGCTCGGGTGGTGCGTGGTGCTCCTCGCCGGGCTCGTGAGTCTCGCACCGTACTGGTCGTTCATCTATCCGGCGAACACCGAGCCGGCATTCGGCATCGCCGTGCTCTCTGTGCTCGTGCCCAGGATTGTCGTGATGGTCGCGTGCCGATGTTTTACTATCTCCTGCACCTCCCGGCGATTCACATCGCGGCGGTCGTGGTGTCGCTCATTCGGAGCGGCGCCGTGATCCCTCAGATGGTCGGCAACTTCCCACTCAACACGCCACATATGCCGGACGGATATCGGTGGAGCTTGCCCCTCCTCTACCTGGTGTGGGCGATTGTCATCGTCGCGATTCTCTATCCAGCCTGTCGCTGGTACGCGGCCCGAAAGGCGCGCAATCCCGGTGGGTGACTTCAATACATTGAGTGCATGACTGAACCACCGCATCCGTCGCCGAAACCGTCGCGCCCGCGCACGTCGCGCAACCGCTTCGACGAGTTTGTAGACGACTACAAGCACCGACGCCTCGACGATAAACTCGAAGAGCACACGCTCGGCGCGACGGACAAACCGCCGGCTGGCGCGAGAGCCTCGACGCCGGCACCCGCAAAGGGTTTGCTCGCCGCCAAGCTCACGCCGAAGCGCCGCGAATCACTCCGCGAATACATCCGGTGGCTGAAACCGCACCGTAACGCCGTTATCTGGTTCACGGTGCTGGCGCTGATCGTTGCGGGTTTGCAGATGATCGAGCCGCTGTTCATGCGGTACATCGTGGACAATGTGCTGCTGGTGAGCGGACTGGACACGGCAACCCGCATCTCGCGGTTGAATCTCGCCGGCGCCGTATTCCTCATCGCGATCATTTCGCAAAACCTGCTCAACGCGTTCAAGGATTTCCGTCAGCGCAAGCTGAATGTGAAGGTGATGCTGTCGCTGCGTCGCTCGCTCTTTGACCGGTTGCTCAACCTGCCGCTCCCCAAGCTCTGGGAGATGAAGACGGGCGGAATCCTCTCCCGCCTGACGGGCGACGTGGACACGACGACCGGCCTGCTCCAGCTGGCGATCGTCTCGCCGGCGCTGTCCTTGATTCGCCTTCTCATCGCGATCAGCGTGCTCACGGCGCTCAACTGGCGCCTCGCGCTCACCGCGCTGGCGATCATCCCCGGCATCATGCTGATCAGCTTCATCTCGGCAAAGCGGATCAGACCGATCTATAGAAGCATCAGAAAGGATGTCGAACAGATCGACGGGCGTGTGGGCGAGACCTTCTCCGGCATTCGGGTGGTACGCGCGTTCCGCCGCGAGATCTACGAGCTCCTCGAGTACATGCGCGGTCGCCACACGGTGCTGCGCAAGGAGATGTTCGCGCAGCGCCGCGAGATGATTATCTGGACGTCCTGGGGCTTGCTCATGGGCGCCGTGAACGTCGTCATCGTGTGGTATGGTGGCTACCTGAATATCCAGAAGGCCGCGACTGTCGGCGACATCATGGCGTTTCAGTGGTACACCTTCCTGCTACTGAACCCCGTCTGGAACATCGTCAACTCGTTTTCCGAGCTGCAGCGTTCGCTGGCGGCGATGGAGCGTGTCTTCGAGATTCTCGCGCTGCCAGCCGACAAACCCGACCGCCCCGGCGCGATGAATGCGCCCTCGCACGTAGACGCGATCACCTTCGAGAACGTCGCGTTTGAGTATCGCGAGGGTCGCCCAGTCGTGAAGGATTTCAGCGTGACGGTACCGAGTGGATCGGTGGTGGCACTCGTTGGGCGGAGCGGCGCCGGCAAGACGACGATCACCGACATCGTCGCCCGTTTCCACGACCCGACGAGCGGGCGCGTCCTGCTCAACGGCGTGGACATTCGCGACTACCGGCTCGGCACCTACCGCGATCTACTCGCGATTGTGCAACAGTCCGTATTCCTCTTTGACGGCACGATTCGCGAAAACATCGCGTACGGCCGTCAGGACGCCACGGACCCCGATGTCGAAGAAGCTGCGCGGCTCGCGAACGCACACGAGTTCATCGAGAAACTCCCCGAAGGCTACGAGACCATCGTCGGCGAGCGCGGCGTGAAGCTCTCGGGTGGCCAGCAGCAGCGGCTCGCGATCGCGCGCGCAATCGTGAAGAAGCCTGCAATTCTGATTCTCGACGAGGCCACGAGTAATCTCGACACCGAAAGCGAGCAGCTCATCCAGGCGTCGATGGCGGGCCTCCTCGCGGGACGCACGACCTTCGTGATCGCCCATCGGCTCTCGACGGTGCACCGCGCCGACCTCATTTTGCTCATGGCAGACGGCGCGATCGTCGAACGCGGCACGCATGAGGAACTGATGGCGGCCCGCGGCGTCTATCATGAAATGGTGCAGCGACAGATGGAGTCGCACGGCGAGCAGGTCGAATCGGTGCTGAGCGCATAGCAGGTGAGGGAACGCGGCAAGGGATAACAGTACTCCTTGAATTCTGCGAGCTCGAAAGACATCAATCCACGCGCGTCTTACTCTGGAGATTTGCAATGAGAGCGATTCCGATCATCCTCGCCGCTGTCTGCATTTCCACGGTTGCCGCATGCGGCGGCATGACGCAGTCGACGGCGGGCAGCACACCGATGCCACAGGCAGTTCCCGCTGGCACGCTGGCGCAGATCTACTACTGGCACGCGAAGCCTGGCAAACTCGAGGAGTACAGCCGATACATTCGCGACCTCGCCGAGCCGATCGATCACGAGGCCCAGCGCAGGGGCGCGTTTCTGAGCGTGACGACCTATGTCGCGCACGATACGGCGAGCGCCTGGACGCACATGCGCGTGTTCATTCTGCGCGACTCCCTTCAATTGAAGGGACTTTCCGGCGCGCTCGACAGCGCCGGCATCCGGCTCGAGCCCGACAGCACGAAACGCCGAGTCCGTGGCGCGTACTCCGCGTCGCTGCGGGACCGCGTTGGCGCTGTGACGGTGGAACTGCTCCGATGATCGCTGCGCGACAGTTGGTACTCGCGCTGGCGGCTCCGTTGGTGTTGGCGGCACAGGGCGCGCCAACAAAGGCGGACATCGTCGCCGCCGCCCGCGACGTAATGACCCGCGCGCGCTACGCGACGCTGGCCACCAACGGACCGGGCGCGCAGCCGCAGGCGCGCATTGTCGATCCGATGCTCCCTGACAAGGACATGATCGTCTGGATCGGCACAAACTCGCTCACGCGCAAGCTCGCCGAGATTCGAGCGAACAACCACGTCACCCTGCTCTACTTCGACGCCAAGGGCCTCGAGTACGTGACTCTGCTGGGGACGGCTGACATCGTCACCGATAAAACCGAGGCGGCGAAGCACTGGAAGGCCGAGTGGGAGCCCTTCTACAAGAAGGGTGCTGCCGGCGCTGATTTCGCCCTGATTCGCGTTCGCGCCAACCGCCTCGAAGTCGTGAGCCCGAGTCATAAGCTTGTGAACGACCCCCCGAACTGGCGACCGGCCGGAGTGAACCTCCCGTAGCGCAACACCGGCCGACCGGCACGGATCGATCCGCCACGGTCGCAGCGAGCCGCCTCACGCAGCCGTATGTTTTGTGACTGCGGCGCGATAGCGCCGACCGTGACCACCGCCCCACCACGAAGGGTTTCCATATGAAGAAGATCGGCCTCCTCCTCGCTGCGGTCTTTGCGTACCACACGCCCAACGCGAACACGACACCGACGACTGCCGAACTCGTGCGCTGGCAGGCCCAGGCGCAGAACGTCACCATCACGCGCGACGACTGGGGCATTCCCCACGTGCGCGGCAAGACGGACGCCGACGTGGTGTTCGGCGCGATGTACGCGCAGGCCGAAGACGACTTCAACCGCGCCGAGACGAACTTCATCACGTCGCAGGGTCGCACCGCCGAGGCCGAAGGCGAGAGCGCGATCTACCGCGACCTCAGGATGAAGCTGTTCATCGATCCGGATTCAATGAAGAAGATCTATGGCACGAGCCCGGAATGGCTGCAAAAGCTGATGGTCTCGTGGGCCGACGGCCTCAACTTCTACCTCGCGAAGCATCCTGAAGTGAAGCCGCGCGTGATCACGAAATTCGAACCCTGGATGGCGCTCACCTTCAGTGAAGGCAGCATTGGCAACGATATCGACGGTGTGAACGTGCCGCAGTTGAAGGCGTTTTACGGCAACGGGCCGGTGAAACTCTCGAGCATGCACTCGGGTTCGCAATTCGACCGCGCGGCACGCGCGGCTGATGCCGCGAAGCGTGTTGAAGACGCCATCGACAAAGAACCGGGCGGCTCGAACGGCATGGCGGTCTCGCCGAAGAACACGAAGAATGGTCGCGCGCTGCTGCTCATTAATCCGCACACGTCGTTCTTCTTCCGCGAAGAACTCCAGATGACGAGCGACGAAGGCCTGAATGCGTACGGCGCATCTACCTGGGGCCAGTTCTTCATCTATCAGGGCTTCAACAGCACCGCCGGCTGGATGCACACGACGAGTGCGGCCGACCGCTCCGACGAGTTCCTCGAGACGGTGACCGAAAAGGGCGGCAAGTACTTCTACAAGTACGGGAGCGAGGAACGGCCATTCATCGTCAAGACAATTACGGTGCCGTACAAGAGCGGCGCGACGATGGCCGAGAAGAAGTTCACGGTCTACTACACGCACTTCGGTCCGGTCGTCCGATCGGCGGGCGGGAAGTGGGTGGCGGTTCGCATCATGCAGGAGCCGCTCAAGGCGCTGACGCAGAGTTACACGCGCACGAAGGCGAAGAACCTCGCCGAGTTCAATAAGACGATGGCGCTGAACACGAACTCATCGAACAACACGCTCTTCGCGGACGCTGAGGGCAACATCGCCTACCTGCACGCGAACTTCCTGCCGCAGCGCGACACAAAGTTCGACTGGCGGCAGCCGGTGGATGGCAGCGACGCGGCAACGGAGTGGGGGGCACTGCTCCCCTTCGACAAGGCGCCGAACGCGATCAATCCGAACAGCGGCTGGGTGTACAACTCGAACGATTGGCCCTGGGCCGCGGCGGGTCCCGACAGCCCCAAGCAGGCAAACTTCCCGGCCTGGGTGGACAACGGCAGTGAATCGGCGCGCGGGCGACATGCGGTGATCGTCCTCTCGAACAAGAAGGACTTCACGCCCGCTGGCCTACGGGACGCGGCGTACGACTCGTACATGCCGGGGTTCGACAAGTCGATTCCTGCGCTGGTGAAGGCGTGGGATGCCGCGCCGGCATCGAACCCGCTCAAGGCGAAGCTCGCCGACCAGATCGAGTTGCTGCGGAAGTGGGATCTGCGCTGGAGCGTGACCTCGGTGCCGACGTCGCTCGCGATGTTCTACACGCCTGAACTTGGACGCGTTGCCGGTGGTGGTCGCGGTGGCCGTCGCGGTGGTGCCGCAGCCGCCGAGCCCTCGGGCGACCAGCTGCTGCAGGCGCTCGACGCGGCGTGCACGAAACTCACTGCCGACTTCGGCAAGTGCAACACGCCCTGGGGCGATATCAATCGCTTCCAGCGCCTCAACAACAAGATCGACTCGGAGTTCGACGACAACGCGCCGAGCACACCGGTCGGATTCCCGTCGGCCGGACAGTCGGGAACGCTGGCGTCGTTCGCCGCGCGCGCGTATCCGAACACGAAGAAGTGGTACGGCTCGAGCGGCAACAGCTTTGTGTCGGTGGTGGAGTTCGGAAAGGACAGCGTGCGCGCGAAGGCCGTGACCGCGGGTGGACTGAACAGCGTGGTCGGGTCGAAGCACTTCAACGACCAGGGCGTGCGCTATTCGACGGGCGACCTGCGCGACGTGTACTACTATCCGAACCAGCTCAAGGCGCACACCGAAAAGGTGTATAAGCCGGGGAACTAGCTCCGAGAGAGAAACCGCGGAGATCCACAGAGCAACTGCACGGAGAAAACGCGGAGACTACAACTGACTGGGGGAACTGCAACGACAGCCTGAATGGCGAACTGTCTTTGCAGTTCCCCCAAGTTTTTGTAGTTGCGGTCTCAGCGGCTTCTCCGCCCTCGTCTCTGCGAATCTCCGCGGTTCCGCAGTTAGCGCATGCGCGGACCGAGTGCGAGATTCGAACCCGTCCCCTCCACCCAGACGGTCGCATGCGCCCGAACGCACTCTTCGCCATTCCCTTCGTTGCCGCGTCGCTGGCGGCTCAGGCGTCCGTGCCGGCCGCCGCGACTCGAGCGCCATTTACGCTCGAGCAGGTGACGTCGTATCCATTTCCCAACGAACTGACCGCGGCGCGCTCCGCAAACCGCATCGCATGGGCCGTCAACGAGGCCGGTGTCCGCAACCTCTACGTCGCCGAGGGGCCGAGTTTCGCCGCGCGACGCGTCACGACCTACGCGGGCGACGACGCGCAGGAACTGACCTCCGTGCAGCTCACGCCGAATGGCGCGCAGGTGGTGTTCGTGCGCGGCGGCGATCATGGAGCAAACTGGGACGACGCACTCCCGGTGAATCCAGCCGCAGCCACAACGCCCGTGCGGGTGCAGGTCTGGTCGGTCTCCTTCTCCGGCGGCGAGCCCAAGCTGCTCGGCGATGGTGATTCGCCCGTGGTGTCGCCGCGCGGTGATGTGGTCGCATTCGAGCGTGGCGGCCAGGTGTGGACTGCGCCCGTAGACGGATCAGCACCGGCGAAGACATTGTTCACCGCGCGCGGCAACAACGCTGACGTCGTTTGGTCGCCCGATGGGTCGCGGCTCGCGTTCGTGTCGAATCGCGGTGACCACGCCTTCATCGGCGTGTACACAAGCGCCACCGCGCCAATCACCTGGATCGCGCCGTCCACGAGCCGGGACGGAAGTCCACGCTGGTCACCCGATGGCGCGCGAGTGGCATTCATCCGCCGTCCCGGTGCGGGTGGATCGCCGCAGAACATTCTTGAGCAGCGCCCTACGGCGTGGGCAATCTGGACGGCGAGCGTCGCAACGGCAGAAGGCACGATGCTCTGGACGTCGCCAAATACGCTGCGTGGCTCCGTGCCTTCGACAGACGGCTCCACCAACCTGCATTGGGCGGCTGGCGATCGAATCACCTTCCTGTCCTATATGGACGGTTGGCCGCACTTGTATTCAATGGCGGCGTCCGGCGGCACACCGCTCCTGCTCACGCCCGGCGCATTTCAGGTCGAGAATGTGAAGCTCACCAACGACGGGCGCGCGCTGGTCTACGCGGCCAATGCCGGCAGCGCACGCGATGATGGTGAGCGCCGGCACGTCTTCATGGTTCCGGTCGACCGCGCCGAGCCACGCGCACTGACCGCCGGCCCGGGCATCGAGACATACCCGATTCTCCTCGGCGATGGCACGACCGTCGCCTACCTCTCGGCAACGGTGCAGCGTCCTGCGGTACCCGCGATCCGCTCGATCGTCGGCGGCGCGGCAACCTACGTGGGACTCGATCGCATTCCCGCGGACTTTCCCGCCGCGCAGCTCGTGACGCCGAAGCCGGTCACGTTCACCGCCGAAGATGGCGTGGTCGTGCACGGCCAACTGTTCGAACCAGTAAACACACCTGGGGGCGCAGCCAGCGAACGAAAGCCCGCCATCCTCTACATCCACGGCGGACCGCAGCGGCAGATGCTGCTCGGCTGGCATCCGCTGGACTACTATGCCAACGGCTACGCGATGAACCAGTACCTCGCGTCGCGCGGATTCGTAGTCCTCTCGGTCAACTACCGGCTCGGCGTCGGTTATGGATATGAGTTTCATCAGGCGGCGGCCGCTGGGGCACGCGGCGCAAGCGAGTATCTCGACGTGAAAGCCGCGGGGCTCTACTTGAAATCACTGCCGCACGTGGATCCCGCACGCATCGGCGTCTATGGCGGGTCGTACGGTGGCTTTCTCACGGCACTCGCGCTCGGCCGGAACTCCGATCTGTTCGCCGCCGGCGTGGACATTCATGGCGTTCACGATTTCACGAGCGATGGATCGGGCGCCGGATCAGCGCTCGCGGCGGTGATGAGTGGCTCGGGGCGGTTCGAGCCGAACGACCGAGAGAAGGCGCTCGAGGTGGCGTGGAAGTCGTCGCCGGTGTCGTCAGTGAATACGTGGAAATCGCCCGTGCTCTTCATTCACGGTGACGACGATCGCAACGTGAAGTTCTCGCAGACCGTGGATCTTGTTCGGCGCATCGCCGCCAAGGGTATTGAATACGAGGAGCTCGTCATCGTGGACGACACTCACCATTTCATGCGGCACGCCAATCAGGTGCGCGTGAACGCAGCGATTGCAGCATACCTCGAGAAAAAGTTGAGCCGGCCGAAGATGTAGCCGGCTTGGCCAGCGTGCCGGACGTGGCGGACGACCGTCGCGGATGCGAGATTCTGAGAACTCTCCTTCCCCAACACTCCGTATGCGATTTGTCATCGTCATCGCCGCAGTAGCGACCTCACTCGGCGCCCAGAACCCCACACCACCCGCTGCCGGTGCGCCCGCCGCACAGCCGCCCGCCGCCGGTCAGGGCGCCGGTCGCGGCAATGCCCAGGCCGCCGGTCCCCGACCCTACAACACGGTCATCACCGACCGCGCGAAGTCCGAGAACGGGATCATCACCGTCCACAAGGTCGGCGACCGGTTCTTCTTCGAGGTTCCCGACTCCGCGTCGAAGCGCGAGTTCCTCTTCGTCACGCGCACCGCGACCCTCCCTGAGGGCCAGACCGGCGGGTTCGCCGGCAGCTCGAAGGAAGAGCGCGTCGTTCGCTTCGAGCGCATCGGCGACCGCGTGATCATGAAGAGCCAGAGTTATCTGGCCGTAGCAGATGACTCTCTTCCAATAGCAAAGGCCGTCGAGCGAGCCAACTATACGCCCGTGCTCGCGTCATTCCCGGTGCAGGCGTATGGCCGCGACAGCGCCTTTGTCATTGATGTCACCGACTTCTTCGCCGGCGACACGCCGGGCATCTCGGGCATGAGCGCCGCCGAGCGCCGCACCTACGGCGTCCGCCGCCTGGACCCCGCGCGCAGCTGGATCAGCGGCATTCGGGCCTTCCCGACCAACATCGAAGTGCGGCATGTGCAAACGTTCGACGCCGCCGATCCGCCGGGCGAGGATAAGACCGGCAGCACCATCTCCATCGAGATGCGCCAGTCGATGCTGCTGCTCCCCAAGACCCCGATGCGCCCGCGGTATGCCGACGAGCGCGTCGGCATCTTCACCGTGGGACGCGTCAACTATGGCCTCGACGAGCTGAAGGCCGCCGACCAGCGGTTCCTCGTGCGCTGGAGACTCGAGCCGAAGGATCCCGCGGCGTACGCGCGCGGCGAGCTCGTCGAGCCGGTGAAGCCCATCATCTACTATCTCGACCCCGCCACGCCCACACGCTGGGCGCCCTACGTGAAGGAAGGCGTGGAGCGCTGGCAAAAGGTGTTCGAGAAGGCGGGCTTCAAGAACGCCATTCAGGCGCGATACGCGCCCAAGAACGATCCCGACTTCGATCCCGATGATGCGCGCTACTCCATGGTGCGCTGGGCGGCCTCGCTCACGCGCAACGCCGTGGGTCCGAACACGCACGACCCGCGCACCGGAGAGATCCTCAACAGCGAGATCAACTGGTACCACAACCACATGCGGTCATACCGCAACTGGCTGATGATGGAGACCGGCGCGTCGAACCCTGGCGCCCGCTCGCTCGACATCAGCGAGGAAGTGATTGGCGAGACGATGCGCGGCGTCATCACGCACGAAATCGGCCACGCACTCGGCCTGCCGCACAACATGATCGCGTCGGCGTCGATCCCCGTGGATTCGCTGCGTTCCAAGGCGTTCGCGAGCAAGTACGGCGTCTCACTCACGATCATGGACTACGCGCGGCAGAACTATGTCGCGCAGCCCACGGATGGCCTTGCCCCGCTCGACTTCATCCGTCGCCTCGGACCCTTCGATGACTTCGTCATAAACTGGGGCTATCGCGTGTTCCCGACTGCGCGCACGCCAGAGGCCGAGCGGCCTATCCTCAACAAGCTCGTCACCGACGAAAAGGGGATGTTCGCGTACCGTTTCGGCGCGGGCAACTACACGGGCATCGATCCGCGGAACCAGACGGAAGACCTGGGCGACGATCCGGTGAAGGCGTCGACGTACGGCACCATGAACATGAAGAAGGTCGTGTCGAACCTCGTCGCCTGGACCACGAAGCCCGGCGAGGACTATTCAGATCTCGAGGAGCTGTACAACGAGCTGATCGCCCGCTGGTCGCTCTATTACGGCCACGTGACCAACGTCGTCGGCGGCGTCTATGTCGACAACAAGACCGCCGAACAGGGTGGCAACGTGTATCGAATCGTGCCCAAGGCGAAGCAGAAGGCCGCACTCAACTGGCTTGGCGAGAACATCATCGCCGAGCCCAAGTGGCTGCTGCCGCAGGACATTCTGTCGCGACTTGGCCAGCCGCAGCAGAGCCTTGCGACCCGCGCCGGCGGCGTGGTGACGAACCTGCTGAGCAACGCGCGCCTCGGCCGGATGGCGGAAGCCGAAACGTTCGATCCGGCAAACGCCTACCCGCTCGCCGAGTACATGGATGACGTGCGCGCAGTGGTGTGGACGAGTGCCGCGCCGGACGCCCACCGGCGGTCGGTGCAGCGCGCGCACATCGAGCGGCTCGCGCAGATCATCAACCCGGCGCCGCCTGCCGCTCCCGGGGCGGGTGGTCGTGGCGGCGGTGGTGGCGGTCGCGGCGGAGGACCGCCGGCGCCATTCACCGATGCGCCAAACGTCCCGCGCAGCGACCTCCCGGCCTTGGCTCGTGCGGAGCTCCGCGCGATTCAGGCGCTCTCGCGGACGCGCGGCGCTACAGCAACCGGTGCAGTGGCCAAGGCGCATTACGCCGATGTGGTTGATCGTGTGACGACGGTACTCGAACCGAGACGGTAGCGCGGCGAGCAGCGCACTAGCGCCGCGGAAACACCGCGATCACAGGGCAGTTGATCACGACACCGGGTCGGGGTTCCGCAACAAGGAATCCCGACCCGGTGAGCGTTTGGGCCTGTTGCCACGAAAAGAGTTTCGTGCGCTGATTTCCCGTGACCGCGCCCGCGCTCCAGTGCGTGAGATTCAGTTCCCACGCCGGCGAGTAGATCGGATTCTTGCCGCGCGCATCAGGCGCATGCTCGAGCGCATTCAGCGGCGCACGATCATCCACGAGCGCCGACCGAAGTCCCTGCCGCTC
>Ga0114969_10000599_pt1 | contig 31036 bp, 34 predicted proteins | sample M_130807_MF_Meta_FD_87316 | JGI IMG/M metagenome (GOLD analysis project Ga0114969, IMG submission 87316) | Freshwater microbial communities from Lake Montjoie, Canada to study carbon cycling - M_130807_MF_MetaG | ecosystem: Environmental > Aquatic > Freshwater > Lake | place: Lake Montjoie...
CGAAAAGGTGCTCATTCGGGACCATCTGGCCCGGGAGGTCTGGCCGTTGTTCGACACGGGGCGTCTGAAGCCGGTTACCCATCAGGTTCTCCCGCTTGCCGAAGCCGATCGTGCGCACCAGATCATGCGGGAAAGCGGCCATATCGGGAAAATCCTGCTGGCCCCGTAAATCTCCTTCCGTAGGGAGCATTTCGGGGTTAAGAAGGGCCTTCCTCGAAAGGCTGGTACCTGGAGAGCGGCGTGGGGTCCTGAAAAGCCCCGCTACGAAAAGGGAAATATTATGTCCGACAAGCCGTTGATGCCCAAAGCGACTGCCGTTTGGCTGATCGACAACACCCGTCTCTCCTTCGAGCAGATCGCCGAATTCTGCGGCATGCATCCGCTCGAAATCAAAGGTATCGCGGACGAGGACGTCGCGAAGGGAATCAAAGGCAGCGATCCGGTCAATGCGGGGCAGTTGACCCATGAGCAGATCGAACAGGCGGAAAATAACCCCGAAGTGCGCCTGAAGATGGCGCCGCCGAAGTACAAGATGCCTCACATCAAACAGAAGAAGACACCGCGCTACACGCCGGTTTCCAAGCGCCAGGACAAGCCGGACGCGATCTATTGGCTCCTCCGCAACCACCCGGAGCTGAACGACGCCGACCTGATGAAGCTGATCGGCACGACGAAAGCGACCATCGCCAAAATCCGGGACCGCGGCCATTGGAACACGCAGAACATCAAGGCGGTCGATCCCGTGACGCTGGGCCTGTGTTCTCAGATCGAACTGGATTTCGTGGTCGGCCGGGCGGCGCATCGCAAGCCGCGGTTGGTACGCAAAGGCGGTGACGGCATGAAGTCGATCGAAGAGACAACCGGCGGTCAGGCTTCCGTCGACGACGGGGCGAACGACGGCGAGTAACGCCGAGAGCATGATCAGATTACGTCAGATCATGCTCTCGTTTCCTTGGTTTGCCGCGCAATCTAGCGGCGAACCGCTAATGCGGCCTTGCCGTCCGAAATTGTAAGAAAGCGCGCAACGCGCGCTGGGCACTTCGCTGGATTGCGCTCTAAAATAGATATTTCGCGATCAACACGCCCGCGATGATGGTCCCGAGAACGGCCAGCATCACGAGTTCCAATCGCTTTTCGACGAAGTGGCGGATGGGCTCGCCAAACCAGTAGATGAGCCCCGCGACGATCGTGAACCGTGCGCCGCGTGTGATCACGGACAACAGAACAAACAGCGGGAAATTGTAGCCGGCAAAGCCCGAAGCGATCGTCACCAGCTTGTACGGGATAGGCGTCAGGCCCTTGATCAGGATGATCCACGCGCCCCACTGGGCATAGGACTCCCGGAACGCTTCCATGCTTTGGCCATAGCCGTAGACCCGGATCAGCCAAACGCCGAGCGAGTCGTAAAGGATGGCCCCTATCGCGTAGCCGAACATGCCGCCAAGCACGGAGGCGAGGGTACACCACGCGGCCAGCAGGAAGGCACGCTTGCGGTCAGCAAGGACCATCGGCATCAGCATCACGTCCGGGGCGATCGGAAAGAACGAGCTTTCGGCAAAGGAGATCGCGAACAGCGCCGCCCAGGCGTGCCGCCCGGACGCATTGGCCATCGTCCAATCGTAGAGGCCGCGAAGGAGGCTGCGCTTGGGCGTGGCGGTGCGTTCGTTCATAGAGGCTTTTCCTGTTGGGGCCCGCGTGGATCAAGCGGCAGCGCCGCGGGGGAGCTCTGAGGCACCGGCGAAAATAGGTCGCGCGTGTCGAACGGGGCCGGTTCTTTCATCCGCATGCGCGTGAAGGCGTAAAAGGCCATCGCGGCGTGTACAAGGGCTGTATAGATGAATAGTGAAAATGGCCCTGCCGTGGCAATCACGAAGGAGGCAAGCAGGGGTCCTGGGATCGATGCCGCCGCCGTTATCATCAACAGGCCTGCCGAAGCGTCGACGAATTCCGCCCGCGGCAGCCGGTCGTTGGCGTGCGCGATGGACAGCGAATAGAGCGGCAGCATGGTCGCGCCGAGCACAAACACGACGGCGTAAAAGAGATTTCCCGTCGGAAAGAGATACCAGCCCAAAGCGCCAAGGATCAGACCGCTGACGGAAGCCGCCGAGCATATCGCGGCAATCATCCAGCGCCGGTCCATGCCATCGGATATGCGGCCCAGCGGCCATTGCACCAGGGCGCCGCCGGCGATGAAGACGCTCATGAAAAGCGCGATATCCCGTGTCGTGAAGCCCAGCGATTGGCCGTAAATCGGCGCCAGCGTCCAAAACGCACCGTTCGCCAGACCCACCGTCACGCATCCGGCCGCGCCAACCGGCGATATGCTGAGGAGCCGGGGAATATCGATCCGCGGCCGTTCCCGCGCTGCGGGGGCGGGCAGGCGCGTCAGCCCCATCGGCACAACACAAATGCAGTAAGCGATCGCGCCAATGCTGAACAATTCGTACGACTGCGGGTCGCCCAGCAGCAGCAGCCATTGCCCCAGCAGCAAGGCGCTCAAATTCACGACGACATAGAGCGAAAGCAATCGGCCGCGGTTGGTATTGCTGGCGCGGTCGTTCAGCCAGCTTTCCACGCTCATATAGAGGATGGCCATGCAAAGCCCGGTGACGGCGCGTGCCGCGAACCAGACCGTCGTATTCGGCGACAAAGGCTGAACCAGCGTCGCCGCCGCAATCAGCACCGCGGCTACCGAAAAGGCGCGGATATGTCCCACACGGGAAAGGAGGCGCGGCCCCACGACGCAGCCGGCGACGAAACCCAGATAATACCAGGCGCCAAGCGCCCCGATGGCAATGTCGGAAAAGCCCGCGGCGTGCGCGCGCAACGGTGTCAGCGTTCCGATGAGGCCGTTGCCCATCAGGAAAAACGCAGTCGCAACCAGGATTGCGGCGATGCTCGAACCCGGCGAGGACATGGAGCGCAATGCGGGGAAACGCCTTCGGCGGCTTCTTCCGCTCTTGTACGAGAAAAACGCGGAAAGAGCATTATGCCATTCTCGGCACGATAGCCGCACCCAAAAGATGAGGTTGGCCCGGCGCGTGCTTGCCCGCTTGGAATGCTTTCTTTAGGTTCCCTTCCGTTTTCCACTTTGTTGTCCGGGTAGCATGGCGACGCGATCCAAGAGCGGTTCCCGCAAGAAGACATCGAAGACCAATGCGCGGTCTTCGCGTGCTGCTCCGGCAAAAAAACCGAAGGCGAAGCTCGTAAAGCCAAAGGCGGCAAAAGCGCCCACGCGTGCGAAAACCAAAGCGGCGGCGCCTAAGCAACGCCCGCTTGTTGGCAAAGCCCCTGCCAAGCCGGTTCCCGGCATTCGCAGGCGTCCCCGTTCCCGTCCGGCATTGCCGCAGCCACGGGCGGTTCCAACCGCGCGTCCCAAGCTGCTCGCGGGCAATCCCTACGACATGAATCTCGACCGCAATCCCGCGAATTTTCAGCCGTTGACGCCGGTGTCGTTCTTGCAGAGGGCGGCCCAGGCCTATCCCGATACCACCGCCATCATTCACGGGACCCAGCGATATACCTACGCGGAGTTTTACGCCCGCTCACGGCGGCTGGCATCCGCGCTGGCGCGCGAAGGCATCGGCCGTGGTGACACGGTGTCCGCGCTGCTTGCCAACACACCGGCCATGCTGGAAGCGCATCACGCCGTGCCCATGACCGGCGGCGTTCTGAATGCGCTGAACACGCGCCTGGATTCGGCCGCGATTGCTTTCATGCTGGATCATTCGGACGCGAAGATTTTCATCGTCGATAAGGAATTCGCCGATTGCGCCAATGGCGCGCTGGCGCTTGCGGCGGTGAAGCCGCGCGTGATCGTGTACGACGATCCGGTATTTCCGCAGTCCGGCGAATTATCCGATGCGGACGATTACGAAGCGTTCCTGATGAGCGGCGATCCCGGCTTCGCGTGGGAGATGCCGCAGGACGAATGGGACGCGATTTCTCTGAATTATACGTCCGGAACGACAGGCAATCCCAAAGGCGTGGTTTGCCACCATCGCGGCGCGGCGTTGATGGGTTACGCCAACATTCTTGCCTGCCACATGACGCAGCATCCCGTGTATTTGTGGACGCTGCCGATGTTCCACTGCAATGGCTGGTGCTTCCCCTGGACGCTGTCGCTGATCGCGGGCACGCATGTGTGCCTCAGATGGGTACGGGCGCGCGATATGTACGATGCGATCGCGGACCACAAAGTCACGCATCTGTGCGGTGCGCCGACGGTGATGTCGGTTCTGTTGAACGCCAGGCCCGAGGAGAAGCGCAGCTTTGCGCATCGCGTCAATTTCGTGCATGCCGCCGCGCCGCCGCCGGAAGCGATTTTGCTGGCCATGCTGGAGTCAGGCTTCGATGTCACCCACGTCTATGGGCTGACGGAAACCTATGGCCCCGCGACGGTGAACGAATGGCACGCGGAATGGAGCGATTTGCCATTAAAAGAGCAGGGCGCCAAGCGCATCCGCCAAGGTGTTGCCTACGCGGCGCTGGAGCAATTGGCGGTGCTGGATCCCCAAACGATGGAGCCGGTTCCGGCCGATGGCGATACGCTTGGTGAAGTGATGTTCCGCGGCAATATCGTTATGAAGGGCTATCTGAAAAATCCCAAAGCCACGAACGATGCGTTCGCCGGCGGCTGGTTTCATTCCGGCGATCTCGGTGTTCAGCACGCGGACGGCTATATTCAGCTTAAAGACCGTTCCAAGGACATCATCATTTCAGGCGGTGAGAACATTTCCTCCATCGAAGTGGAGAATGTGCTGTACCGGCATCCCGCCATATTGTTCGCCGCCGTCGTCGCCAGGCCGGACGCGAAATGGGGCGAAACCCCATGCGCTTTTGTCGAGAAAAAGCCGGGGCACGATCAGGTCAGCGAGGCAGCACTCATCGCCTTCTGCCGCGAAAATCTGGCCCACTTCAAATGCCCGAAGACGGTGGTGTTTTGCGAATTGCCGAAAACAACCACGGGCAAAATTCAGAAGTTCCGGCTGCGCGAGCAGGCGAAATCGCTCAACTGACGCCACGGATTGAGGGGCGTCAGGAGAAATCCGCAGCGCCTTAGTGGCTGTGCGTTCGCAGTCTTTCGAGTTCGTCCTTGAGGAGGAGCTTTTCTTTTTTCAGTGCCGCGACGCGCATCTCGTCCCAACTGCTATGCGCCAGTTCGTCCTCTATAAGCTCTTGAAGTTTATGGTGTTTGTCAGCGATTTCGCTGATGTGTGACTCTACAGCCATCGGTAGCCTCATGGTTAAAAGGCCCGGAAATTAGATCACCCTGAAAGGCCGTTGTCATCCCTTGAATCGCGCGAAGGTTACCTAAGGCTTTTCACCTCAGCGCGAGCAAAAAGAGCGTGAGACTGGGCCTCAGCCGGTATTGCGCCACAAGAAATCAGGCCTCGACAAGCGGCCTCACACGGGTCAAGAAGCGTTTTCGGCGCACCATGACAGACGAAGAAGAACAAGCCTTACACGCAAAGCTGGCGCAGCTCCGTCGGGAGCACGGCGATCTCGATGTCGCTATCGCCGCCGTTTCCGTAGCGGCGCATTGCGATCAATTGCAGTTGACGCGCCTCAAGAAGCGCAAACTGCAATTAAAAGATCAGATTTCGCAGCTCGAGGATGCGTTGCTGCCGGACATCTCCGCCTAACTCTTTTTCGAGCTTGTGCGTTTTTCCGCGTACATGGCCTTATCCGCGCGCGATATCGCCTGGTCGGGCTCTATCCCCGCCTGCAATTCGCAGACGCCGCAGGAGAACGTCAGGCTGACTGTCTGCCCATTCCACGTTGGAGGATTGTCGCGCAGGCTTTCGAGAAGGCTCAGGCTCTTTTTCATCGCCTGGTCCAATGTGGAATGGGCGAGGATGACCGCGAACTCATCGCCGCCAATGCGGGCGAGCACGTCGCCTTCCCGGATTTGCCCGGCGATCAGATCCGAAAAATGCCGCAGCACGGCATCGCCGGCCGAATGGCCATGGGCGTCATTGACCGTCTTGAAATTGTCCAGATCGATATAAACCAGGCTGGAAGGCGTGCCATAGCGTTCCGCGAAGGCCGTAAACCGCGAAACCTCGCGAATGAAGGCGCGGCGGTTCAGGATCGGGAGCAGCATATCCTGGTCGGCGGCCTTGGCCAGTTCCTCAAGCCGGACGTTTGTATGCTCCAACTCGTGCCGCAAGCGCTCGACTTCGTGCATCAACGTCATGATGGCGTCACGAACGCGCGGCGTGAATTCCGCTTCGGGAATCCCAAGCACCGAGGTGGTGACGTTCAACGGCGAAAAAGCCGATGCCGGCTCCTGCCCGTCAGCGGCCTTCCGGCCGCTCTTCACCCGGCCCGTGCGGCTGGTACGATCCGTCTTGCCGACTTTCATGCAATCCTGTTTGGAAGCATGCGACTCACCCATGCGCGAGAATTGGTAGCAAATCCGCCGGGCGCTGCGCAGCGAAAATCGCTTTCTTCCAGCGAACACACCCCTATAATCGCCCGCTTCCGATTGGGGCGCACCGCTCCGGTTTCGATTGAATGGAAGCTGAAATCCTCTTCATGCCTCAGCGCAAAAAGGCCTCTCCTCCCATCGCCGGCATCATTATGGGCAGCCAGTCCGATTGGCCCACCATGCAGGCGGCCGCCCTCATATTGGACGAGCTGGGAGTCTCCTATGAGGCGCGGGTGGTCTCGGCGCACCGCACGCCGCGGCGGCTCTACGATTACGCGACAACGGCCAAGGAACGGGGCCTGAAGGTCATTATCGCCGGCGCAGGTGGCGCGGCGCATCTTCCGGGTATGGCGGCGTCCATGACGGTATTACCGGTTTTGGGTGTCCCGGTTCTCTCCAAGAGCTTGAACGGGCTCGATAGTCTGCTGTCCATCGTGCAGATGCCAGGCGGCATTCCCGTGGCCACCTTCGCTATCGGGGAAGCGGGGGCCAAGAATGCGGGGCTGTTTGCGGCATCGCTTCTGGCCCTGGCGGACGCAAACCTCTCCAAGCGTCTGGAAGCGTGGCGCGCCCGGCAGACGGACGCGGTTGTGCTCCATCCCGACGACAAACCGAAAAGCAAACGCCGGTGAGCACTGCCAAGCTTTTGTCCGGCCCGCTGGCGCCAGGGGCGACGATCGGCATTCTCGGCGGCGGGCAACTGGGCCGCATGCTGGCTTTGTCCGCGGCGAAACTGGGCTTGCGCACGCACATCTTTTCCGACGAAAGCGAATCCTGCGCCTTCAACGTCGCGACCGCGGCGACGCGCGCGCACTACGACGATGCAGCGGCGTTGGCCGAATTTGCGGACGCGTGCGACGTGGTGACCTTCGAATTCGAGAACGTGCCCGACGCAACCGTGCGTGTTCTTGCCGAGCATGTCGCGGTAGCGCCGAACGCCACATCGCTGGCGACCGCCCAGGATCGCTTTCTGGAAAAAACCTTCGTGTCGGGCCTCGGCATTGCGACGGCGCCGTTCCGAAATGTGCTGAGCGAAGCCGAAGCGAAGGAAGCTTTTTCCGCGCTTGGCGGACCGGCCGTGCTGAAAACGCGCCGGCTCGGCTATGACGGAAAGGGCCAGCGCATTGTCCGCAGTGCGGATGATTGCGCCGCCGCGTTCGCCGAGTTCGGGCGTGTGCCGGCGATTCTGGAAAAGTTCGTCGACTTCGCATTCGAAGCCTCTGTCGTCGGCGCACGGGCGCGCGACGGTTCTTTCGCGGCATTCGATCCGCCGAAGAACGAGCACGAACATCACATCCTGCGCCGCTCGATCGTGCCCTCGCCGCTTTCCGCCGGCGGCGTAAAGCAATGCTTTGACATCGCGCGCAAAATTGCCGAGGCGCTGGATTATGTGGGTGTCTTGGGCGTGGAGCTGTTCATCGGACACAGTGGCGAAATCGCCGTCAACGAAATCGCACCGCGCGTCCACAATTCCGGGCACTGGACCATGGACGCCTGCGTGGTCAGCCAGTTCGAGCAGCATATTCGCGCTGTTGCCGGCTGGCCGCTTGGCTCTTGCGAACGCCATTCCAACGCCGTGATGGAAAACCTCATCGGCGCCGAAGTGGAGCCGTGGCAGGCCCTGGCGAGCCGTCACGCCGGTCTGCACATCTATGGCAAGCGCGTCGTGCGTCCGGGCCGCAAAATGGGCCACATCACGACGCTGTCTCCTTTGCGTTAATTGCCCTGCATTCCCGCGGTCGCGAGCACGGTCGTCAGGATGATGCCAAGCTGGCGCATGTTGGCGCCTTTCTCCACATCGAGCCATTCGTCCAAGGCGTGCGCGCGGTCGCCGGTTCCCGAGGTCATGGTGATGGCGGGAATGCCGATGCTCATCGCGACATTGGCATCGGTGCTGCTGGCTATGTATTCCGGCTTTAATCCGTGGGCTTTCATGGCCTCCGACGCAAACAGCACCAGCGGCGATTGGCGTTTCACGGTGACGGGCGTGTCCGCCGCGCTTGCGGATGCGCCGTCCGGCAGCGGCATCGATCCGGCAGGGCGGTCGCCGACGAGATCAAGTTTCACTTTGATGCTGCCGTTCTTGGTCGAGCGCGCTTTGTTTTCGGCAGCGGCAGCTGCGTTTGCGAGATCCTTCATGCGGGTTTCGAGCTTCGTCAATTCGGAAGGTGACGCCGAACGCATGTCGATTTCCATCCAGGATTCCATCGGGATGGCATTTACCGACGTGCCGCCTCCCGCGACGCTGGCGCTGTAGCTCGTCTGCGCCGGCACTTTGATTTCGCCAAATCCCACGAGGAATTGCCCCATCGCGAACATCGGATTGACGGTGCCGAACGCCGCGTAGCTGTGCCCGCCCGGTCCGTTGAAGGTGAGCTTGTAGCGGCGGCTCCCCAACGCCGTCGTCACCAAACGCGCCGGCGTGCCGCTGTCCAAGCCGATGAAGGTGTCGATCTTGTCCTTGTAGGCGCTTTTAAGGAACAGGTGCTTCATGCCCCGCAGGTCGCCCAAGCCTTCCTCGCCGACCGAAGCGACAAAAAGAATATCGCTGCCGGTTTGAATCTTCGCCGCATCCAGAGCGCGAATGAGCGCGAGCATGGCTGCCAAACCGTGCGTATCGTCCGACACGCCGGGCGCCAGCAGCTTGGTGCCTTCGCGTTTGACTTTGACGTTGGTGCCTTCAGGGAAAACGGTGTCGAGGTGGGCGCTGACCGCAATCAGCCGTCCGCCGCCGCCTTTGCGCAAACCGATGACGTTGCCTTCCTCATCGATGTGTACATCGGCCAGACCGTATCGGCGCATCAGTTCGGAATAGGCGCGGGCCTTGGCGGCCTCCTTGAAGGGCGGCGCGGGAATTTCGGTCAGCCGGATCGTTTCATCGACAATCCTGTCGTGATCCTTATCCAGAAAGGCGATGGCATCTTTGTATTTGCCGCTCGCCATGACGCGGTGAACCGCATCGGCCGATTGGGCCGGTGTTTGCGCCGCGGCGGATTGGATGGCAAGCGAGGCGGCAAAGACGGCAACAGCCAGACGGATCATCGGCGAGGCTCTCCTGAAGGATACCAAGGATAAGCGTAGTTCCGGCTCTCAGGCTATCGTCAGCGCGAATTGCCGCGGCGCAGGGCGTCGAAGAATTTCAGCGGGCCGGGGATTTTCGCCAGCGCGTCCTGGGCGTCCCGTTTGAATTTTTCGAACTGTATCACATTATCGATGCGATGCCCGAGGAACGTCCAGGTCGCCTGATTGCCTTCGCTGGAATCGCTGAACCAATAGGCCAGCGTCGTCGCGTACACGCCGGCCAAGGTGGCGCGCTTGGTGTAATAGGAAAAATCGCTCGAACGGTCGCCGCAAGCACGCCACATCGCATCGACCGTGCGAAGCGTGAGGCGCGTGGCCATGACGGCGTTCTGCGGTTGCGCCAGAAAGGCCGCCGCCCGGCGTGCGGCGTCCTTGTGGGGGACCAAAACTTCGATCCGCGCGCGCACCGCGCTGGCGATGCGGTCGCGAATTCGCGCCTCGGCCTCGCGGGCTTGCAGCATTTCCGCCATCCGCGCGTCCGCCCAGTGCGAAAACGCCTCGACCAGGCTCGCCGGGCCGTGCGGAAATGCATCGAGGATTTCGCCTTTGGATAGGCCGGCCCGCGCAGCGGCATTCAACAACGTCGTCTCCGTAAAGCCGGTCACCGGAATTTCGGTAAGGGCTTCCAGCAGAATGCGCTCGCGCAGGGTGTCGGTCATTCGTCCTCCTCGTCATCGCCGCGCTTCAGCCAGTGCTGAATTTCGCTTTCGAAGATGAACTTCTTCAGATCGCGCATGCGCTGCGGGTACAGCGTACCGTCGAGGTGATCGCACTCATGCTGCGCCACGCGGGCGTGAAAGCCCTTGGCCGTCCGCAGGATGCGCTTACCGTCCAGATCGTAGCCGACATAACGGATATGCCGAGGGCGTTCGACCCAGCCGCGCATGCCGGGCACCGAAAGACAGCCCTCCCACCCACCCTCGGTAGCCGCGTCGACCACTTCGATCACCGGGTTCACAAGCACGGTGAGCGCGGCGGTGTGGTCATAGACTTCGGAATCGGACAGGTCCGCCTCCGCCCGGGCGGCGGGCGCCTGGAAAATGACCACGCGGAGCGGCACATGCACCTGCGGCGCGGCAAGGCCCGCGCCATTGGCGTCCTTCATGGTTTCAACCATGTCGGCGACCAGCCGTTTGATCTCCGGCGCGGTCGGATCGCGAACCGGCTTTGCCACCTCGGACAAGACCGGATGCCCCATACGGGCAATCTTCAAAATAGCCATGCGGGCGATATGGGGTTAGAGGCCGAGGGCGGCAATGCCGGCCGTGGCCACCTGCTCGTCCTCAAAGCTCTGCACGCCGGAAACGCCCACCGCGCCAATAACCTCACCCTTATAAAGGATCGGCATCCCACCCTGGACATGGAAGGCATCCGGGAAATTCAGCACGCCGGGCCGGGTCTTGACCGTGTCCTCCCAGGTCTTCCCGGGACGGTGGGTCACCGCGGCCGAGCGGGCTTTCAGGGTTGCCACCTCGGCGGTCTGCGCCCTGGCGCCGTCCATGCGCTCCAGCATCAGAAGCAGGCCGGCATCGTCCACAATGGCGATTGTGACGCCCCAATTCTGTTTGACCGCTTCGGCTTTGGCGGCGGCCATCATTTTCTGAGCGTCTTCAAGGGTAAGAGCGGTTTTGGTACGCATGGTTCCTCCTCTGGCGAGAGCGGCTCGCTTTGCTCTGCTTGGCCCATGGCACGGTTCGGGTCAACCGCTCCGGAAATCAGCAAGAACGGCCCTTAAGAAGAATATGTTTGGGACGCGAACAAAGGAAAAAGGCGGTATGCCGCTATTTACGGGCTGGGCGCGTGCGGAAACTGATTTTCGGAAAGGGCCGGTAGTAGACAGTTTACGGCAGGTCTGATAGGAACCCGCGCCTATTTGAAATCAAGGAGCCCCGCTTGCAGATCATCGTTCGCGACAACAACATCGATCAGGCGCTGAAAGCGCTGAAAAAGAAGATGCAGAGAGAAGGCATCTTTCGCGAGATGAAGCTCCGGGGCGCTTACGAGAAACCGTCTGAGAAGCGTGCGCGCGAGCGGGCCGAGGCGATCCGCCGGTACCGCAAGCTGCAGCGTAAGCGCTTGCAGCGCGAGGGTTTGCTGCCGCGCTAATCCGCGTTTTCTCCTGATGGATGATTTGGGGCCGCTTTGTTGCGGCCCTTTTTCGTTTCAGCGGGGCGTGCAATCGGCGCAGACGGCCACTTCGACGGTCACATGCGACAGTCCGGTGTGGCGGCGGCGAAGTTCCGTCTTGATGTCGTCCGCCGAGCACGGCACCGGGCTGACGAGGGAGACGATCAGCCCCCGGTGACCCGGTCCAAGGCGCCACAGATGCATATCGGCAATGTGCGCCTTCAGGTCGCCTTCCAGCGTATTGCGGATGTCCTCCGACAAAGACGGGTCGTCTTCGACATCGAGCAGCACCAGTCCGGCTTGACGCATCAACTGAATGGACCAGCGCGCGATGACAAACGCGCCGAGCAAGCCAACCACCGGATCGAGCGTGCTGACGCCGAACCAGGCGCCCGCCGCCAGTGCGATCAACGCCAGAACGGACGTTGCCGCATCCGCGAGAACGTGCGCATAGGCGGCTTTCAGATTGTGATCGTGATGGCCATGGGCATGGCCATGTGGGTGTGCACGGTCTTCGGCGTCATCTTCCGCGTCGTGGTCGTCTTCCTGCAGGGCGAAGGCGCTGACGATGTTCACCAGCAGGCCCACGGACGCCACCACCATCGCTTCGCCATATTGAATCGGAACCGGCGCATAAATGCGCATGACCGATTCAAAGCCGATGCCGAGCGAGATGATTCCCAGAATAACCGCGCTGGAAAATCCTGCGAGATCGCCAAACTTGCCGGAGCCGAATGAAAATCGCCGGTTGGAGGCATGGCGGCGCGCCATCCAGTAAGCCCAGGCCGCAAGGCCCAACGCACCAACATGGGTGGCCATGTGTACGCCATCGGCCAGAAGCGCCATCGAACCGTAGGCGAGACCGGCAATGATCTCCACGACCATGAAGACCGCGGTGATATAAATCACCAGACGGGTGCGGCTCTCGGCGCGTGCCTGACCCGCACCGAGATACACGTGGTCATGCGTCCATGCGTGGTCGTGGCGTTCGCTCATGACGTCCGGTCCGCGTCCTCAACTGGTATATACGTGCAAAGAGCGCGTGCGGCTACGCTGGCACCCCTAAGGCTTTTTCATGCCGGACGACGAAATGGCCGATCACCTCGATCGGATGTGCGTCCACACGCACAAATCCCGCGCTTTGGTAGAGCGCCAGGAGCTTGGCGCGCGGCTCGCAGTCTAGACGCAGAAACGACCGGTTCTGCCGCCGCGTTTCGGCTTCGGCCCAAGCGAGCATCGCGTGTGCGTGACCTTGGCCCGCATACCGGCGCGCTACCGCCAATCGATGCACGTAAAAGGCTTGTCCCCGCTCATCCTGGGGCCAGAAAAGTTTGTCTTCATTGTGCAGGTACATGCAGGCGGCAAGCGCGCTGCCGACGCGCCCGGTAATCAGTTCGCCGGCCTCAGCAACCCTCGTCAATTCTTCGAAGGAAAGTTCGTTTGGTCCCCACAAGGGTTCGCCCTTGGCGACGAGCCAGTTGGCGGCCTCGTGAATCAGCGCATCGGTTTGCGCAACCGCTTCCATTCCGGCGCGAGCGATGACCAATGCCATGAGCGGTTCACCGCATCGTTGGCATCACATAGCTCGAATCGCGCGCACCCTTAGGCCAGCGCGCGGTAACGGTTTTCAGCCGCGTGAAGAACCGCACGCCATCGCTGCCGTGCTGGTTGGCATCGCCGAAGGCCGAACGCTTCCAGCCGCCGAAACTGTAATAGGCGAGGGGAACGGGAATGGGCACATTGATCCCGACCATGCCGACATTGACGCGCGAGGCGAATTCGCGCGCCGCATCGCCGTCGCGGGTGAAGATGGCAACGCCGTTTCCGTATTGATGTTTGGAGGGCAGCGCCAAGGCATCTTCGAAGTCGCGGGCGCGCGCGATTTGCAGTACGGGACCGAAGATTTCTTCCCGATAGGTCTGCATCGACGGTTTCACGTGATCGAACAGCGATGCGCCCAGAAAGAAACCGTTCTCATTGCCTTGCAGCGAGAAGCCGCGGCCATCGACGATAAGCTCCGCGCCTTCCTCTTCGCCCATCGCGATGTAATCCAGCACTTTCTGCCGGTGCGCCGCCGTTACCAGCGGGCCGTAAGCGGCATCGGAATCGGTAGGCAATCCTATCTTCAGGGATTGCACGCGCTTCTTCAGTTTGTGCGCCAGCGATTCCGCGATGCGCTCGGTGACTGGGACGACAACGGAAATCGCCATGCAGCGCTCGCCCGCCGAGCCGTAGCCCGCGCCCATCAATTCGTTCACCGTGGCGTCGAGGTCCGCATCGGGCAGTACGATGGCGTGGTTCTTGGCGCCGCCCATGGCCTGGATGCGTTTGCCGGTCGCCGCGCCCTTTGCGTAGACATATTCCGCGATGGCCGAGGAGCCGACGAAACTCACCGCCGCGATGTCTTCATCTTCCAGGATCGCATCAACGGCTTCCTTGTCGCCATTGACGACCTGCAGCACGCCCGGCGGTGCGCCCGCTTCCAGCATCAGTTCGGCCAGACGAAGGGGAACGCTTGGGGCCTTTTCGCTGGGCTTCAGGATGAAGCAATTGCCGCAGGCGATCGCGACGCCGAACATCCACATGGGTATCATGGCGGGGAAGTTGAACGGCGTGATGCCCGCGACGACGCCGAGCGGCTGCCGGATCGAATACACGTCGATGCCGGGACCCGCGCCTTCGGTGAATTCGCCCTTGGTCAAATGCGGAATGCCGCAGGCGAATTCGATGACTTCGAGGCCGCGCTGAATGTCGCCTTTGGAATCGGCGATGACCTTGCCGTGCTCGCTGGACAGCAGCTTTGCCAGCGCGTCCATGTTCTTCTCAATCAGCGCCTTGAAATTGAACATCACGCGGGCGCGCCGCTGCGGGTTCAACCCCGCCCATTCCGGCAGAACTTTCTGCGCCGCTTCGACCGCGCTGCGCAGTTCCGCCGCGTTGGCGAACGGCACGCGCGCCTGCACCTCGCCGGTCGCCGGATCGAACACATCGCCAAAGCGGCCGGACGCACCGTTCACATGCGCGCCGAAAATGAAGTGGGTCAGAGTTTTCATGAACATGTCACCTTGCGGGGGCCGGGACCACGAATGCAAACCTGTCCTGACTCTATCATCACAATATTATACCGAATGGCATCGCCGAGTGAATTGACGCACATTGAATTTGACCTTAGCCTTTTCGAAGGAAGCGTGGTTGATTGCGGACACCGGTATAGTCGGAATCCGTCCACGTCCGTCATTCCGTGTGAGTCAGCCAAGCGTAGATTATAGTCGGTGCGACCGCTCACGCGCCGATTTGAGCATTTGAGCTAACAGGATGGGGACGAACGATGGATTTGAAAGAACAGCTGGGCAAGATACTTCAGGGCGCAGCCAATCTGACCGTTATCACCTCTGTCGGCGATGTTGTGCTCAGCGGCACGATTGAAGATGCCAATGTGACGTTACCGCCGAACAGCAAAACTATGGTCACCAACATGAACATCCTAACCGGCGACATAACGTCAGTGTTCAGCGAGAGCTTTTCTGCCGAACCAGAGGGGCCGATGGTCAAAGTGCACGATGCGATGATCACAAAAGCGAATGACACGATAGCTCGCAACGTAGCGATCCTTCGTGAATTGATCGAAAAATTCGGCAGTGCGCTCTGATCAAGTCACGCTCACCGCAAAATCGATAGGCCTGCTCTCGTGACCTTGTTCGGGGGAGATGACAAGCTCGACTTGCCCGAAGTCGTACGCGGTCTCCTAAATCTTGAAATCAATACGATTATCAAGTCCAACATGACCGCAGAGCGCATGCCGGCCCTACCGCATGCGATCCTCGACATTGCGGGGGAGTATGCGCGTAAACTGGTGGAAAGCGGGGTCGATGTTACTCTCTTCCAACTGAGCTCGGCGACGGCGCGGCCGGCGCTCGATCCTTGGGCAACATTGCGCAGTGGAAGTGCCCCAATATCCGACGGGGACAGACTTCGTGTTTCAGCCGATACGTTCGATGCGCTCCGCTGGGCTGCAAACCGAGCCAATTCAGTGTCTGATGGTGCGCCTCCAGACAGAGCCGTTAGCATGCTCATTGAGCGCATCTGCAACAACTCTGACATGATTAAGGCAATTCTCACTCGCCTTAATGACATGCCCTTCGTCAAAGCTGCGCCAAACCGAGCAGAGTTGGCGCTCACCCCGCCCGATCCTAAAGGTTGGAAGGGTGTTAGCGCAAACGATTGGCTCGCAGTTAAGAAAATCTGGGAAGTCGGGACTGAAGAGGTCGTCGCTCAAACAGTTATACAGCTAGACGGCGACGTCTACACCCGGTTCCGGCCGCAAACTGATCCACGCACAGCTGAGTTGATCTTGACGGTGCACCAATCCTCCACCGAGGTCGCGGTTTCGAGTTGGCGGCACTTGCTGGATGTCGTCATCAAGATCGCAGGAGACGTGGCTACCGCAGTGCTGAAAAAGTGAGACCTTTCGAAAGTCTCGGCACAATGCTCCGGTGCGGCGATCTCCTGGTGGTGACTGAAGGGGCTATGCGTACCTCCATAAGCCTGGCTGGCGACGTTACGACTTCGTTGAATCGACAGATGCTGCCCGACGGCGGTCCGCACGCGGCCGAGTTCGCGGCCTTGGCTCAATCTCACGGAGTGGCTGTGGCCTCGGCAGTGCGTCGCATTCAAGATGATCTGAAGCTTGTCGAAACCGTCGTGCGGGGAGGTACCATACTCCTAAGTGGACTGGCATTGGTGCTATTCTATTTTGCATTTATGAGAGAACTAACTTTTCCTGACCTCCTTGGCGCCGCATTTGATGCGCTGGGTGTAGTAGTATGGCGTTGGACTCCCGGAGCGCTAATGCGAACTCTATTGCGGCGCGCCCTAAGCGGCCCCTGATGCGCCGCCGGGGCAGCGTAATATAGCCTTCGCGGTGCGGATGCCGTTGATTTTTAGGAGCAAACGGAAACCACGTCTTTGGCGAGCCGAGCCGAGCAGCGGCGTAGGCGTCGTGTATATCAGCCGCCGTCAAATCGGGACTGCATCCAGAAGATCGTCAGTGCTCATCCCGCTCGCGAATTCCCGCATGATGTGCTCGACGGCTATTCGCGTGCCCTTGATGATAGGCTTGCCGACCATCACCTTTTGGGTTGATCACGATCCGCTTGAGAAGCTCGTCCATGGCGCAATCTCTCATTGCACCAAATCTATAGCACCGGTTGTGAAAACGGATTACCCGAGGAACTTGACGATTTCTTCCGTCATCTTCTTGGCGTCGGCGAACAGCATCATGGTGTTGTCGCGGAAGAAGAGTTCGTTCTCGATGCCGGCATAGCCCGAGCCCATGCCGCGCTTGATGAACAGCACGGTCTTGGCTTTTTCAACATCCAGAATTGGCATGCCGAAAATGGGGGACTGCGGATTGTTCTTCGCGGCTGGGTTGGTCACGTCGTTCGCGCCGATGACATAGGCCACATCGGCCTGCGCGAATTGCGAATTGATGTCTTCCAGCTCGAAGACTTCGTCATAGGGCACATTGGCTTCGGCCAGCAGCACGTTCATGTGGCCGGGCATGCGGCCTGCTACCGGGTGAATGGCGTAGGAGACTTTCACCCCTTCGTGCTTCAGCTTGTCGGCCATCTCGCGCAACGCATGCTGCGCTTGGGCCACCGCCATGCCGTAACCCGGCACGATGATGACAGAGCCTGCGTTCTTCATAATGAAAGCCGCGTCTTCGGCCGAGCCCTGCTTCACCGGGCGCGTCTCTTTTGCGCCGCCCGCAGCCGCCACTTCGCCGCCGAACCCGCCCGCGATCACCGAAATGAACGAGCGGTTCATCCCCTTGCACATGATGTAGGAGAGGATCGCGCCCGACGAACCGACAAGCGCGCCGGTGATAATCAGCGCGGTGTTTTCCAGCGTGAAGCCGATGCCGGCCGCGGCCCATCCCGAATAGGAATTGAGCATCGACACGACCACCGGCATATCGGCGCCGCCGATGGGAATGATCAGCGTGATACCGATGACGAACGACAGGACGGTGATGGCCCAGAACGTCCAGACTTCCTGCGCGACCACGAAATAGACAATCAGGCCGACGATGGCGCCAGCGATCAGAATATTGATGACATGCCGTGCCGGCAGGATGATCGGCGCGCCCGACATGTTGCCGTTCAACTTGGCGAAGGCGATTATCGAACCTGCAAAGGTGATGGCGCCGATGGCGACGCCAAGGCTCATTTCGATCAGGCTTTGCGTGTGAATAGCGCCTGGCTCGCCGATACCATAGGCCTGCGGACTGTACATCGCCGCCGCCGCAACCAGCACGGCCGCAAGACCCACCAGCGAGTGAAAGGCGGCCACCAATTGCGGCATCGCTGTCATCGCAATGCGCCGCGCCGTGACCGCGCCGATGGCGCCGCCAATGCCGATGCCTGCGACGATCATGCCCCAGGTCAACGCGTCGGTGACGTGCGCTACGGCGAGCGTGGTGAGGATCGCCAGCGCCATGCCGATCATGCCGCGGTTGTTGCCCATGCGGGCCGTTTCCGGCGAGGCAAGGCCCCGAAGCGCGAGGATGAAGAGCACGCCCGCGACGAGATAGAGCAGTGCGGCGATATTGGCGTTCATCGGGGCCGCCTCACTTCTTCTCTTTCTTCCTGTACATCGCAAGCATGCGCTGCGTGACCAGGAAGCCGCCGAAAATATTCACGGAAGCCAGAATGAGGGCGAAGAAACCCAGGCCCTTGGAGATCCACGATTCATTGGAGAAACCGGCCACGGAAACCGCCAGCAGCGCACCCACCACGATCACCGAAGAAATCGCGTTGGTGACGCTCATCAGCGGCGTGTGCAAAGCGGGCGTCACGCCCCAGACGACGAAATAACCGACGAAAATCGCCAGCACGAAAATCGAAAAGCGGAAGACGAAGGGATCGATCGCTTCCATCATGTTCTCCGTGAGCGGATAGACCGGCGGCAAAGGGAGATCGTCATGGCGCGCCTATTTCGGTTGCAGCGCGGGGTGGACAATGGCGCCATCGCGCGTGATGCCCGCGCCTTTGATGATCTCATCATCCCAGTTCAGCGCCAGCGCGCCGCTTTTCTTGTCGACGAACAGGCTGACAAAGTTAAAGAGGTTGCGCGAGTACAGGCTGGATGAATCGACGGCCAGCCGTCCCGGCAGATTGGTGTAGCCTATTAAGGTTACCCCGTGGGATTCGACCACCTCATTGGCGCAGGTGAGCGGACAATTGCCGCCCTGCTCGGCGGCCAGATCGACGATGACCGAGCCGGGCTTCATGGTCTTGAGCATCTCTTCGGTCACCAGCACCGGCGCTTTGCGCCCGGGGATCAAGGCTGTGGTGATGACGATGTCCTGTTTCTTGATGGTCTCGGCGATCAAGGCTTCTTGCTTGGCCTGATATTCCGGGGACATTTCCTTGGCGTAACCGGCGGCGGTCTGCGCCTGCTTGAACTCATCGTCCATGACCGCGACGAAGGTCGCGCCAAGGCTTTCGACCTGTTCCTTGGTCGCCGGGCGAACGTCGGTGGCGGACACGATGGCGCCCAAACGCCGGGCGGTGGCGATGGCCTGCAAGCCCGCGACGCCCGCCCCCATCACCAGCACGCGCGCGGGCGCGATGGTTCCGGCGGCGGTCATCATCATGGGCATGGCGCGGCCGAACTGGGCCGCCGCATCGATCACCGCTTTGTAGCCGGCGAGATTGGCTTGGCTGGAAAGCACGTCCATCGCCTGGGCACGCGAAATCCGCGGCAGGAATTCCATCGCGAAAGAAACGATGCCCGCTTCGGCGAGTTTGGGGAAAAGAGCTTTTTCGGTAGCCGGGGACAGCAGGGCCACCAGCACCGCGCCGCGCTTCAGCAGGCCGACCTCATCGTCGGACGGAGCGCGCACTTTGAGAACGATGTCGGCATTGCGAAGGGCTGAGGCCGCGTCGGGCGCAATGGAAGCACCCGCCGCAACGTAATCGGCGTCTGATATGCGGGCTGGGCCACCGGCGCCGGTTTCCACCGTCACCTCGAGCCCAAGGCCTTTCAGCTTTTTGACAGTCTCTGGGACAGCGGCAACGCGGGTTTCACCGCCGCGCCGTTCCTTCGGGATTGCTACGATCATGGCCATCCCGCGGTCTTTGCCCGAATGCCCGCTCAGTATCCGTTATGGGTGCGGAAAATCGCGAGCAGCGCCGCCAGTATGATCAACGCAATTGTCGACCACTTCGACGTGTTCCAAAAGGCGAGGTAGGTTTTCTGTTGCTCGGAGATGTCCATGCCGCCCGGAGCGGGCGCGTGTGAATGATGATTGTCGGCCATGAATGCCCCCGAACATTTTTCGTGAATGTCTGCGAACTATAGCAAACGACAGGCAAGAGCAAAGCGGCGAAGCCTCGCATGGGAAAGCTTAACGGCGACTTATCGTCGCGCCGGGGATTGATCTTCCGCAACTGTGTCGCCGGGCATTGCGGGACACTGGTGCAAACTGGGACGGATTTTAAACAGGCCTTTACGTTCGACCGCGACAATGCCGATCGCCCCTCCAACCCGCCGGGTCCATGAGCCAAACCGTTCTTATTGTCGATGACGATCCCGTCCAGCGGCGGCTGCTTGAAGCGGCAATCACCCGCATGGGCTTGCAGACAATGACGGCTCCCGGGGGCGGAGCGGCCCTTGAGCTGCTTCTCTCGCCCAAGGGCGAGCGGGTCTCGCTCATGCTTCTCGACCTGATGATGCCCGAGGTAGATGGCATCCAGGTTCTGACCAAGCTCAGGGCGGTCAATCCTAACCTTCCGGTTATCGTGCTGACCGCCAATGGTGGGATCGACGCCGCCGTTGAAGCCATGCGCGCAGGCGCCGGGGACTTCCTGGTAAAGCCGGCCAGTCCGGAGCGGATCAAAGTCTCCATCCAGAATGCGCTCAAGCTCGGCGCGCTCTCGGGCGAAATCACGCGGCTGAAGAAGAAACAGCAAAACCGGCTGGTGTTCGACGATCTGATCGGTAGAAGCCCAGCCATGCGCCAGGTCATCCGCGTCGGCGAACGCGCGGCGCAATCCACCATTCCCATCCTGATCGAAGGCGAATCGGGCGTCGGCAAGGAGTTGATCGCCCGCGCAATCCAGGGCTGCTCGGACCGGGCCGGCAAGCCGTTCATTACGGTCAATTGCGGCGCCATTCCGGAAAACCTGATCGAAAGCATCCTGTTCGGGCACGAGCGCGGCGCCTTTACGGGCGCGACCGAAAAGCACCTGGGCAAATTCCAGGAGGCCGATGGCGGTACGCTGTTTCTGGACGAGATTGGCGAGCTGCGTCTCGACATGCAGGTCAAACTCCTGCGCGCGCTGCAGGAAAGCGAAATCGATCCGGTGGGCGCCAAACGCCCGGTGAGGGTCGATGTACGCATTATCTCGGCGACAAATCGCGATCTGGCGGAGCTGACGCGCGAAGGCCGCTTCCGTGAAGACCTCTATTACCGTCTGAACGTCTTTCCGGTCATGATCCCGCCCTTGCGCGAACGGCGCGAGGACGTTCCTGCGCTGGCCCAGCATTTCGTGGCGCGCTTTGCCGCCGAAGAGAACAAACAGGTCTCGGGCTTCACGGCCGAGGCGCTGGAATTGCTGAACGCCTATTCCTGGCCGGGCAATGTGCGTCAGCTCGAAAACACCATCTTCCGCGCGGTTGTCCTGTGCGATTCCGATGCGCTGGACGTGGTCGATTTTCCGCAAATCGCCAGCGCGATGGGTGTGACGCCACGTGTGCGTGCGCAGAGCGAAGCTGTTGGTTTGAACGAAGACAATGCCGCCGTGCCGCGCCCCGCCGCGGCTGTGCGGCCCTCAAGCCCCTACGCCATCGCCGGCGTCGATGAATCGGGCCACATGCGCAAGCTCGAAGACCTTGAGGCGGAAATCATCCGCAGGGCCATCGCGCGCTATCACGGCCGCATGTCCGAAGTCGCACGCCGGCTCGGCATCGGGCGCTCGACCCTCTATCGCAAATTGAAGGACCTCGGTTTGGAGGAAGAAGCAGGGGTGTCTCCCGAGGCTGACCGCGAGAATACGCTCGCCGCTAACGGTTGAGCGGCTCTATCGCCCCGGCGCCGTAAGCATCGCGCCGTGCTCAGGGCCGTCAAGGCCGCTGCGCGCCGCTTCGCGGTGGCCTGACGGCCAGCCTTGACCGCCCTTGCGCGCGGCGCCCGTGTGAATCGTGGCCGGGACGGAGAAACAGCTCCGGCCAAACAAAGAAACTGGCGCAATCCGGTTTGAGAAATTAAGGCTCAAGATCGCCTCCCCCTCGTGGGGAGGCCAAAATTGGTCGCGTCTTCCGCGAGCAATTTCGGGTGGGGGGAACTGTCCGTAATCGCAGGTAATGCAGGTCGTGCGTCAGCGATTGCCTGTTTCGGGTGGTGACGGTTCCGGGTCCCGTGGGGCTGGCGCTGCGTCAGGCCAGGGCGGGATGGGCTTGGTCTCACCGGGCATCAATCCGCCGACGTGATCGACCAGCGCCTGATATTGCGTATCGCCCGGCATCAGAACCAGGACGGCCTCAGCACGTCCGCTCGAACCGGGTCCTGGCACGCCAATCATGATGCTTCCATCGGCCTGCATGCGCGCGACCCCGATGGAATTGCTCTCTGCCGGATTTTGCGCGCGCGGAGAAGGTGTTTCGGCCGCCAGAACCGATCCCGAAAACGCCAGTAGGAGGGCACTTACGGGACCGCCAAGGTTCATCCCCTCAGCTTCGCATACCCAGCGCTGAAAGATAGAGGTCCAGGATCGCTTCCATCTCCTGCCGGTCGGCCTTGTCCAGCTTCCGGATGCGGATGACCTGACGCATGATTTTGGTGTCGAAGCCTTGGCCCTTGGCTTCGGCATAAACTTCGCGGATGTCGGCGGCGAGCGCGGCCTTTTCTTCTTCCAGGTGCTCGATCCGCTCCACCAGCGATTTCAACTGTCCTGCTGCGAAGCCCGACTTGGTCATGGCCGCCCTTTCAATGTGTACGCTAAAGCATGATCTGATTGAATCAGATCGTGCTTTAGCTTCCTTGGTTTGCCGCGCAATCTAACGGCGAACCGGCGTCCACTTCGCCGGATTGCGCTCTAAGGCCCTGCGATAGACCGAAAGCGCCGGGCATGGAAAGGCAAGGAGCGCCGCTTAGCTGTGAGTCTTCTGGCTCATCGCCTTGGCGAACTCGGCCTGCTGTTCCGGCGAAGCCTCTTTCTGGTAGCGCTCTTTCCATTCAGCGGGAGGCATTCCGTATACGATTTCACGCGCCTGATCCTTTTCCAGCGTGATCCCCTTTTCCGCCGCGGATTCGCGGTACCAGTCGCCCAGGCAGTTGCGGCAAAATCCGGCAAGTCCCATCAGATCGATGTTCTGCACATCGGTACGGGCGCGCAGATGCGCGACCAGACGCCTGAAGGCGGCGGCTTCCAGTTCGGTGCGGGTCTTTTCGTCCATGGCAGGTCCTTTTGCGGCCGGCGGCAAAGGCCGGGTGAATTGAATGGCAGGGGCGCCCATTGCCTCTATAGCGTCGCGCAAAATGCGTTCCAATCGGGCGGCCCAGAGGGTGACGCCGTGTTCGCTGGCAATCAGATCCTGGCGTACTTCCACAAGAACGTGCGGCAGGCCGTTCATGGTGCCATGCCGGTAAAGGCAATCGTTCTCCAGCGCGCCCGTGTAGGGTTCATTATCGCCTGCGACGATGTCGCTCTCATGCTGCAGCCGTGCCAGCAGCGGCTGCGCCAGCCGGGCGTCCTTGTCCCACAGCACGCCAATGTGCCAGGGCCGCGGCTTGCCCCGCCAAACCGGCGTGAAGCTGTGCATGGAGATCAGCACCGGAACCCGCCCCGCCGCAAGCGATTCGGCAATGCGGGCGGCAATCGCCTGATGATAGGGCGCATGATACCGCGCGATGCGATCGGCGATCCCTGCGGCATCCAAGTCCCGGTTGCCGGGCACAATGCGTCCGTCGGACAGCTTCATGACGACGGTTGGGTCGTCCTCCCCGCGGTTGAGATCGACGACCAGGCGGGACCAGCGCGCGATGAAGGCGGGGGCGGCGAATCGGTCCGCAAGCGCGCGGGTCAAACGCGCCGCCCCGATGTCATAGCCGATATGCCGCTCGAATTCGGCCGGCGGCAGGCCCAAGGATCCTAACTCTTCAGGAACTTTGTTGGAGGCATGGTCGCACAGGAAGATGACGCCGCCGGGCGCTTCCGGGTTGTGCAGTTCATAGGCGCTTGCGTCGCAGGCCGTTGTCATGTCCGCATTGTACCGTGTTGCCGATTCGATTTGCCCGGCCGGCGCGGGAATATCTCTGGCCTGCAATCCTTTCAGTTTGCCCGGCGCGGTCCCATCCTGGAATTGGCCGATTGACGCAAGCCGGAATTTGGAGATTCTCGACCAAATGCGCCGCAGCCGAAAAACCAAGATCGTTGCCACGCTGGGACCGGCCAGCCATACGCGGGACCACATTCGAGCCTTGTTCGTCGCCGGGGTCGATGTTTTCCGCATCAATATGAGCCACACCAGCCACGCCAATCTGACCACTTTGGTCGAAACGGTGCGCGCGGTCGAAAGCGAGGTCGGACGGCCGATTGCCATTCTGGTCGACCTTCAGGGTCCAAAGCTCCGGCTGGGGAAAATCGAAGGCGGTGAACGGCGGCTGGAAACCGGCAAGACCATAACATTGGTGCGCGCCGAGACGGCGGCGGGTGCTGAGGAACTGCCCATTCCGCATGCCGAAATCTTTGCGGCGCTCAAGGCCGGCTCCAGTCTGCTCATCGATGACGGCAAGGTGCGGCTTCTGGCCGAGCGGGTGACCGACTCGCGCATCGACGCGACGATCATCCAAGGCGGGATGGTCAAGAACAACAAGGGCGTCAATCTTCCCGACACGCTGCTGCCGATTCCGGCGCTGACCGCGAAGGACCGCAGCGATCTGGATTATGCGCTGTCGCTGAATATCGACTGGCTGGCGCTGTCGTTTGTGCAGCGCCCCGACGATGTCGCCGAATTGCGTAAAGCCGCGGCGGGACGCGCGGGCGTCATGACAAAGCTGGAAAAGCCGTCGGCCTTCCGCGTGCTCGATGAGATCATCAGCCTGTCCGATGCCGTGATGGTGGCGCGCGGCGATCTTGGTGTGGAGCTTCCGCTGGAAGCCGTGCCGGGGCGCCAGAAGCAGATCATCCAGGCTGCGCGGCATGCCGGCAAACCGGTGGTCGTCGCGACGCAGATGCTGGAATCGATGATCCTGAGCCCCATTCCAACCCGCGCCGAAGTCTCTGACGTCGCCAATGCCGTCTTTGAAGGCGCCGATGCGGTCATGCTGTCGGCCGAGACGGCGTCGGGGGCTTTTCCCGCCGAGGCGGTGGCGATGATGGACCGCATCGCGCAATCCGTGGAAACCGATCCGCTCTACCGCAACATCCTGAACGCGCAGCGGCAGGACCCCGAAGCCACACTGCCGGACGCGATACTGCACGCCGTCCATGACGTGACGCACACGATCAACGCCGCGGCCATTGTGTGCTGGACCAAGTCGGGTTCGACGGGCCTGCGGGCGGCGCGCGAGCGTCCCGATGCGCCGATTCTGGCTCTGACGCCTATTCGCGAAATGGCCCGGCGGTTGACGCTGGCCTGGGGCTTGCACTGCGTTGAAACCGAAGACGCACACGATCTTGACGATGTGGCGCAGCGCGCCTGTCAAATCGCGTTTGCGCAGGGCTTTGCCAAGCCGGGCGAGCGCGTGGTGATCACGGCCGGGCTGCCCTTGGGCACGCCGGGCGCAACCAACATGCTGCGCGTGGCTTTTGTGACGGGCAAAAATCCGTAGGGGCGGCGTTTACGAGCCGACGTAGCAGGGCGGAAATTCGAATTTGTCGATCCGCTTCTCGATAAACAAGAAACTCACATCGTGCAGCCGCGCCCGGAATTCGTTCGGTGCGGAATATTCGATCGTGTACGAATTATCGAACACGTCGGGTTTGCCGTCGATGGTGATGGATATCATCCGCAGCACGCCATCGCGCACCGACCATTTGCCGGTTTCGGTCTGCCGCCAGACGACTTCGTTTCGCACGCATTTGCGGAATTCGGAGTGGAATGTGCCATCGGCCGCATAAGCGTCGATGTAGGAGATGCTGGGATCGTCAGGCTCTCCGACGCCGTACCAGTTCCCTACGATGGCGGAAGCGGGGATGTTCAGCCCGCGCTCAACTTGTGCGGCATTCGCGGGTTGAAACATGGCGATTAACCCAAGCGCCAAACACGCAATCCGAAAGTGACTCACCCGATTATACCAAAGGCCTTTGATCCAGCCCCCTTTTGTCATGGCCCTGCTTGACAGGGCCATCCAGCAAGCGCGCGTCTGCGCGCGGATGCGCCCTACGTTCTCCTGGGTGGCCCGCTTTTGCGGGCCATGACACGAGGAGTCGATAATCTGGACCACTGGTATTACCCGCCTCATGCGCCATTCGGGCATTCGGGAAAATCGAACTTAAGGACCCGGTGGCCGACAAATTCATAGCCTTGCGGGTCCATGCGGATGCGCCGTTCGGAGTCGGTCAGCATGACGATCTTGTAGTCGGCTTCCGCAACGGCCGGAGTTCCATTTATCTCGCTCGCCTTAATGTGCTCGACCTCGCCCGCCACCGACCAGGTGCCCGATTCCGTCTGATAGCCGACGAAATCGCCATCGGCGCATTTGCGGAATTCTTCGCGAAACGTGCCGTCCGCGCTGAATTCGATCAGGGACATCACGTTGGGCTCGTCCGGCTGGAAGGGGCTGAACCAGATGCCCACCATGCTGGTCTCCGCCGAAAGCGGCGTGGTCAGCGCCAACAGCGCTGTCATAGCCAACACAAGCGATGTCTTGCTGGGCATCCTATCCCCCGGCGACTGGCTCAGATGTCCGCCTAAATGCCCTGGCCTTCGACGGACTTGGTCAGTTCCTTGATGCGATCTCCAACGCCTTCAATCTGCGGATCGATCGCCTTGGCTTGTTTGTAAGCGTCCAGGGCATGCGCTTTGTCGTTATATTCTTCCAAAATCGATCCAAGCTCCGCCAGCGCGACGAAATTCTTCGGCTGCAGGGTCAAGGTCCGGCGCAGCGAACTGAGCGCGTCTTCGTAATCGTCCTTTTGCGTGGCCAGCGTCGCCCGGCGATGCCACGCTTCCGCGAAATTGGGTGCGATGGCCGTCAGCTTTACGGCGATGTCGTGCGCGGTGTCGAAATCATGGGCTTCCATGGCCTGATCGACCCGCTTCAGAAGCAGGTCGGCGCTGGGGCTTCCGGTATGCGCCCAGCGGGCCCTCAACTCCCGCTCGATCGGACGCGCGGCCCGTTGGTCGGCTGCCTTGGCGAGCTTCGCCAAGAGCTGATCGTCCGTTTCGGGCGGTTTGGGCGCGGGCCGTCCGGCAGCACGGGGCGCCTGGGCTTGCGCGGGCGGTCCCCCTTGCGCACCGGGCGCACGTTTGGGAGCAGGGGCCGGACCGGGCGTTACCTGCAAGTCAGGAACGTCACCGCCCTGGTGAGGGTCTGCGGGTTGCGCCACCGCCATGCCGGCGAGGGGCGCAAGGAGCACAAGGCTGAAAAGCATCTGGCGCATGGCAAGCATGCTAGCCAAAAAATATCAGCGAGGCGATAGGGACCGTGCGGCGCTCAACACGATCGTGAGCGGACGCTTGGCGCTGCCCGTCGCGGGCTTAGCCCTGGCGTGCCTTAAACCGCGGGTTCTTCTTGTTAATGACGTACACGCGGCCCTTGCGGCGGACGACGCGGCAGTCCTTATCGCGCTTTTTCAGCGAGCGCAGAGAATTGCGCACTTTCATCGTCGTCTCCGGTGTTAAGATGCGGCCAAATCAGCCGAAAGGCGCGGGAACCTATGCAGGGCAGGGCGCTATGTCAACCACCTCGCCGGGCCGGACTTGCGCTTTGGGGGCGGGGATAAGGAGAGGGGCATGGATTTGAATTTGACCACCACGCTGGCCGTGGTGGTGCTGACATTCGGCGTGTTTGGTTTCGCCAACTGGCGGGCGCGGCAGCCGGCTCAGCCGCTAAAAGTCAGGATGATCAATTATCACGTCGTCCAGATGGTCTGCATCGTCGTTATTCTTCTGATGGCTGCCCATCTTGTGACCCTTTTCGCCGGTAGACCGGTCACCGGTCAGCAGCCCGGAGGACGTCCTTTCTAGAGGGTAGGATGCGGCATAAGGACCTTGTTGCGGCCTTTCTGTTCAGTGTGGCGGCTCTGCCGGCCCTCGCCGCGCCCGCCCCGCGGAATATTCCCATGCCGGTCCCCATGCCGGAGCAGGAAGGCCGCTTCTATGCCTTCCTGCGGGATTTCAAAGACAATGCCGTCAAGGCCGGGATCCGGGAGACGACTTACGACCGGGCCGTGGAGGGCATCGCGCTTAATCGGCGTATCGAGGAACTGAACGAAAAACAGCCCGAATTCGTGCGGCCTATCTGGGAATATCTGGCGGGCCTTATCTCGGACACGCGCGTCAATCGCGGACGGGAGTTGATTGCCGAAAACGCCGAGCTGTTCACGCGATTGCAGGAGACCTACGGCGTCCCGCCGGAAGTTCTCACGGCAATATGGGCGGTTGAAACCGGCTTTGGGCAGAATGTGGGCCCCTACAATATTTTCGAAGCGCTGGCGACGCTCGCCTATGACGGGCCGCGTATGGAGTATGGGCGCGGACAGTTCGTCGCGGCGCTGAAAATCGCGGAAGTCGAGGATCGCGACCCCGTCACGATGAAAAGCTCTTGGGCAGGCGCCTTCGGCCATACGCAATTCGTGCCGACCACCTTTCTGGAAAGCGCGGTCGATGGCGACGGCGATGGCAAGCGCGATGTGTGGGATTCGCCCGCCGATGCTCTAGCTTCCGCGGCAAATTATTTGAAGCGATCCGGTTGGCGCGCGGGCGAGCCCTGGGGCGAGGAAGTGCAACTGCCCGAGTCGTTTGCGTATGAGACGGCCGATCCCGACATCAGAAAACCGCTGGCCGATTGGGCGGGGATGGGCGTACGAAAAGTTTCCGGGGAGACGTTGGAGAGCAGTACGGATCAGGGGGCAATCTTTCTTCCCGCCGGCTATCGCGGCCCGGCATTCCTTGTACGGAGCAACTTCAACGCCATCCTGAAATACAACGCTGCCACGTCCTATGCGCTAGCGATCGGCCTTCTATCGGACCGCTTCAAAGACGCGCCCGGCGTGCAGGCGATCTGGCCGGTGGACGAAGCCCCGCTAGATCAATCCAGCCGCGTGGCGTTGCAGAAAGGCCTGATGACATTGGGCTTTTCCACTGGGGGCGCCGACGGCCAGATCGGCCGCATGTCGCGCGCCGCCATCCGCGCCTATCAATCCAGCCGCGGCCTACCCGCCGACGGTTTCGCCACCGCCAGCCTCCTGACGCGCATCCTGAACGAAAGCACGCTTAGCACCCATTAGCGCAGACTGTATGGCCGGCTTGGCGTTTACTTGCTCAAGCGCAGCAAGAGCGATGTGTGGGCGGTCAGGAAGACGACGTAACGGCCGTTGGCGACGCCCAGATTTTCGTGCCACCACAAATCGCGCGCACGCCACGGCCCGCTGATGCCAAGCTGCTCCCATGACACAGCAACCGGCGCGCTTTGGGCGCCGTGGTTGAACAATCCCACCGCGACCGAGCCATCCGCCAGCGTGCGCGCCCACACTTCCGTGTCGCCGTTGCGGGCGATGCGTTTGGCTTGCCGCGCCGATGGGTCCTGATCGATGGCGATGACTTCGGGATTGGTGAGAAGCGCGACGGTGTCTTTCGTCATGATGCGGACGTCGTTGCCCAGCATCATCGGCGCTGCCATTACGGCCCACAGATTGAGCTGCGCGCGGTATTCGTCCGCCGTCATGCCGCCATTGCCCACTTGAATCAGGCCGGGATCATTGATGCGTCCGGGGCCCGTGTAGATATCTTTGCCGGCCTGTGTGCTGCTCGCCTGTATGACCGAATCCCAATCGTCTTTGGTGCCGGATCCGGTGCGCCACAGATTAGCGCCCGTCTTCATGCCCCAGCTTGCGACGTCGAACGTGCCGCCCTGGCTTAGGCCGAACACAATCTCGCGGCCCGACGCGCGCAAGGCCTCGCCGATTTTCTGATACGCGGCTTGTTGTTCTGCCTGTGTGGGATACAGGGATTCGGCACCGCACCAATCGGCGACGATGTAATCGACGCCCCACGTGGCGAACAATTTCGCGTCGTCGGCTTCGTGGCCGTAGCTTCCTTCGAAGCCGCCACAGCTTTTCGGCGCGGCGGAGATCTGCAAGCCAAATTTCAATCCCTTGCTGTGAATGAAATCGCCAAGTGCCTTCATGTCAGGAAATTTGGCGTTGGGATGCAGCACGCCATTGGCGTCGCGCACGCCCTGCCAGCCGTCATCGGTCTCGACATAGCTGTAGCCCGCGGCCCGTAAGCCCGTTACATCCAGGCTCTCTGCCGCGTCGCGAATCGCATCGTCATCGATGTCGGTGCCGAGCCTGCCCCGGGTCGCCCAACCCATCAGCGGCGTTTTCGCAAGGCCGTTTGGCGGCAGATCGCGCAGCGCCGGTAAGGGCAGTTTTGCGGGCGGGCCGGACGACGGCGCCGCGACGCGCGGAGGAGGCGGTGGTGCGGCGACGCGTGGTGCCGGGGCCGCCTGTGGCGGATTGGGAGCCGGCGGTGGCGTCAGCAGCGCAACGGCTGGAGGCGGTGGTGCGGCCGGAAGCGCTTGCGGTGCGCGGGCCGGCAGGGTTGGGGTTGGGTTGACCGTCGCAACGCGCGGCTGCGCGGGGAAGGCCGCGCGATGCGCCGTCATGCGGAAAGCGCCTTGGCCTTCATCCAAACTGGTCAGCTGCAACGCGTCGCCGTCGATCGTCCCGCCGTAGTGGATGGTCACATAAGGCGCGCCAGGAATGACGAGCGTGAACGCTACGTCTGAGCCCGCATCGCGGACATCGAACAAGGGCCACTCGTCCGCGCCAACGCGCATCGTGCCGCGGTTGCCGGTGAATGCGATGGTGGCTTGAATGGGCGCGGCTGAGCCCTGTCCGGATTGTTCGGCGCTCCATTCTCCATTTAAGCGTCCGCTGGCGATCGCGTTCGGAATCGCTGGGCGTGGTGCTGGGGCCGGGGCCGCTACGGCAGGCGCTACTGCGGGTGATGGAGCGGCCACCGGAGGCGGTGGAGCGGGGCGCGGTTGGCCGGATTGCGGAGAAGGTGCGAGCGAAGCGACTTGGGCAGGTGGCGGCGCGACTGCTGGAGGAACAGGTTGCGGCGGCATCGTGGCAGCAACACGGGGGGGCGTCGCGGCTGGTACGCTCACGCGGTGTGCGGTGAGCCGGTAGGCGCCATCGCCGCTCGCCAGATCGAGCA
>Ga0114969_10000602_pt1 | contig 31004 bp, 32 predicted proteins | sample M_130807_MF_Meta_FD_87316 | JGI IMG/M metagenome (GOLD analysis project Ga0114969, IMG submission 87316) | Freshwater microbial communities from Lake Montjoie, Canada to study carbon cycling - M_130807_MF_MetaG | ecosystem: Environmental > Aquatic > Freshwater > Lake | place: Lake Montjoie...
GTGATACCTGGGCCGGAACCATTTACAGTGGCGGACAAAATTACATCGGTGCCTTAAATAATAGCACCAATTATTTACACGCCCATTTAGATGATTTGAGAATCACCAAAGGTATTGGTCGTTATACTCAAAACTTCACCCCTCCAAACACTCCGTTCCCAATTCAATAATATATTATGTTAATCGCTAAATTAAACAATCTAGGAGATATAGCTGAAATAGCCAACTATACAGAGTTTGGTGGATTCTCCGATATTCCAACTCATGAAGATCTCAAAGCAGCTGGTTATCGTAAAGTTAATCTTTGGCGCCCATATAATAAAGACACAGAAAAATTAGTTTCTTGTGATCCAGTTTTAGAAGAACCTTGGGTTTATACCGTAAAAGTAGAACCTCTTTCCAAAGAAGAATTAGAAGCCAAAGATCAAATTGAAAAGGGAAAGATTAAAGCTGAACGCAATGCATTATTAGCAGCTTCAGATTGGACCCAAACCTTGGATGCACCCCTTTCTGCAGACCAGAAGAAAGCTTGGCAAAATTATAGAAAGCAGCTCAGAGATCTGCCAGAATTATTTTCTAAATTTGATGCCGTGGTTTGGCCTAAAAAGCCGTAATTGGTCTATAAATAATATAATATATGAGTCTTACTAAAGTTAATCGGAATATGGTCGAAGTTCCAGCTGCTGGAATTTTGGGCGGAACTGGTATAATAGAACATGAAAACAGCTTTATTATTGGTAATGTTCCGGTAACTACAGCTAATGATACTCTTTTTGTTAATAACATTGATGCAGACGGAGATTTAAACGTCGATGGTAATGCTGATATAGGGGTCAATTTAAATGTTGGTGGAGTTATCAGTGGAGATGGTAGTGGACTCACCAATCTTCCAATTGTTCTTACAGGTGGAACTGTAACTTCCGTTGGAATTAGTGGCTCAGATTTTGTAGTAACCGGAAGTCCTGTTACAGATGAAGGAACTATAGGATTAGCTTTAGCAAATAATGGTGTATTAGCTGGAGTTTATGGTAATCAATCCGCAATTCCGTCTTTAACTATTGATGCCAGAGGATTAATCACCAATGCCACAACAAGAGATATACATTCTACTATATTTTCAGATATTAGTGCAGCGGTTGGCACCATATCATCTACAGCTGGTACTTACGGAAGCAGTTTAAGTGTCCCCTCCGTTACGATTAATTCTAATGGATTTGTTTCTAATGTATCCACCTATTCTATTTCTCAAACTGTTAGTACCATAGCCAGTACCTATGCCTTATCTGCACAAAATGCAGCTAACACCACAGCTAGTACCTACGCTTTATCTGCAGTTACTTCTTTTCACGCACCAGCCAGCACGATAGCTAGTACCTACGCTTTATCTGCAGTTGCTTCCTTTCATCCATCAGCCAGTGCTATATCTAGTGCCTATGCATTATCTGCAGTTAATGCTCTTGCTGGTTATGCAGTTGCTCCATTAACCAATGGAACAGTACCAGCGGTGTATTTACCTTCTTATGTAGATGATGTTGTAGAAGCTACTAACTTTGCCGGTTTATCTGCAACGGGCGAAACTGGCAAGATTTATGTTACTTTAGATACCAATAAAACCTATCGTTGGTCTGGATCAACTTACATAGAAATTTCACCTTCTCCGGGCTCTACAGACAGTGTAACAGAAGGTTCTACTAACTTATACTTTACAAATACCAGAGCCAACAATGCAGTATCTAGTTCTTTAATTGGAACAGCAACTCCAGTTAACATTGGTGCTACCGCTAGTGTCGGAACCTCAAGGTTCTATGCTAAAGAAGATCATGTTCATACTATTACCTCTTTACCATCTGGAGTAAGAACTACAGTTCTTTTAGAAAATACTACTATCAGTGCCACGGCTGCAACGGGACCTATTACCTTTGATGTTTCTACTCCCAAATCTGTCTTATATTACACGACAGCAGCTACATCATCCTTTAGTTTAAGTTTCACTTCTATAGCAGCTTTATTAACTGCTAATGGAGATACAGTAACTGTGTTATTTATGAACACCACAGGAGCTACTCCATATGATATTACTTCTTTGTCTATAGATGGATCTTATCAAACTATTTTATGGGCATCTGGAACTACTCCTTCAGCTACTGCATCTGCTATAAATACCTACAGCTTCACTATTATTAGAACGGCAGCTAACACTTACAAAGTATTAGGTAGTTTGACTTATTTTAAATAATAGGTCTTTAGTTTAACGGATGTTTATTGGGTAAATAATATTATGCCGTTAAGAATTCTTAGATCCTCTGTTGGTAGTTTTGTAATTAACACGCCTCGTGGACTTCAAATTATTAATTTTAACCCCTCGACCAGCCCGTATGGGGCATCAACATTAACGATAGAAAATAATAATTTTTACATGTCATCTGTTTTTGGTGACTCTCAGGGATATGGTGGAGCTAATTCTATTAGCAGACTAAGAGCCACTATAACCGGCACACCAACCACAACTGCCTGGTATCAAAATGGTAGCTTACGAAGTGGAGGTACCCCAGGCACCTCCACTTTATATGCACCTACCAGTGGAACTATAGAATTAAGAGTTACCAATTCTAGTCTTACAGCTTATTTATCTAGTTATTATTATGTTGACACTACACCTGTATTTACATTAACCCCACAAAGTGTTTTTACAACTGCAGTGTCTTCATCATCCACACAAACTTTTTCTGCGTTAGCAGCATCTGCCCATTATCCTATGACCCAAGCTGGAATATCATATCAATGGTATAATTCATCTGGAGCCATAGCAAATGCAACTAGTACAGTTTTTTCCACAACAGCATATGATAATTCTTATAGTGTTGTAGCCTCTAGTTGTTATGGCTCTGTTTCTTTCCCCTTTAGCTATGGAAATTTTTTACCTCTTTCAGTCTTATTAGTTGGTGGTGGTGGCGCCAGTGGTGCTGTAGCCCAATACGGCAATGCCGGTGGTGGTGGTGGAGGTGGGGTATCTACAAAAACCCTCACAGTTCCTGTAACAGCTACTCCTAGAATGGCTGTTATTGTTCCGGCTGGTGCACCGGCGTCTAATGTTTCCCCTACTTGGCCTTACGTAGGTGCAGTTGGCACTGTTGGGTCAGCTGCTAGTATAGATTATACATCTAATTCTTTTTCAGTACATTTATCTGCAAACGGCGGTACTTCTGGTCCCAATTTACAACCAGGATGGAGCAGTGGAACTGGTGGCCAAAGTGGTGATATTTCTTTATTAACCGCAGCCTCCTATTTCAACAACACTGGATCTTACGCCTTGGTGAGTAACAGTAATTTTGCAATGCCAGGTGGTGGAGGAGCTGGAGGTATTGGTCAAGATGCCACAATACCTGTGGCTGGATGGGTTCTGGGCGGCGCCGGTGGAGCAGGCTTGACGGCATCTTTAAACGGGAGATCTTTTTCTTACGGTGGTGGTGGTGGTGGTGGTGCATATTCTTCCACAGGAACTCGAGGTTTAGGAACAGCGGGTGGTGGTAGTGGGTCTGATCCTTGGAATTGGGCAACAGATGGTACCGCAAATACAGGTGGTGGTGGAGGAGGAGGACCAGTATACCCAAATACATATACCACAAAAGGTGGTTCTGGTGCTGTAGTACTTTCTTATAATGGACCGCAATGTGCTTCAGGTGGATCTGTTTCTTATTATAATTCTTATGTTTTTCATACCTTTAATAAATCTGGTTATTTCTATGTAAATCCGAATTTATACATCTCTCAGCCGTATGATTTCATGGGAAATCTTTCCACAAATTTAACCGTAGCACCATCTGGTATACCACCATATGATATAACCTGGTATAAAGATAATGCGGTCTTAGCTGGTTCTAAGTCCAGCTCTTTATCACTAAGTGGAAGCAATAATAATGGTACCTATTATGCTGTAATAACTAGCTTATATGGATCTATTACCAGTGAATCGGCAAATTATATATATTCACCAATAACTGGATTTTCTAATTCTGTTTCCGCTTCAGATGGTTATCAATATTTTGTTTTTACTTCTTCCGACTCTATCACATTCACACAAACAGTTACAGCTGATATCATGGTAGTTGGAGGCGGCGGCGGTGGTGGGGAAGGTGGTGGTGGTGCCGGCGGTGTTGTATATCAAACAGCAACCATACAACCCCAAACTTGTGTTATTTCAATCGGGGCTGGTGGAGCTGGTAGTACCACAGGTACTCAAGAGAGTGGTGCTTTGCCGGGTAGTAATGGTTCTGATTCTAGTTTTATTTCTAATGATGTATTAGTTTATTATAAAGGATTGGGAGGCGGCGGCGGCGGAATGTATAAGGGGGCAAATGGGGTATCAGGTGGCTCTGGAGGTGGTAGCCGCGGCGACGGGGGCAGTGGTACCTGGTTGGCTGCTTATGGGAGTGGTTTACAACCATCAGAACCTAAGGGTGGTGGATATGGTAATCGAGGTGGCAATGGTTGGGCCCAAGATGGTCTGGGTGGTCCTGGTGGCGGTGGAGGTGCCGGTGCGGTAGGAGGAGACTTTAATCTCGGTAGTTATGTTGCTGGTGATGGTGGAGCTGGTACTTCTTTGTTTAGTAGTTTTTTACAAAATGCTGGTAATTGTGGTGTTAATATTAATGGTACATATTATATTGCTGGTGGTGGTGGCCGCACTGGTGGAAATGGTGGCGGTGGATCCAGAAATTCAACTGCTTCAGGAAGTGGTTTTATAAATACTGGTGGTGGGGGTGCTTGGGATGTAATTACAAGAAAACCCGGCGGATCTGGATTAGTAATAGTAAGAATTAGGAAACCTTCCTAACCAAAGATCCACAATTAGACATCTTGTCTAAATATATTAAATGGCAGCTACATTTAATTTTCCGAAAGATTTATCTACAATTTCCTGTCTACCGGTTCAATTTCAATCTACCGACCAAGAAAGTGTTGCCAAAAATAATATAGTTCAATTTGAAAATGGTATAAGATTTTCTTTTAATCAATGCTTAAAGGAATATAATGATTTTTCTATTAATAAAAATTCTGGTTTATTCTTAACCAATTTAAGCAACACTTCTAATCTTTTAGAAAACGTAGCCCCACCTGACAACCAAAATAATTTAGAAGAAATCTTAACTCCAATAGCCAAAGTATCTTTGCCTACGGATTTAATGATTACTATATATGACAATCAATTATCCGCTACTAATCGGGTAGCTGATAATGATTACGGTATACCTACAAATTTTACTTCACAAGATAATTTAAAATTTGTTTTTTCTATAGATACTAGTCATGTATTCTCTGATGCTGATGAAAAATTAGTTTCTATAGAAACTCCTAACGTAACTAAGTTAGATGAAATCCATCCAGACAATTATGTATTAACCTGGATACCCACGGAAAATCCAGATTACTTTGATTTAAAATTTCAGCCAAGAAAATATCCAGAAAGTTATACACAAAAATTTGCTTATTTTTTGAGCAAAGACGGGATTAGTTTATTTTTACCCAATACTAGATTTTATTACATTGTAAGACAAAACCTAAACAGCAACACTTACGGTGTTGGCCCGTTTACTCCGGTAGGTGACACTGGAATTCCAGTCTATACTGCTTTCTTTAGATTTCTTTCTTATGAGAATTCAAGAGAAGATATTACGTTAATTAAAGATAGTCATTTAACCAAATATAACGTTAATATTTTAGACTATCAACAATCTGTAATTCCAGACTTTCAAACTTCTCTCAATCCTTATCTACAAAATTTCTTAGGTATTTTTGCTGTAGAAAACTGGCGTTGGAATGAAGATCAGAACACAGCAGTTTATGATTTAAACTTTTCTGGATTAAAAAATTACCAAACCCCAGAATATCAATATAGTTTTAACTCTACTTTAATAGACGGATATCCTGGATTACATCGTATCTATGATCAACTTTTCACTGGAACAAACCAACATGGAGGTTCTGATAGCATTTATCTAGGATATCAATCTAACACCACAGAAATTACCTTTGAAGTAGATAAAGAAACATCATTTAATTTCTCTCCAGTAGCTCCCAACATCCCATTGTCCGCCGCGGGATTGATAGAAGACGGAGCTGTAGCAGGGCATCATCCGTATGTCTCGGACAGAATACTAGTAAAGCAAATGGATTATGCCAATCTAATGCCGGGTCTAGAACAACCTTTAGGGATTCCCAAAGAAACTAATACTTGGTTTTGTTCTTGGTTATCTGGATCTGAAAGTGGTGAGAGAATGTGGATGGATCGTTATTATAATGCTGCCTATTATACGTTAGATCAAGCATTATCTGCTCAGACTTTAGTTTATAATGATAAAATAGATCCATCTAAACCTTACATTTATGACGTCCCGTCAACCATGTTACTGGCCCCTGGAGCCTTTTACAAATACTTTCACATGGGTCATAAGACTAGTAAAGAATTTTTGAAATTTTTGGATGGATACAAAGATTCTCCTTATGGTTCTAAAATTTTAGAAATTAGTAGTTGGAATGCTTCTCCTCTAGTAGACTCTTCCGGCTATAATAACAACGGCATAGTTTATTCAGAAAGTTTTAACGGTTATAATGGAGTTTATTGGGAACTCGACGGAACCAACCACGCTATCTTTCCGGCTAAGACAGTATTATTAGAACCTCGTCAATTTACCACTAGTCTTTGGGTTTATTCAGAAGATTGGAACAATATTCAAGGAAGACAAATATTTGGTAATTTTTATGACAGTGGATATGGTTTAATTAATGAAAGTGCCCTGACAGCCCCTCTATTCACTTTTGTAGAAGGAATTTCTGGTCAAGTTTTTAATTTAAATTATAGATTTAAAACTACTCACATTGATCAAATATCTGCCACTGGTATAATGAAAGATTATATTAGTGTTCGTTTACCAGATTTCAGTTGTTGGATTTTTAATACTCAAACTGGTTATGGATACAAATATGATGCAGAAGGTCGCTTGATTAATACTTCTGATAAAGTCTTGAAGGTTACACAAGTTGAATTAGATGATAAATTGAATCTCTATCTATATCAACCTTCCAGACAGAAAGTTATTATCTTAGATTCTAATGGTAAAATAGTTAATGAATATATTGTTTCAAACAAGAAAACAAAACGAATAGAGCTATACAAATATACAACTTTAAACTATCAAAGACTTAACTATATTCAAGTATTAGAAGTATTTGGCAATGCTTCAGTTATAGATAATGAAGGCAATTTGTGGCAAGTCTTAGGAAGTAATTTGTATAAATCAGTTTATAATGCTACTACAGACATTCACAGTGAGCCGGTAGTATTTGCCACTACAGGTCCGGTTCAACAAATTAGTTGTGATTCTTATAACAATTTATGGATTATCCATAAAGATGATAGTATATCTAAATTAACCCCTAGAGGAGTGTTTACCACTACTAGAATAGGAAAGAGAGTAGGATTGCCAGTAGATCCTTGCGAGACGGTTCTTAATAGATATCGTTATATTAATTTCCTCAAAACTCCAGAGCATGGCAATATTGGTTGTGAAAAATATTCTGTTAAAGATTTAGCCATTATTATAGATAGCAGAGACAATGAAATGATCTTGTTGGATATTAATATGGATATTATATCTAAAACAGATTTAACTTTATTGAATGGATTAAAATCTACCAATTACAAATTCTTTGCTAGTGGTGATTTCACAGGATATCAACACTTGAGAAAATTTTCTTTTGATAAGAAAAATTTAAGCTGGAAATTTAAAGTTATGGATCCAGACGGAAGTAATGCAGAAGTAGTCTCTTTACAATATGACACAGCTTCATTATATCCAGGATGGCATCATATAGCTGTAACGTTTGACTCTGAAAGAGGAGTAGCTAAATATTATATTGATTCCCAATTAGTAGATCAAACTACTTTAAAATCTAACTACCCAAGTGGTAAGAACCGAGAGATATTTTTTGATTATAGATCCTCTTTATTATTAGGTTCTGATTCTATTAAAAATAGTTCCTTGAATGATATCATTAATATTCAAGACGCATATAAGTTTGTAGGCCGAGTTGCAGATTTAAAAATATACAACAAAACCTTATCTTCTGGAGATATAGCCCAACTTTATTTTAGTTTTGATTATTCTGATAATCGTAAACCCCTAATATGGAATATGCCAACGGGGAGTCGTAATTATATTGAAGAAATTAAACAATGGTTCCAAATGCAACTTCCAGGAAGCAAGAGTAATTACTTTAACATTAACATTCGCAATTTGCCTATAACCGATGACAACGTTAAAATGCTTATTGAAGACGCCATTCGTAAAAATGTACAAAGAATAATTCCAGCTCATACTTCTTTATATAAAATTAATTGGTTATAAATTTATGTCTATTATTAACATTCCAGAAAAGCTCAATGCTTCTTGTTCTTTAGTTTATCTAATAGATGAAAATTTTTGTGCCAAAGATTCTTTGAATATTATTAATTATAATGTTCAATCCTTAAGTGCTAATCTTATAGAGTTAGAAGCTAGATCCCAGAAATGGAATGATGTTTATACTACCTTTTTAGCCAATAGTGCTGCTTGGTTAGCAGCCTCTTCAGATATACAATATTATAATGCTAAGTGGATGCAAGCATATTCCACCGTTACCTCTTTAAGTGCTTCTTGGAATCAAGAATTTTCTATATATTATCCAGAAATATTATCCATTACAGATTGGTATGGCTCTGATGTAAACACTCCACAAGAAGACCTATATAAGCAAACCAACCTCCGTAAATGGTTAAATCAAACCTTTCCTAGTTCAAATTATGCAAATAAACAAATAATAAATTTATTTGTTAATTTAAGTCAATCAAAGCCTTTTGATTATACATTTTCCAAAGTATACTATGAACCTTGCATTCCATCTGGTTTTGCAGAAGTAGTATGTACCAAACCATCTAAAACACCCTCGCGAGGGTGCAACCATCACGGAGGCAAAGCCGGCAATAAAGGCTGTGATAATGCCTATGATTATTGTACCACGGAAACTCCTCCTACTGGTTATAAAATTACCTGTAATGGATATGCAACCAACGATAAACAAGAAATATTAAAACCCAATATAAGAGACATAGCCAACTATAGGGGTAAAAATTTAAAGGTTGGTAAATATATTTCCTCCAGTGACACTAGTGTGGCTAGGATTATATCCATAAAATATATCAACAATATAACATCTAACACTTGGGAGTTTTATAAATGAATACCTTTGAATTCACCAACATAGACCCAATCCAATCTATAGGGGATAGTTTAACGGATATTAATTTAAATTATCTGAATTTAGACAAATGGACAACTAGTATTCAGACTAGTGCAGATCTGTATTGGAAGCCCATGATTGAATTATTCACTCAAAAGCAAAACAGCTGGAGTGAAGGAGTAACTCTATTACATCAAAATTCAGCTGCTTGGGTAGATTTAGCAACTACTGTAGAAAACAATAGTGCCAAATGGCTACAACCCCTTACTCTTTTTTATCCACAGATATTTTCTACAGAATATGCTATTCAATCTGCTCGAGCAATCTATAGCACTTTACAAGAATGGTTAAACACTAGGTTTGCCGTTTTACAAGAAAATTCAGACACACCACAGTACATTGAAAATCAAGAAGCTATGGTTTGGTATTACACCAATTATACAGAAAAATCTGTATCTAATACATACGGTCTAAACGACAGTACCACATGTGTTACCATGGATAAAGATGTGATTTCTAATTGCATAACTAAATTTCATGGTTATGCATATTGTTCCAATGGTGACATGAACTGTGAGGATCAAACCATGGGTATGGACGTTTCTACGCATGTAGAATGTTATTTCAACACTCCGCCCTTGGCTCCGTATGTTTTGTTGGATAAAACAGACAATACCAGAGCAACAGCTTCTATTACAAATAATTTAACAGTTAATTTTAATGACATTAAAGAATCTAACATTATTTCCGGTTTTAAATTTAAAGTCAAAGATTGTTCTTGGATTCCGGTAGGAGTGATGACTCCAGTACCCACCATGGCAACTAGTTATGCAGCAGATATAGTGTCAGAAGTGTCAAACTCCTTTTACACCAATTGGCGCACGTATCTCGAGACTCTTACCGGATTTCTTCCACAGGGTGATAAAGTTGGGTGGATTGTTCCACAAACAGTTACTAAAATTAAAATTGTAGCAAGTGGATCGGGCGGCGAAGGTGGAGATAGTGCTAAACCAGATAAGACCACAGATGCTAATAAAGGAGGTACTGTTAAATACTCCACCGGGTATTGCAGGGGAGAGAACGGGACAGCCGCAAAATTAGGTAAACCCCTAACTGCTGGCGGTTTGGGTCATCCAGCATACGGAGGTACCGGCAATGCTGGTGGTGGTGGTGCCGGTAATGAGGCATCTACTTCAGCCCTACCAAATTATGGTGGTTCAGGTGGTGGTTCTGGCGGATGGTGTTCTAAGGTGTTAGCCGTTAAACCTGGACAAAAATTTACATACACAACAGGCCTAGGAGGATACTCATCAACCATTTCTACAGACGGCACTAAGGATGGTGGAATGTGGTTCATGACAGCACATCCAGGTGGCAAGGGTGGAAACGGAGCCTATACAACAAATGCTTTAGTCTCTCCCATAATTAAACCAGGAGCTGCTGGATTTTGCACAGGAGATTTTGATAATGCTCTTTCTGGCATACCAGGGGCATTGGCTACAGATGCCAATGGAGCTCCCGGAGCCATGGGTTATGGTCCTTTTGGTGCACAAGATTTGGTAGCTTATGGTGGTTATATTTACATAGAAGTATTAGAAACTGTTGGAGGAATTACTATATAATTGTATATGTCTTATCGCAATTTTACATTTGAAATATCAGAAGAGGAATGTGTTGGTAATTCTGCCGGTAAACACAATTTCAATGCTTTAAATTTAGAAGCCAATATATGCAATTTAATCCATGAATTTGAAACAGAAAATTTAGAAACCACTACATACAATTCTTTTAATTTATTTTTTCAACAAGCACCAGACCTCCAGGCATTTAATGCTGCAACTAGATACAACACAGCATATACAACTGTTCAATATTTAAGTGCGTATTGGGAAAAGAAAGAACTCTCTATTTTATACCCAGTTAATATTTCTCCCATAGGAAATCAAACAATCAACAGCCCGACAGCTTCTACCCCATTAACCACTCTTATAGGGTTGAGCAAAGCGTATTTAACTTTAAACTTTCCAGCAAGCTCTTTTAAGCTAGGGACCAAACTACATGTAAATATGTTTCCGTATAGCTATGCTCCAAATTCTCCGGACAAACAGGATTTATTTACAGAAACAAATACAGCATTTTATTCCTTTTATAATAGAACCATGGTTTCTGATGTTACACGAAAAAGTGTACATTTTGCAAATCCTCAAATTTTGACCTTTCATCAATTTAAAAATGATTGGATGTTTATCGGAGTAGCCGGTCCAATGCAACCAGAGGTTGATCCTACCAAACCCAGAAAAACTGTTATTCTTACTATATCAAAAAATGTTACCAATTATGATGTGAGTACCAATGTCAAGGCCGATGCTAATTATGTAGCTGGTAATACAGATATAGTTGTTAAAGTAGAAAGTGGAGTAATAATCAGTAGTAGAGATGCCACTACACCAGCTTTAAATATTTCCAATTTAACTGGAGCGGATAGTGTTATATTATTTAATTACGGGTCTATTCTTGGTGCTGGGGGTGAAGGAGGCGCCGGTGGCAACAGTGCTGGTGTAGGAGATATTATAGGGAACCAAGGCCAACGTGGTGGAACTGCTATAGCAGCATTCGCACCGACCACTATAGAAAATCACGGAATCATTTATGCTGGGGGCGGCGGCGGTGCCGGTGGTCAAGGAAGTACCTCTGGCAATTCCTCTGTTGGTGGTGGAGGAGGTGGTGGAGCCGGGACTCAACCCGGACCCGGAGGTTATCGTGGTCAAAATAGAGTTTTTAAAAATGCTAATGTAAAAGTGAGAGACGGTTCAATAGGAGCTAGCTCTACTGGAGGCAAAGGTGGACCAGGTCTTGGTGAAAACTCCAAATCATCAGGAGGTGACGGTGGCAATTTAGGAATGCCTGGTCAATCTGTTAATGGGGTTTCTGGCGGCGAGGCTGGATATTATATTCTAGGCAATCCGAGTGTGTATTGGGCCATCCGTGGAGATGTAGCAGGAAATGCTATATAATATAGAGCATGTACGCCCTATTTAAAAACGAGGAGTTTATAGGATATAGCCCAGACAACCTCTTTGCCCCGGATATAACAGTTAAAGAAATTCCCAAAGATCAACGAGATTTATCTGTTTGGAAATGGTCGGGTGGGTTAAATGGAAAGATGATTCTAATTTTAGATGAAGGCTATCCATCAGAACAAATGGAGACAGAAGAAGAGCTGTTTAAAAAAATTCATACCAAATACCCCCTAGGAGTACAATTGGTTAATATTATTAGACAACTTAAAAAAATTTCCAATCAGGTGGATTGTATGGATGATAAGTTTTCAGACATGGCTGAAGATATTTTAAGTGCTATTGATATGTATGATAATAGAATTAAATATCGTTTAAATAGAAAGAAACTTCTTTACAATGCAGACTCCAATCAAAGAACCGAGACTTAAATTAAGATATTCTCAAGGACTTGGGGATATTATTGCTTGCTTATTACATTCCAAGGCTCTAGGTTGGTTAACAAAACTTATATCTGGTAAAGACGCCCCTTGTGAAATGTGTTCTAAACGTCAAGATGCTTTAAATCTTCTATTTCCTATTCCTTTATGGAAACTCTTTTTTAAAGACTTGGAAGCTGCCGTCACGGATATGGTTGAACGGTATAAAGAAGCAGGAATGCCAGCCTCTTTAGTCAAAAGTCCAAACAGTAATAATTTTCGAATTTTAACTGGCATAGAAAATTATATTCCTCAAGATAAACCTGTAAAAAATAATGGAATGTATAATCCCTTCATCATGGATGCTAAACTATCTGAATACAAACTAGTAAGTACCAGCGACAGTGAAGCAGATCATATTCTTGTAAGAACCCAAATATATAAAAAATAAGCTATGGAAGTTACTATCATTACATCTACCGAATATTCTTTAGATCCCACCAGATACTTCGGAATTCTTTTATCTAAATCCTTGTCAGTGATTCACATGCTTCATTGGTATGCTAAAGATTATAATGTTCATGAAATTTTAGGTGACTTGTATGAAGACCTAGACAATTTATTTGACAAGTTTCAAGAAGAAATTATAGGTACTTCTAAACAAGAATCAGTTTTATTTCCTTCTTTTTCTCCAGATAGTTTTACCTTAGATAAACCAGAACTGTTTGCCGGGGATCACGAAGAAATGATGGAAGTCTATCACATGACAGCAGTTAAGCTCTCTGCTATCTTTTTATCTAGAGAGCTGGCAAATTATATAGACTCTGTATCTTCAGGATTAAACAACACTAAAGAAGATATTATTTCCAGAATTAATAAAGCCAATTATCTTTTAGGCATGATCCGTGACAACGACTGATATGTTGTCACTAGTAATTTTTCCAGCTATATTGGAGATTACACAATAATACATTCCAGCATCTTGACTTGATGCTTTGTATATTATATATGTAGCATTGTTTCCACCAAGAATGGGTTTGAGATCTTTGTACCATTGATAACTAAATGGTTCTGTTCCTACAGCTTGTACTGCTAGGGGTTGGTATTGATTTAAATTTAATGTCTTAGCACCAGATTGATAAGAGATAAGAGGAGCAACTTTATTGACACTTGCCACCGGGTCTATGGCAGCAGCCGATAAAAATTTATACAAGCCATAGTCATTCCCAAAGATATCGGTTCTCCATTGAGTCATAGATCCTTTGTTAGTTAACAATTTATTAATTCTATCTGGATAATTGTCACTTAAAAATTCTTGTCTTGAATTTAAATTAGGATTCTTTTGATTCCATTGAACACCAGATTGGCCAAACGTCCAAAATTGAAAGGCATCATCTTGTCTAGCCAATCCATGTGGATTGTAACCTAAAATTTCATAAGCACTTTGATAAGGAGTAAATTTTTGATTTTCCTTAGTTCCTAAAATGACTCCAGACTTAGAACCAGACCCAAAAGGTTCCATAATCCATTTATTATCTAAATCCTTTTGAATTGTAGGAAACAATTGCTGTTTTTTAGTTAGTCCTCTATTTTTAGAGCCGTATTTGTTAGGATCTAAAAACACCCTCTCAGCACTTAAAGAGTCTACTGCACTTAAAGCATTTTGATCTATTTCAAAAGTATATCCACGACCTCTGTATGTTGAAACTCCAAATTTATCTGGAAGCATATAACCTCCTACTTCCTTTTCCGTTACCGTTAATTCAGGAAAGGATATCGAGGCTATAGTGGGATAAAATTTATTTGTTAAATTGTTATAAGGCTCTAAGGGTTTTATAACATGGCCAGTAATAAATTGTACAAAAGAAGATCCACACCGATTTCTGAAGTATAAATTTTGTTGATAGGTAAATCCAGTTCTAGCTATATAATGATATCGAGCTGGTTTATATTGAGAGAATCCTTCTAGCAACATATTGCTAGGATAATTTGTTTGTTCTATAAGAGTATCTATTTTACCAGAACGCAAAACATCATACAAGTTAGAATAGGTTTTATTTATATACAATTGCTTCCACCCAATATCATCTATACGAGTATTAAATGTTATAGGCTGAGTCCACACCATGTCTGTGGTATCATAGTGTTGATATTGAATATAATCTCCATTATACAATACAGAAGTGGATGGATGGGGTTGATGTACAGGGACATAACCCAAAGCAAATTTCACTTGCCCAGCAACTGATATAGTATTAGTTGGTACTTGAGCCCAGAAAGGTTTAGCCCCATAATTAGGTCCTATATTCAATGGAGAAAAGGTATTGTTATCATAATCCCAACCATCTAATTTTACATTAATAGTAAAATTTATAGATGGAGTAAATATATCCTTATTTCGATCTACATTGGTGAAAGTGGCTCTATCCTTATGATTATATATTAAATAATCTCCCGGATTTAAAACCATATCTGAAATTTCATTCAGACCAACCCAGGTTCCAGATTCATTTCTTACAGCCTTTCTCCAAACTGGATTTACTGGCATACTTCCGTTTATTTTCCTGGCTATATAATCTACAAACCCGTCTTCCGTACCGTCTCCGGAAACCAAATAACGTTCTAAGTCAAAATAAGTTTGATCCGAGGAAGCTATGTCTTTTAATAAATTATTTGTAAAGGATAGTGGACCTACATTTATGGTATATATTTCTATTCCCGTGGTCTTGAGAGTCTCAGCAGATTGTTTTATTAAATCTTCTGTTGCATGTCCATCTACTCCGTCACTTAACAATAATATTTTTTTCTTAGCTCCAGTTTGTGGCAAATTGGTTAATTGATTAATTTGTCCATAGTTGGTGATGGTTGTATTTAAATTGGAACACAATTGTTTAAGGTCCTTTAAAACCCCGCCATTAGTACCAGTTGGTATGGCATTATTCAATATAAATGCCCCAGCTTCCAAAGCCACCTTTAAGTCTGTAGTATAATTTGGGTAACTATTTTCTTGTCTTAAAGTATTTAAACTTAATGCCAAGGCGTACCAATTTTGAGTAAGATAATTTAATGTTAAATCATTTTTATTGAAAGCAATTAACCCGACTTGTGTCGAGTTGACAAAGTATTTGTTAACCTTGCTAATCATTTTAGATAGTATACTCTTTACACTATCAAAGTTATAAGTTAAAGATCTACTTATATCCATTAAGATTACCAAATCTGTTGGAGTGTTGGAAGGAGCTATGGTAAGAGGCGGGTTTTTTGTATTAACATAATTCACAACCAAATTAGGCATAGAGCTCAAATCAATATCTCGGCGCATTGACGAGCGATAATAGGTGTACATCCTATTAGGCTTTAAAACCATACGATTTTGGTTATAACTATTTTTTTCAGATCCACCAGTTATCCAACGCCCAGGCCCAAAACCAACCGGGCTATCTCCTTCTTTACTATATAATTGAAAGAAAGCAAATTGGGGACTATCTTTATAAGAAAATCCCCTAGTATCTTTCCATTTAGTATAGGAAAAATTTTCTCCCATATTGTTTGGATCTGCATACAAACAATCCGTAATACCATTGTAATCACCTATAGATTCTCCAGCATGTCCTATGGGACTGTATAAGGTTGCTCTACAAGCACATTTCTTCCAATACTGTCTCTGAGTTATTGCTGATGTGTTTAAATAATCTTGATTAGCATAATAATCATGAGGCATGGTTTTACCATATTCACAGTTATCAGCATGTTCGAAATACTTAAACACTTCATCAGCATAGGTATCTGGACCAGTCCAGATGAATGAAACTCTTTTTCCAGCTTCAGCAATAAAACTAAACGTGGAACCGTTTATGGGCCCATTTAAACAATCTGCACAATTTGTGGCTTTGTTTTTATATACCGGAATATCATGCTGCAATAAATCTATGGCTGATAAAGGTTCTGCACCTAGCCAGGCGGCCTCTACTGCTTTAGATCCTTCTGATTTAGATGATAATTTATAAATTACATCCGAGGTAGCTATATTTAGACCAGCAACAGCCCCAGCCATGTCATAGGATGGATTGATACTAGCTAATGCTACAGGCAAGCAAGTAGTTTTATCACAAAAGATTCCACTATTTTGTTCGTCTAAAACTCTTTGTATAGGCCAATGAATATTGGTGTCACCCGGTCCTATAATCAAATCTGTTCTGTTGAATTTGAACAAATAAGATTGTTGGGCATTACCTTGGACATTATAAGCACTTAAAACATTTACTACTCTTGGCCATATAGTAATATTATCAGCTTCATATGAAAACTTGCCTGCAACAGCCCCGTCTCGTATTAAAGTTGTATTATTTAAATAAATCGGCTTACTAGCTGAGTTGGGAAAATTTAATGTATAATATTGAGACAAAAGTTGTTGTTGTACACTTTTATCTAAAGCATTAAAAAAACGATTATCTCTCTCAGTTAATGTATGAGAACCAAATTGTAAAGTTTTTGAATCTATACTAAAACCAACGTATGGAAATAAAAATTCCATAGTTTCTCCGCCCTTGATAGTTATAGATGAACTACCCTTAGAGGTCTCAAACCTAGGTCCTTGTAACCAGGCTCCCTCTATTAATCCGTTTTTATCAGAAAATATTAAATCTGAATTTAAATAAGAATTCCCGTAAGTGGCTCCACTGTCTACAAAAGCAGCAGATGTTAGATAAATTGGTTCAAAGTAATTGTTATAACTTTTATTGTCAGAAGTTTGGAATCCGCTAGGCCATAAAAACCAATTACTACCCGGAGCCATGTTAAAATTCAACTGATAATCCGGCTCTAAAACCTCCTGCAAACGTACCGCTGTTACTCCATAAACATTTTCACTTAAAAATCTTTGTGAAGCCCATACTTCTTTATTTTTTACATCTGTTAAATAAGAAGAAAGAGGGGTGTTTAAAATTGATGGTAAATACTCGACAAAATTCTGAAATAAAGGAGTAGACAATGCTCGTGGATAAAAACGAGTAGCTATAAGATTTAATATTTCTTGTTCTGTAAAGGGATCTTCTTTATCTACCAATGGTATATAATTTTTTAGATTATCTACATTAACATATTCTTGTATAGAAACTGATGGATCTGAGTCGTGATAAGTTTCTGTATCATACAATTCTTCTACCTCAATAAAGAATGTGTCTTTAACTGCAGTCAGTTCTGGAAAATAAGCTTGTAAAGCTAGACTAGGTAGCTGAGTCAAGTTACCTTCTCTTTTGGTAAAGCTTTTTAAAACATAATCATACAATAAAGTTTCTAAACCGATATTAGAACCGATTAAACCATACTTGGCTCTAGCTCTTTTTACAGATTCTCTTTTTGTATTTAAAACTTTAGCTATATCTTTTAATTTGGAGGCAAAGTAAGGAATGGCTAATATCAAATCCTCATCTTTGTTGTAATCTATATCTTTAAGAAAAAGACTTTCTTCTGATTGACCAAATAAAAAGTTTAAGTCTTTAAGTAGCTGTATAAAGTCTTGTTTTTGATTATATAAAGGAGCATTAATAAATTGATCTCTACCCTTATACCAATTTTTTAAATATTGGATATAACCAGTTTCCGTAACATCTTGAATAACGGATTCTTGTTGTTGAGCCCATTGACCATAAGACAACGGGGAATTATCTATTCTTGGATCAGACATTTTATTTTTTTATCCTACTAATAATTTTCTGGAAACCCCATTACTGTCATATACGGTAATATAGCCAGTAGCACTTATGGCAGAAGTAAAGGAAGTGTAGCTAGTATAGGCTCCTAATTGAACGTCACTGCTTAGTACAATTTTACCAGACCCCTTAGCACTTAATTTAAGATTTACATCAGAGTCTCCATCAACTGTTAAGGTTGGGGTGTTGCTGGTAATAGTTAGTTTTGCAGATTTGTTTATGATGCCAGCACTTCCACTCGGCGCGGACACACTATCCTGGCTAGCTAAGATAACTCCGTTGTTAACAGTTTCAAAGGCATAACCATAATTGCCAGAAACTCGAGTAAGAATAATATCACTATAGTTGTAACATTCTATTTCTCCCAAATCTTTAGCTAAAAATCCCGACCCTGGGGCTATGTTTATTATTCCATTACCATGAGAATAGGCTCCAGTTGCTTTGACTTGAGAAGTTGAAAAGGATGCAAACCCAGCTCTATAATTGCCAGTAGCCTCGGCTTGTTCACAATTAATCTGGGATCCGTATTCAGCTAAATAACCAAATCCAACCTCTATATCTCCGAGTATTTTATTACCAGAAGACTTGCTATTAGGAGCATTTATTTGAGATCCTTTAGTAGCTAAAAAACCAGCCAAGCCACAGTTAGCAACCTCCACCCCATCTGCATTAATAACCGAGCCGTTAGAAGCTTGTATGCCTATATACCAACCAAGCCCGGTTTGATTTTGAGTTTGCAAACCAACAGAAAAATTAGATCCCAGATTTATATAAGCCCCTCTATCAGCATAAACGGCACTATAGGTATTCCAATGATCTGGCCCGGCCCCTTTAACAATTAAATTATCTATTAATCCAAAACGATGCCCATCTGTGCAATTAAAAAGATTAAAATTAAGATTAGCAACATATAAAGGGCTTATAGACAACGTTACACTAGCCCCGGTACCTCCACCATTACCAATTATTCGAATCCGATCTCCAAACGGATGATTTAAATTAATAGGCCCTGTAATTTCTAGATCAGCTATTATATTTATAGTAACAGAGCCAGTGTTAGATATGTACCAACCTTGAATAGCATCTAGAGCCAATTGTATGGATGCAAAGTCACCATTAACATTTAAAACTACATCTTCATCCACAAACAAACGTTCTCCGGCACAGGCTATAGCCGCATTGTGTGGAGTTGCAAAATCTTCCAAAGTGCGAAGTTGATTCAACTTGTCCTCCAAAGAAGACTCAACTACGCTAACATTAGCCTTCAAAGAAAGTGGAATATGATAAATCTTATCAGATTTAATACCTTTTACTGGTGCCAAGCTGTCTATAGATGCCATTAAAGCATCTGCTCCTATCTTTATTTCATACGGAGCTTCTGTAGAAGAACGATACCCTACCAAATAGTCTAGGGATGTCAAATCTTCATCTTCTATAGATAAAGTAGTAAAATCTGAAAAGTTTTTAGTAGGCATATGTATTTATTTAGTTAAAATAGCCAATTGTATAGTTGCCAAAAGTGTTTAATAGTTCTGTACCACTTAAAGAAACCATTAACCTCCCAGTTTGAAGAAAAGCATTGTCTGGTTCTTCTGATAAAACATGTTCCCTCCAAGCCTTTTCTGCAGCCACCGTTGCTGGGTTAATACACTTAAGAGGTCCGGTTACAGTTACTGGAAAACTACCGATAACTACCCCATCTCCACGTATATAACTTTTTTTATAAACTACTTCTTCAACAGCCATATAATAAACTTATTAGAAAATATTGTTTTTCCGTAGATTTTTTAAAGATGTCGGAGAATATATTAATATGTTTTGCAAGAAAATAGAGATAGAATTTTTGGCTAGTACTCCAGAATTCTTAGAAATTTTAGAAAAACCATATCCAGCTGTTCAAGCCATCCCAGATTGGTTTCGCAAAATGAGTAGATATGTAGACGGCGAAAAAAACATAGACGAATATAATGATCCTACTAGCACTGTCAAAAAGTGTATGCCAGTAGTAGATATGATGGGAGCAGGTTATCATATACCCCTTCATTCTGATGTTTGGTTAACTAATGCAGGAGAAGATAATCTTAGATTTAAATGGGCTATAGAATCTATGGATGTTATCTCTTTTCAAAATCCTCAATCTCATGATCAATATCCTATTCCCTCAGGATATTATAAATCTGTGTTTAAATGGATTAATCCTTGGGTTGTTAGAACCCCTCCTGGATGGTCTTGTCTTTTTGTTCATCCTCAACATCAAGATCCCCTACCATTTTTAAGTTTACCAGCCATGGTAGATACAGACAAACACCCAGCACCTATTAATTTTCCCTTTTATGTACGCAAAGGATTTGATGGTTTGATATCCAGAGGCACTCCAATCATACAAGTGATACCGTTTAAGAGAGAAAAATTTAAGGCTTCCTTTTCTTGGGATAAAAAAGGAAGCCTTAAGAGAGCCTGGGACAAAGCTCATAGTGTTTTCTTTGAAAGATATCAACGATTTTTTAGATCTCCGAAGAGTTTTGAACCTGGTGAAATCAAGAAAGAAAGCAAATGCCCACTAGGATTCTAATCGTATAGTCCAAAAATCACTCACTAAAGAAGCATTGGTAATATATACAGCAGGTATATAACAAAAACCTTTGTCACCCCAATTGGTGCTCCAAGAATTTTGTACTATAATGTATGGTTGATCTTCTATTTTAGTCCACCCAACTCCCAACATACAATGACCACCTAGGCAAGTTTCTTTATTAAAATCTGGGATGGGCACTATACCAGTGGCAGCCACTTCTTCTGATTCAAAACTTTCATAAATCATAGCTCCAAAAGTAAACGGATAACCTTCTTTTAGACATTCTAAGATATCAACCAAGCAACCATCAGACAATCTTTTATATTTTAAAGTTAAATGTTTATGGGCTTCTTCATAAACACCAATGGGTGGCTGATCTGCAAAATGTGATATTTCATAAGGCCAGTTTTGTTCTGGAACTACCCCATATTGTACAGTTGATTTAAGAGCATCTCTTACCTGAGCTCCAGCGTCTTCATATATAGTACCTTCTATTTGTCTAGTAGTGTAATAGGTAAACAAAGGAGAAGGTATCCAATTATCCAATCCTTGTTTAGATCTAACAAAGTGCACCATAGTAGTAGTAGCAAATGCGGTGCAAGCTCCCAATTCTTGTTGATCTAATACTGGTGGACAATTAGGCCTTAAATCTACCGGCTCATATTCTCCTAAAGCAGCTGTTCTAGCAACAAAAACATGATCTTTATGATCTTTAGTATCTTTTATCCAACCATATTTGCGTTGTGTATTCATATATAAATACTTAGTTTTTTTCCTCTAGCCAAATTACCCCCCTTTTATAAATAAATGATGAATCAACCTCAGGTCTACAACACTTTCATCCACTTCAAGCCCGGAAGCTCTTTTGCGGATAGAGAACGCCACCTTCAACAGCAGATACAGCAAATTAAATTGGCGTTAGAATCAAAGGGATATTTTCCATTAGAGCATCAAGTTAATACTACTAATGATGCCAAAGCGTCTGTTTCTGTTTTCTATCTTCTTCCCAGTTGACTTTCCCAGAATCCCCAAGTAATATAGGGACATGATTACAACACTCACTTATCAAGAAGCCGTTGAAAAATGTCCAGCTATTGCAGCTACAGCACCTTCTTCTAAATGCTCTAAGAAGTATGCGTTTATTCCTACCTCAGAAATTGTTAAGAGTGCTTTAGATAATGATTGGGTTATTCGTGATACAAAACAAGGCCGCGGTACCTTTGGAATTCACAGTGTAACCCTGATTCACAAGTCTCAGCTGAGTGCTAAAATTGAGGAAGGATTTCCACAAATTAATATCATTAATAGTCACAATCTTAGTAAGAGGTTTACGGCTGCACTCGGTTATTTTCGTTTAGTTTGTAGCAACGGGTTAATTGCTCCGGTGGGCCTATTTAATTCTACTACAACATTACACCGTCAAAAGACTGGAGAAGAAGATCTTTTTACTTCTATTATTCCTTCTTTAGAACAGGGGTTTAGCAGTTATGGTATTATTACAGCCAAGGTCGAGCAAATGAAGGATAGGAATCTTTCCGATCGAGAAAAGACTCTTCTAGCTCGTTATGCTAATTACATTCGATTCCGTTATCGTATGTTGCAACCTAAAAAATTTGATCCAGCAGCAGTACTCAAACCCCGTCGAGTAGTTGACAATGGTAATGATCTGTGGCGTACATTCAACACTATTCAAGAAAATATTTCACGTGGCGGCAACGGAATTGGATCTGGAATCACTCAATTTCAAGACGATCTTCGATTTAATCAAGAATTCTGGGCTGGTGTAGATAAAGCTTTAGTACATCAAGAAGAGGATCTAGAAATTGAACTTAAAAAATTGTTCCCTAAGACTCCCCGTCCTCGTAAACAAAATCTATCATAATTCCTATGAGCATTCATGTTCCTCTATCTGACTTTGTTAAGATGGTTGATCACCACCTGCAACGAGAACTACACACCTCGTTGCAGGATTTTCCGAATATTTGGGCAGAAGATTATTACAAAGAAGATATGACAGTCAAAGAAGCTAAAGAGGCTTGTCGAAAAATTCAAGAAGACTGCTTGAGCAGTACAGATGCTTAAAAAGCTTTTGTTGGTCCAGTCACTGTTCCAGACCCATTAATAGTGACAAATGTCATTCCTTCAATACTATAGCCAGCCAACCCAGCTGTCCCATAGTTTTTAGCAGTTAGCCCCTCTGGCCATTCTATAGCACTCCCATTGGCTTGAGATCCGTCACATCCTAGTTCTCCTCCAGTACCACCGGTCATTGCTATTAATCCAGTAATGTTAGGTATCTCCTCTTCACTGGTATATAAGACTCCATAATTTGGTTTTGCTTTTAAAATGTTAGATGGATAAGACCCAGCTCCAGATCCCCCATCACCACTGTATATGGCATAGGTATATGTCACTTCTCCCCCTGATTCTGGATCTACAGCCGAAAGAGAAATTGTCTCTTGTGCTGTTGCTCCTCCTCCACCACCACTGTATATAAAGCCGTTATTGGTTATAGTTACACTAGCTGCTGTCTTAATAGCAGTTCCACCCATAGCTTTTGTTTCTCCTCCGGCGCCTACAATTGTTCCGTTATTGATTATTTGTATTTCACTACCAGATTCAAAATCCTTTTCTATTTCAAATGCAGGATCTTTTGTGGACATAGAACCAACCACTATATCTGAATCTATTATAACCGTTGCATATACTATTCCCTTTTCATTCCACCCCAGTTCTTTTAATTTACTTATCAATTTAAAATTGTAAGTGTTTTTTGAAATAGTAATTGTGGTTCGAAATGCCGTGTTCTTAAATAAAAATCCGGTAACTAACATATTAAGTTATATCACCTCCAAGAATCCACACATTAGAATCCACCTTAATCAAAGCCGCAGCTGCGTATTGGCCACTAGTTTTTAGTTTACCACTAACACTATTCACAACAACTCCAGTATTTGGTTTTATTGTTACTTGTCCGGTACCACCTTGTATTACTATAATCTGAGTACCCAACGGAAGTATTACATTTTCATAAGAAGGCACCGTCACTTCACAAGACAAGGCATTGGTTACTGTAATGACAGAATTGGCATCTTCTATACTCAATGTATAAGCTCTAGAAGTAGTGGAATTTATGTTACTAGCACTATTAATTTTTTGAGCGACAGCACTTAAAGGTACCGTGGAAGTAGTATCTTCATGGTTTATAAGAAAGATATCACCATCAGATGGTAAATTAATGCGCGGAAATTCTGAAATTTTTATAGTACTCATAATGCCTTACTAATATTTATAGGTATCGTTGTTTGTTTACCTGGTTGGCTAAATATTATTAGCTCTGGTGCTCTTTGAGGCTAGACAAAATATATACTTGCTTATTATTAAGGAGTAAAAATATGACAAAACTAATAACCACAACTAACCCTCATTTGGGGGCTTTGCGAGGCTTCAGCCAATTGCCTGCATTGTTTAACGAACATTGGCTACAAGACGCTTTGACACACTTTGATAGATGGGACAAAGCGTTTGAACTTCAGGGAGTTCATTACCCATACGACATCTCTTATATCAAAGGAGAAGATGATCAACCTACTCATTACCGTCTAGACATAGCTCTAGCTGGAGTTGGCAAGGACAATATTAAATTGTCTGTTAAAGATCAGCAATTAACCGTAGATGTTCAAAGAGGATTTGATCGTCTAGACGAGCCTAAGAGTGAATGGCTTAAAACTGGTATTAGCTATCGGGACACCAAGCTACAATTTCAACTTGGCAAAGATGTTGATATCAAAAAAATAACTAGCGCATACAAAGAAGGGCTTTTAAGAGTTACTATACCCGTTGCTAAACAAAAAGTAACTGACATTACTATACAAGTAGACTAAAAACAATTAGCCCTGATTGAGCACCAGAGGCTTTAACTTTAAAAAAAGAAAACCCAGTGGATTTCTCCACTGGGTTTTTTATTGAGTTAAGATTTTATTAGAAATCTACACCAATCCCAGCCCCCACTTGCCAGTGATTATTCTGACCAGCATTTAATGCATCCTTGGTAGTAAAATACGTTGCAGACGTATTGAAGGAAACATTTTTAAGGAGCGGTGTTTTGGTAGCAACTCCAATTGAGGTGTAACCATACCTCTCATTTTTGGCATAGAAATTATCAGATGCCAAGCCAAGATTAACTGGAAGGGTTACGGTAGTAGTAGATACCTTCAAAGAAGGCGCCACTCCTACTTCATAATAAACCCCACCATTGGTTCCACCGGCTGATTGTCCTTGAAATCCGTAATAAACAGAAGCATGAGGATTCAATGCCAATGGTCCCAACAATCCAGAGTCCTTATATCCTAGAGTAAGTTCTACGGCTTGAGAACTATTACCCTTACCATTTGGACTAGTAATCAAATGGTAACTTGGAGTCAAAGAGACAGACCCAGCATTCAAGGTAACTCCTGCGGTTACCTCTGAACGATATAGGCTGCCATAGACATTCCCGGCTTTTGTGAATTCTCTGGCTCCTAGATTAACAGAAGCTGAATCGAATCCAAGACCGCTTAAGGTTACCGGAACACTCAAATTCAAATAAGGTTGAGTAGATAGAGAAGTATCTACTTTAACTCCTTTGAAAGTGTAACCAGAAACTACATCTACCCCGAAGCTTCCTTGGAGAGATGGAACGGTGTCACTTGACTTAGGTGCAACGACTGGCTGACCAGCCATTGCGGTGAATGCAGCTGCAATAAGAGCTGCGACGGCATATGCGTATGTTTTTTTCATATGTGGTATTATTATAGGGGGTTTTTAGGGAAGAGCACTCTAATTATTAAACATGGACTTCAAGATAGAGCCAATCGATGAAAATGGTATACTAGATCATGACTTTTATTCCTCCAAGGAATGTGATTCAGCCTTAGAAATAGTTAAAACATATTTGTCTTTAGAAGGATTTAATTCATTAAACATGGAAAGGGAATTTACCATTACCATCAACAAACGATCTTGGAGATGTAAACCCAACACCTATAAAAAGAATAAATAATTTTATGCTTTACCGCATAGATCCTTTAACCCTGGAAGGAACTTTTGATAATGATTTTTACGGTTCTGATGAGTATGCAGATGAAGTCCGAGTTTTAAAATATTATCTTAAGGAAGAGGGTTTTGATGAGAAGATGAAAGAAGAATTTATTATTACAATAAAAGACAGAGCCTGGTCTTGTAAACCTAATAAAGAATCTTAATTATTACATGAATATCAAGCTTCTTCTTACCGGATTATTTTTAATTCTTTCTACAATTACATCAACTAAAGCCGGCATTCGAGCTGGTAAAATTCAATTAAATCCTGAAACGGCATTAACCCTTTCTACCGGAATTGTAATACCCAAGGCTGTAATCGATGCTGAAGTAGGACAGTTTATTTCCATTTATTTGGTGGATGGAACCTGTTACAAAGGGGAAATTACCGAGGTACAAGCCAAGGATGATGTGTTAAAGGTTTATGGTAAGTCCACAAGTCATGAAGAAGTTTATTTTGGGTTTGCTATAAACAGTAAAGGAACCTTTGGTGGAGCTATAGTAGATAAAAAGAATCACAAAACTTATGGATTAGAATTTAGTCCGGAAGTGAAGGGTTATGTATTTTTATTCACCAACAAATATAACAAAGACACTGGAATTTAATTATGGATTTTCAATCTGTTTTCTCTGACATGCAAAAAAGTCTAGAAGATGCTAAGCAATTATTAAGCTCTTCTAGGAAACAATTTCAAGAGCTTAAAAAAACCACAGCCACTCCACCTTCCGTGGATGTGGATCCTTATGATATGCTTTCTCAAGCCATAAAGGATTGTTGTCCGGTAAGTGGTGGAGGCGATCCTACTCTTCCAAAGATAGATAGGGAAGAATTGAAAAAGACTCTTCACAGTGATTTAATGAATAAGATTATTAGTTCTTATCCTGAAGATCTACAAATTGAAATACGGAAACAGATTCAAGTTCTTTCTGAATCTTAATGCTTAAAGCTACTCTCAATATAGGCGTTGGCTCTTTTGGCCTGAGAAAGAAGAGTAGAAGCTTCTGCGTCGATCGATTTGAGGTGGTCTATTCGTAATCCGCCTTCTTCAATAGAATTAAATTTACGTAAAATTAATCCTCGTTCTACTTCGGTATTAATTTTAGATAACAAAACTTTTAATTTTTCTTTCTCTGCTTTAATACTTTCCAATTTAATACGGACCTGTTCTTTGGAATCAACCTCTTTAAAATCTCTATACATCTGTTGTAGTGATTCAATGTTCCTATTACAAACGGAGATCTGATACTGAACTGCTTCTCGATTATTCTTGAGGTAAGGCAAATCAGATTCTAGATATTCTACTCGCGTTTTTTCCACAGCTGCTTCTTGTTTCTCGGTCTTGATAGCATTAAAGCCTGCATATCCTAGAAAGAGGACTAAACAAACAACTTCTTTAGTTACGGGCATCATATTATCGGAGGAAGGTTTCTTCTGTTTTATTTACTTCTAAAATGGTCTTGGCGCGCGCCGCTTTTATTTTCAGCTGCTGAGTAAGATCTTTAATTCTCTCGGCACGTATCTCACAATCACCCAAAACATTCATATCATTGAATAAGGTTCCAGCAGACTGATAGGTTGCGGTTTCTTCTTTGAGAAAGGTCAATTGATCTTTCTGGGTCTGATAAATTTCAAAGAATTCTTTCAAGGCTGCTTCAGCTTTGGGAATCTTTTCATTAAGATCTTTAAGAATATTTTCATACATATTAATCTTCTTAGACCCGTCTATACTAGCATAAGCCTGGTCTACATTTTCAATATAGATCCTCTGCATAGTTTTAAGCTTTACCAACCGTTCCTTAAGGGCGGCATATTGATTACGATAAAGCTCTAATACTACTTCCGTTTCTCCGACATTTTTAATCAAACGGTTCTCGGTTTTGTCTCGAGCCACTTTCAGAGCCACTTCCGTCTTCTCGGTGCACCCGATCAACAACACCGCTACAGAAACGGAAAGGATGATGTTCTTCTTCATGGTTTAATTATACGGTTAAATTTGGGGAAATCCTACAGGGATTTTTACTTCTCTGGACGCGTAGAGATATAAGTGCCAATGCCCCAGCCAAGGGCAAAACAAGCTAATAGTATTAAGAAACTACTCATGATTACTTTTTCTTCATAGCCACTTTTCCAAAGAGCATTCCAGAGGTGGCTATGTCCTCAATGCTCCTCATTTTCCATTGTCCAGTCTTAGAATCATACTCTGCATAGTCATCCATCAATAGACTCTTCTGCCAAAGTTTGATATTATCAATTTTTCCGTGCTCATATCCCGTCCGATAGCCCTGTATATTACCAGCCACATAACCGGTGATAAGAGTAGCTGCTATACCAAATGCAATTAGGTAATTTTTATATTCGTTAATAATTTTCATTTTAATAGAGAGGTGAATTATTTAATTGTATAGGGTTGTATTACTTTACTTCAATCCAGAGGGTATTAACCCCTCGACCTTCTTTAATCAACAGACCAGCATTAACCAGATCTTTCATTACTTTCTGGACCTTAGAAACATCTCCCAAGACCTTAGCGACTACAGCCGGGGTAATAGTACCTACCTTCCTAACTTCATCCATTACCCTATCAGCAGCGACCTGGGTTTTAGACTTCTTGGGGGTTTCTTCTTCAGAAGAATTTACCACTTCAAAACTAAAACCAACCTCGGTCATAGGAAACGCGGTAGATCCGGTACGACCAAAACGATTCTTGGTCACTTCAATTTCACGAACAGATTCATCTTCATCAGAAACTCGAAGCATAATATTAGAATCAACACTATGAGGCAACAAGGTCGAACCCTTATAGGTTCCGGTCTTGGTAATATGAAGAACCAATCCCACCACTACTTCCAATTCCTTGGCCTTGGCGGTAATGTAATTGGAGAGATATTCTTCTTTACGCTTACCTTCCAAACCTTCACGAGTTTCTAGAGAAGGAACAGAATCCAAAATAATCATCTGGAAGCCATTTTCTTTTACAGCATCAAAAATATCTTCAATTACGGTCATATTAGCAATTGAGATATTCTGCAAATTCAAACGACGAGCGGCAAAAGCTACCTGATAGATAGATTCTTCTCCAGAGATATATGCGGTCTTCTTTCCGGTCTGCTCCAGCAACTCTAAGGTCTGGAGAAGCAAGGTGGTCTTACCAGATCCTGGCTCACCAGCCAAGGTGAAGGTCTGACCAGGAAGGAATCCTTCCCCTCCCAGAGCCAAATCTAGATCCTGAACTCCGGTCTTAAACCGGCGATAGAAGATTTCTGGAATTTGGATTTCAGAGACTCGAGCGAATCCGCTCTTTGCATTTATAACGTTCATCTTCATTCTTATATATTAGAGGTTAATGATGGGAAGATCCAGCACGATTTCAGAGGATTTCTCTGTGGTTTTGAACTGGTTGGTGCGGATCATTCTTCTAATATAAAGAAAGATTTGGGGAAAAGAAACCTGAAAATTTTCCGGGAGTTTCCAGGGAAGGGATAAATAATAGATATATGCGTGATAAATCTCAACTTTTGTTAGAACAGGCCTACTCTCTAGTGAGAGAGTCCAGAGCGGCTGCAGCAGAAAGCCAAGCTGCTGGAGAAGATGCTAAGCAATTAGCCATTGAAAAGACTTTAATCAAATCGATCACAGAAGATCTAGTAGCTACTGCAGCTCATCTTAATAATATTAAACCTCTTTTGGGAGTATTTGAACAAGGAACAGACACCCCAGAGCTTCAAGCGTTGACAGATGCCTTTGAATCCGTCTCTGCGGCTCTTCAAGGTCTACAAAGCCGTTTGGGAGAATCTTCCCAAAATACAGCTCCAACAGATGAGTTTCCGGAAGAGGCTCCGCTAGAAGCTCCTACTGAGGATATGCCTCCTTCTGAATTTTAATTTCCTATAGAAGCCCAAATCAAAATCCCTCTTCTGGCCAAATCCAGAAGAGGGTTCTTTAAAGAATTTGCGTACAGAATCGCTACCTGCACGTGTCAAACCCATCACAGCTTCGGTTGTGATGGGTTCTTTGTTGATAATCTTAAAAGCAAGTCTATAATAGATAGATGAGTGAAGAAATGTCTACTGTAGAATTAGATATGGCAGAATGGCCTAGAGAATTTCTAGAATTTCTAATTAAACAAAGTTGTGAAAGAGATATTACCGTTAACAAGGTACTAGAAAATTGTTTGGTGAAATATCTGAATGAGGTTGAAGATCCCACAAAACCTTAGTATTATGATGTCATGAAATTAGTGTCGTTTGAAACCATCTCAGAGCTTCTCCCTATTGAAGGGGCTGATAGGATTGAACTGGCTCGTATCCAGGGTTGGCAGTCAGTAGTTAAGAAGGGAGAATACAAAGTAGGAGATCGAGTAATCTTTATTCCAATTGATACGATGATTGCTCCGGCAGTTTGGAATCAATTTCTGTGGGACAAAAAAGATCCTACCAAACCTATTAGAATTAAAACGGCCAAGCTTCGTGGAGCCATCAGTCAAGGTGTTATATTTCCTACCACACTAATCAGTGCTCAAGAGATTTGGGATCATTATGATGATCCGGACGAAGACGTTTCTTTAGCAGGTATACTTGGAGTTACCAAGTACGAGAAACCCATTCCAGCCAATCTAGCCGGTAAAGTAGCTGGAGATTTTCCTACTCATCTACTGTCTAAGACTGATGAAGATAATCTGAAATCTAACATACAAGTTTTAGCAGAGTTTGAGAATGCAGAGACGGTTGAGGCAACCTTAAAAATTGATGGTACCAGTGCTACTTATATTAAAGAAGTAGACGGCACCTTTCGAGTATGTTCTCGTAATCTAGAATTGTATGATGGAGAAAATGTATATTGGCAAATGGCTCGAAAGTATAATATTCAAGAGATTCTTCAGCCTGGTTATTCAATTCAAGGAGAAATTGCAGGTCCTGGTATCCAAAA
>Ga0114969_10000603_pt1 | contig 30993 bp, 24 predicted proteins | sample M_130807_MF_Meta_FD_87316 | JGI IMG/M metagenome (GOLD analysis project Ga0114969, IMG submission 87316) | Freshwater microbial communities from Lake Montjoie, Canada to study carbon cycling - M_130807_MF_MetaG | ecosystem: Environmental > Aquatic > Freshwater > Lake | place: Lake Montjoie...
TCAACCTTACTTTTGCTCACTCAATATGTAATTCCCGATGTTTGTTGTTATTTTATTCCAAGCTTGTTCAACAAGGCAATGGTGGCATTAATACCATCTTTTTCTGAAAGTATTTCGCCTTCGTATTCAACTCCTACATAACCAGAATAGTTGTGATCGATAAGTAGATTTATCATCCGCGGATAATCAATCTTTGTTTCGAAACCATTGGCATCAAAATTATAGCTTTTAGCACTTACGTCTTTTGCAAAAGGCAACATGTCAGCAACTCCCTGATATCTATCATAGGTATCAAAATTTCCAAAATCAGGCAAGGTGCCTAAATTGGGTTGGTTGGCTTTTTTCATAACATCGCTTAGCCAATTCCCTTGAGAAGAATATCCCCAATGGTTTTCTACAATAACATTAATCTTAAATGCAGCAGCATACTTGGCAAGTTTTGATAAACCGTCGATAGCAGCTATTTTAACCAGAGCACTATCTCCATCTCCTATGGCATTAACTCTTATGGAATGGCAACCTAAGAACTTGGCTGCAAAAACCCATTTATAATGGTTCTCAACCGCTTGTTGTCGTGCAACATCATTTGTATCGCCCAATTTCCCCTCACCATCTACCATTATCAACACACTTTTAACACCATATTTAGCGCATTCTGCCTTTAGCTTAGAGAGGTAAGTAGTATCCTCGGCCTTGTTATCAAAAAAAACACTTACATATTCAATAGCATCAATATTATATTGGGTTTTAGCTACCCTTGGAAAATCCAAATTGCTCATTTTTTTGCTTTGCAATGCTCTGTGCAGCGACCACTCTGCCAGTGATATTTTCATGTTGGAAGTTGGCTTTTTTGCAAATGAACAAAACAAAGAGGCTGCTATTAAAATTGAAAGAAATTGCTTCATACTATTTGTCTTTAAAAGTTAAAATAATTCGTTTACTATTTTGTGTGCTATTTATTTATAAAAGCATCGTCGAAAGCAATTGTAGATGAAGAAAAATCTTTGCCTTTAATAAATTCATAAGCTTCTTTTGCTCCATGAAGGCGATCCATTCCTGTATCTTCCCATTCAACCGATAGTGGCCCTTGATATTCAATTCGGTTAAATGCCCGAATAATTTCTTCGAAATTCACTTTTCCCCTTCCAGGAGAACAGAAATTCCACTTACGACGATAATCTCCAAAATTGAGGTATCCTCCAAATATTCCGGCTTTAGTTTGTTTATCTGACAAATGCACATCTTTTATGTGGGCATGAAATATTTTAGTGGAGAACTCGTCAATAAAATCAATATAATCAACGCCTTGATATGCCAAATGACTAGGGTCGTAATTAAACCCAAATGCAGGATGATTATTCACGGCATCTAAAGCTCTTTTTGCTGTGATGGTATCGAACGCAATTTCTGTTGGATGTACTTCTAAGGCAAATTTAACCCCTATCTTTTCGTACTCATCTAAAATTGGCAACCATCTATTAGCAAAATCGGCAAACCCTTCTTCAATCATTTCATTTGGTGTAGGCGGGAAAGAATAGAGGTATTTCCATATAGAGCTCCCGGTAAATCCGTTAACTATATTTACGCCCATATTTTTAGCAGCATGCCCGGTTTTAATCATTTCCTCTGCTGCTCTTTTTTGAACTTCTTCTGGTTTTCCATTTCCCCAAACATGTTTTGGAAGGATCGCTTTATGTCTTTGATCCACTTGGTCGCAAACCGCTTGTCCCACCAAATGATTGGATATGGCGAAGACTTGTAATTTATGTTTTTCTAATAATTCAAGTTTGCTTTCACAATAAGATTTATCTGCTTTAAGCACTTCTATATGATCGCCGGCGCATGCCAACTCAAGTCCATCGTAGCCGATATTTCTGGCTATTCCACAAACTTTTTCTAAAGGCAAATCTGCCCACTGTCCGGTAAATAATGTAATAGGTTTTAACATAATTAATTAATGATTTTAATCCATTTAACATTAGTTTCAGCAGATTCTATTACTGCATCTATAAAGCGCATTCCCCGTAATCCATCGTGCACGCTTGCAAAATCGAAATTAGAATTATCTGTCCCTGATTTTTGATTATAGGCATTTAGGGCATCTGCAAAATTGCTATAGATATTTGCAAAGGCTTCTATCAGTCCTTCGGGATGCCCCATCGGAAGTCTGGTATTTTTAATTGCTTCTTCGCATAAGTTTGCCTTGTCTCCGGCGCGAAGTATCTGCATTGGTTTATCTATTAAATTTAAGACCAGAGAATTGGGTTCCTGCTGTTTCCAAGCGAGGCTGCCTTTTTCACCATAAACCCGTATAGAGAGATTATTCTCTTCGCCAACGCTAACCTGACTGGCATAAAGAATTCCTTTGGCACCTCCATCAAATCGAATCAAAACATTGGCATCATCTTCAAGTAATCGACCCTCTACAAAAGTGCTAAGATCGGCACATACTTCGCTGATATACTGCCCTGTAATGTATTCGGCAAGCTGTTGCGCATGAACACCAATATCACCAACAGATCCGCTCTTTCCAGATTTCTTAGGATCGGTGCGCCACGAAGCTTGTTGATGTCCCGTTTTTTCGAGTGCTGTTGCAAGCCAGCCTTGCGGATATTCCACCACTACTTTTCTGATTTTACCTAAAACACCACCGGCAACAATAAACTTAGCCTGTTTTACCAAAGGGTACGCAGTATATGGATGTGTTAATGCGAAAATCAAAGCGCTTTCTTCAACTAATTCAACAAGGTTTTTTGCTTCTTGGCTGGTGATGGTTATAGGTTTTTCGCACACAACATGAAATCCATTTTCTAAAGCCATTTTCGCAACAGGATAATGAAGAAAATTAGGTGTTACGATACACACAAAATCCATTCGCTCTCCTACAGGCAACTGTTTTTCTTTTTCAAACAACTCTTGATACGAATCATATACCCTTTTGCTATCTAAGTGATATGCTTCACCCGCCAAGGCCGACTGTTCTTTGTCGTCAGCAAATGCCCCACAAACAAGTTCTATTTTATTATCCATGGCGCTGGCCATGCGATGTACAACCCCAATAAACGAGTTGAGACTTCCGCCCACCATACCCATTTTAAGTCTTCTAGTCATTGGCTGCAGTCTTTATTTTTTTAACTCGAATTCTGAGAAATATAAATGCGCCAATTAAAAATACTGGTAATAATGCTACATATCTAAAGGTTTCAGCACCAGCTGCCAATCGAGCTTGCGTGAGGACAAGATATTCTTTTGTTCCTTCAAGTGCTGTTAATATGGTATCTGAATTAAGCGTATTAGGAATGGCTGAAACAAGTTGCTGGTCGTAAAAATTACCCATTAAAGGCAAAATAAAAGAAACCGATAGCATTCCTGCTGCCCCCATAATTGACAATCCCAACGCCCCAGTTTTCGGAAAATATTCTGCAACAAAACCCAACATGGTGGGCCAGAAATAGGTCACTCCAATTGCAAAAACTGCAGTAGCAGCAAAAGCGGTCCATCCCGAAGAATAACTCAAAAATATTAATCCAATTGCCGCAGTAATTGCCGAAAACAAAAGCATTCCGGCTGGATTCAAACGATGCACAACCGGACCAGCAAATAAACGGCCCATTGCCATAATTCCGTTGATAAATACCAACAGTAAAATTGCAGGAACACCCACATTACTTAACAATACAGTTATCCATTGGTTGGTACCCAGCTCAGTACTTGCAGTTAAAAACATGCAAAACACCATAAACAAAAACAAGGGTGCAACACAAGCTTTCATCATTTCTTTCATGGTAATTCCAGAAGAAACTCTTTCGGTTTTAGGAAGTTTTAATTTCAAAAATAAGAAACCATAAATGATAACTGGAAGGAGAATGGCAGCCATTTTTAATTGCCAACTTGCCTCAAATTCACTTAGCACATAGGCAATTAATCCTCCGATAACTATTCCACCAGGAAACCATACATGAAAGCGATTAAGCATTTTGACTTTATTGTCGGGATACAATGTTGCGATTAATGGATTACAAGCTGCTTCAACAAAACCGTTTGCCATTCCTACAAATAATGTAGAAATGAACAATGACCAAAATCCAGAAGAATAGATGGTCATGATAATACCTGTAAGATGTCCGATAAACGCGAAGATCAAGATCTTTTTCATTCCAAGAATATCTACCAGCACACCTCCAACGATTATGGCTAATGTAAATCCCCAGAATGCGGTGCCAATACACCAGCCAATTTCTGCATTGCTAAGTTTAAATACTTCGCCAAAGGTGTTTCCCAGCAAATCGGCTCGAATGGCAAAAGTCATAGCTGTTGATACTAAGGCTAAAACGCATGCTAAAAATATTTTCTTTTTTTGAATTTCCATTAAAATTGTATGACATAGAATTGACTTAAAGGTAAACCGATAACGACATCATTAATAGAATGATTTAAGCCAATAATAGAACATTTTAAGCGTGATCTATTTGCTGAAGTTGCTCATATTATAAAATTGCTTTCGGTATTGAAAAGGAGTTTGCTTCATGAGTTTTTTAAACTCTCGGATGAAATGACTTTGGTCGGCATAACCTAGTAAAAATGCAATTTCATATACCGTACAATCCGAATTCATGAGCGCATTACTAGCGTATTGCATCTTAATTTTTCTGATTACTTCCATAGGTGTACTCTGAAGCAAGCGTTTGAACATACGCTCCAAAGAGCTAATTGAGCAATGCATTTTACCAGCCATAGTAACAATACTTATGGGCTGATTAATATTATCGTGAATATATTTTACTATTTCACCAAGCTTCGTAATGGGAATTTCAGGATTTTGCTGATTACTCAACTTTCTGGTAATACCCATTGTTCCCAAAATTCTTCCAGTTTTATTCTTAACGAGACGTTTATTTGTCATGTAAAAACTAACTGTTTTGTCAGCCCCACTTAATAACTCAACACGGTTTACAATGACTTTGCCTTTCAATACAAGTTTGTCGTCCTGCTCGAATTGAAATGCAATATAATAAGGAGAAAGATCGAAATCGGTTTTACCTACCACTTCCAACATTTGGGAGATGCCATAATATTCCAAAAAAGCTCTATTCACCCATTGAAAAACACCAGATTTATCTTTTATCCAAAATTGAACATCAGGGATGAAATCATACAAATGCGCAAGTTCTGCAGATTCTATTTCCAGAAACAAATCTTTATTCATGGATTAAATATAACATTTTGCGCACTAAATGTTTACCACCGCCTCGCCGAGGGTTCTTTTCCCTCGACGATTTTTACATTTTAGAGGCTTCGCCTCGTTTATCTTTTTAATCATTGCAATGAACTCTTTTTTTATTGAAGCCACAGGCTTCAGGAGTCAAAAAATCGCCGAGGGAAAAGAACCCTCGGCGAGGCGGAGGGCCATATTCGTACTGTCCGCGCACTACCGCAAAACCCGTGTTAGTGCCAGTGCTTTTATGTTGTACTTATATGTCAGTCGCTAACTACTAATTTGTCTATTGCAATTACTTTATTGTCTTGTGTCAGCCGAACGAGATACAGTCCGCTTGGTAAGTTGTCACGAGAGAGAGTAACTGTCTGTCCCGAAATATTCTTTATTTGTTGCACTGTCTGTCCAAATGAATTGTACACTGTCAAGGTTGCGTTCGCTAAAAGTTTGTCCGTCTGCAAAGTTGTCAAGGAAGAAAACGGATTTGGATATAGATTAAATATTTCAGTACTACTATTGATTTGATTTGTTGGAAGGAAATTATCGTTTGCTGTTGCCAAACCAAAGCCATAAGCGGTTTCATACCACATATAATATTTATTTTCTAAGGGCCTGAATACAACATCAGGTGTCCAAGGCCCCCTGCTTTCATTTATGTTGTAGGGATTGTCGTATGTACTCATAACAGGATTTGCAGGATGTTTTGTCCAATTCAATCCGTTTGTTGAAGTTGCATAGCCAATCTTAATAGTGTCAACAGTGCTGTTGTCTAAAATATCATAATACGAAACTCCACAATACCACATCTCAAATTGATTATTTCGTTTTATTATTGTTGGTGTTGCTACAGAAAACCCCTCCCAAGAATATATCGAACCTCCATCAATTACAGGATTGCCTGCATATTTTGTCCAATTAATTCCATCTGGTGAAGTAGCTACTCCTATTTTTACTTGGTAAGATGTGTCAATACCCGAATACCACATAAAATAAGATACCCCGTCATAAAGTACCGATGGCGACTCAATATATAATCCGTCCCATTCACCTGGATTTCCTGGTAATAATATTGGTTGATTGCTACTACGAACCCAATTAACACCATCATTTGAGGTAGCCAATCCAATTGCACCACCAACAGCGTTGTTGTCATTATCTCCAAAGTAATACATTTTATATCCTATGCCATCTTTTAACCAGTCTGGTGTATCCAAAAAATGACTGTCCCAATTACCAGTGCCACCAACATCAAAAACAGGGGTTGCATTATTGTATTTTGTCCAAGTTGTACCATTTAATGAATAAGCATAACTTATTCGCCCTTTAGTATCTGTTCCGCCCGCAGCATATAACATTTTTAAAGTATCGCCTTCGTCAATTACAGAAGGGCTACCAACAGCTGTTCCTTCAAATAGATTTATGGTCTTAGTCAAAATTAAATTGCTTGAACTTTTTGCCCAAGTTATTTGCGCAGTCACGAATTGAGTAGTCAAAAGTAAGAATGTCATTATTGAGTATTTCATTTGCTTTTTTTTGAATAGTTTGTTTATCGAGAAATTGCCTGTCGGGGTCATTTTTTTACATCGCCTCGCCGAGGGTTCTTTTCCTTCGGCGAGGCGGAGTAAAATCACTAATAAAAAATTTTCTTTATTTTTTTTCTCAGTAGACGCAAATATTGAGGGGAAACGCCTATAAGAGAAGTGAAGTATTGTTTGGGTACCGATTGCGCAAATTTCGATCTATGAGCCAACAAATGTGAGTATTGCAGATAGGTACCCTGCTTTAAAATCATTGCTGAATGCTCTTCCATTTTCACCATCATCCTTTGTATTTCTTTAATGGTAAACTCCTGCATTTTGGGGAGAATGAAATAAATCTGCTCCAAGTCTTTCTTGCTAATCACCATAATTTCCGTAGGCGCTAGCGCTTGTATATTTTCGGTAGAAGGAAGTTGAGAATGGAAACTTTTTACTGAAGTGATAAATTCATTTTTCGAGGCAAAACAATTGGTGGCTACACTTCCATTTTCATGACAAGAATACACACGAAGAATTCCTGATTTCACAAAAGCCAATGAACTGCACTTTTTCCCTTGCTCTAAAAAGTACTTTTCTTTGCTTAGTCGAATCAATTTAAAAAACGACAAAACGAAATCAAGCTCGTAATTTGATAAAACAACATTCGCACGTATCGCCCTTTTCAATTCATTATTCATGCACTTTCATTTATTTATTATTGAACCACCAACTTCATTGTTTGTTTACCCGCAGCGCCATTAACAGTTAAAAAATAAATACCAGAATTTTGAATTACACTTCTATCCAAGTCCACACCGCTACCAGCAAGTTGGGTTTGATAAATTAATTTGCCTTGCACATCATGAATTTGAATTTGCGCTTGAGATTGATCACTCAATCCTTTAATGAATAAAGTGCCGTTTTCCCAAGGGTTAGGATACATTTGAAAAGTTGGTGCTACCACATTTAACACTGCCACATTAGCACCTAAATGTTGCGGCAAAAGGCCAATAATTGTACCGTCCCAACCTCTGGGATACGCACCTATATCTTCTCCGTTTTTGCCCGCTTTACTGCCTGGTGAAGTATAGTACACCAGACGAAAATCATTTTTAAGTATGCAATTAAATTCAGGGCGATCAACAATGCTGTGTTCATCAAAATGCGTGGCTGTATTCCATGATTGCAAACCGCTATACATAAGCCCCTTTCCGGCAGCGAACCAAACTCCTTTTTCAGCAGCGTCAAGGTAATAACAATTGTAATCGATGTAATAATGTGCCGTGTCAAAATTATTAATGCCGCTATATTTATTCACATTCAAAATTCTCGCTGGCATATCTGCTCCGGCTCCATAATTATAGGCGATATCGGAATAAATGATGTTGTTATAAAAATTGTAGTTGATAGTGTAAGTATCGTCCCAACCGCCAATTGCTTTCTGGCAATTGTAAAAGGTATTGTTGTACAAATACAGTCCGTCGCGCATTTTGCCATAGGTACCCATACCCGAAAGCAAAAAACCTAAACTGCTATTCACAATAATGTTTTCGGTGATGGTTACATTGTGTGTGTCATCCTGTCCGGCAAACATCAAAGCATATCCTTTTGAACCATCAATAAAATTGCGGCGAATAAGCATATCATGCGGAGAATCTTTTCCTCCGATAGCCTGTTCACAATTCACAAATTTATTGTTTTCAATGATCCATCCTTTGGTATCGTACAGGCGCATGGCCGGCGCGAGGTTGTCATGAAAATAATTGTTGGCAAAATAACAGCTGTCGGAAAATTGCGACCCCGATCCCATGCAACGAATCACAGAAGAATTTTCTCCACCAACATCGGGCTGCATTCCATAAAACTCACAATTAATTACATGAATAAAATCGCTTTGCTCAAAGTAAATCATGGCCGATCCTGTTTTTATAGCTTGATTGGTAAAAATCAATCCATCCAAAGTGATATATTTTTTGGCTGTGAAGGTCATGCAATATCCCAGTCCGCCATCAATAGTTACGGTGTCACCAGGATAAGACTTATAAGTAATATACGCTTTGGCCGTTCCCGAATTTGGCACAATTAAAGAGCTTAATTTATGTACACCCTTTCGAATTATTACAGTATCGCCTGGAGCAGTTAAAACGGCGGCGGCATTAATGGTTTGCAAGGGCAAAAGTATGGTTCCCGGATTGGAGTTGGAACCATTTGTTGCCACATACAAATTTTTAGAAAATGCAGCATTGCTGATCAATACAAAAAAAAGAATTTTAAATAGCGTCGAAGTATTTTTCATTAACATAGTTTTTATGAAGCGAAAATATCTCGCTTAATTAAATTTAAAGCATCCATATAGTACATGTCGAGTTATTTATTTTCAAGTGCTGTATTTATGATGAAAGGAGCTTCCTGCTTATTTAACGGCGATGCATAAATAAAGTAAGGGATCAATCCGAAAAGTTGGGGTGAAAACGCAAATTCGGGTCTACTTCTCTGTCGCTATATATCATTTTCTTCGCTATACCAATTTATTCTTTTGATAAAAAAGCTTCCTTAAAACTTTTACCCTTATTTATTCTCTTAATAAAACTCTCCAAATTTTCCTTATTATACCACTTGCTAACTTGATATTTAGCTGTCATATAGTTCATTCTAATTTCTGAATTAACTTTAAATGGTATCTAACTCCAATTCCACCAATAGAGTAGAATAATCCCAGGGAGATGTCTTTACCATACCAATGCCTAACAACAGTAATGTTTTGAAAGCCAAACACATCGATCGGTATTTTTTTGAAGCGATAACCATATTCAACCTGACCACGAATAAACTGCCTGTTATATTGGAATTTTCCGGGGTAAATTTCCGATTCCCAGTTAGTACCATTATATCGATAAACCAAATCTGCCCTTCTTGCTTGCTGAAAGCCCAATCCAAATTCCCATCCAACATAAAAAGGCCTCCAAACCTTATAGTTGCCGCCAATTGTTAGATTAAACTGAAAGGCTTGATCCACCAGCTGATTGTTGTGAAATCCAAACTCAATTCCTGCATATGTTCTATTGGCTTTTCGCACCCTAAAATTATAATCTGCACTTATAAAACTATAAGGATGAATAACGGAGTAAACCTTGTTTTCCAAACCAATCACGCCCTCGATACCTTTATTCTTGGTTTCCGAAACCCCCAATTCAAGACTCCATTTGGGATAAGAAACAGTTAATGAATCTTGTGCTTGTGCTGTTGATCCAAAAAGGAAACTTAAAAACACTGCTTTAATTGTTGTTTTCATAACTCAAGGTTGAAAATAATAGTAAAACAAATAGTTCATTTCATCTTCACTAGTAAAACCATATTTTACAGGACTTCCACCTTCATTTTTGTAGGTTACGATTGTTTTTAAGCCTTCACCCGGTTGTAAAATAAGTGGTGAGCTGGTAAAATAACCAACCGTTGCATGCTGGTAATCAAAACTTTCTAAGATGGTTTGTCCGTTATTTGGTCCACCAACAATTTGTACAGTAAAAGACTGACCTCTTCGATGATAATGTGGTGTCATGAGAATGATTTGAGTGGTTTTATCAAACAACTCTTGTGTGACGATAGTGGTGGTTGCATTTGGCGGAAGTGTGAAATCTTTGTTTCCAAGCACTCCGTTTTCGAGCACCTGTTGAACTTGATTTTTAGGAAATGTATACAAATTACAATAAACCTCTCCGAAACGAACTTTATCCGTTTTATTAAAGTAATGAGAATTGGTTAATAATTTCATGTTTGCAGGCATGCGTATAGCGTAACCAGCAGGCAATGAAAGGGCATAATCCGCGTTTTGCGATTCAAATAAAATGAAATCGCGGTTTACTTGCGATAATAAATTAAACGTGCCGTCCATGTTGTTTTGATCGATCATCAGATCTGGTTCCGGTAACGGAAAGTTATCTGTCGCAAATAGCGCGCTTAATACAAAATGGTGTGTTCCAGGTCTGCATAAACTACGGATCTTATTTACATAAATCTCTTCGCCATTATTTAAATCTTTTCGCAAGAAAATCTCTCGCTCAAAATTGGCAGGAATGGGAAATGGTTCAATATGTAACTGAATACCGCTATCTGCGGATAAGGTCGGTAGTCCTGCCCATTCGGGAATGGCACCGGGGTCATATTTAATGTCTTTAACACATGAACTAATTGTGGCGAGTATAACTAAGGTAAAAAGGATTGTTTTCATAATAACTGTTTTTAATGTGCGTTTAACAAAGAAGGATCAGCTACTACTCCTGTTTTTGGTGCACCAGCCGCAATCCATTGGCGAATAAACTCTAATTCATCAGACTTTAATAAATCTGCTCCTAATGGCATTTGATTCCCGAAATGATAGGTAGGGTGGGTATTCCAATTTGTTTTTGTGTAAAGAAAACTGCTGTCCGGATATCCAGGAACCACCAATCGCAAACCTGCGAGTTCTGCGTCATCGTTATGAGGAACAACATTGAACAACTTTTCGTAAACGCTGGTTCCCTCTAATGGCAAGCCATGTTGCAAATTACTAGTAGCTCCAACATTATGACAACTTGTACAATTATGATTGAAAATATGAATCTTCATATTCTCGAAACTCGCCAAGTTGGGGTCGACAACCTCCGTCACTCTTTTTTTTTTCTTGCAACTAATCGCAAAGGAAAAAGCAAGCAATGCAATTAATAAATAACCAACTGTCTTTTTCATGTTTTCTAAATTCAAATGCAAATTTAAATTAGGTTTGCAATGGCAATAGTATGGTGCCTGGATTGGAGTTGGAACCATCAGTGGCCACGTACAAATTCTTAGAAAATGCAGCGTTGCTGATCAAGACAAAAAAAATAATTTTATAGAGCGTGAAAGTATTTTTCATAATTGGGGTTGTATGAATCGACAATATATCGCCAGAATAAATTTAAAGCACACATATAGTAGATGTGGAGTTACTTATTTTCAAGTGCTGTATTTATGATGAAAGGAGCTTTCTGCTTATTTAACGGCGATGCATAAATAAAGTAAGGGATCAATCCGAAAAGTTGGGGTAGCTTATTTTATTTTCAGGTTATATCCAAGTGTTGCGTAGTATGGAATTAAAACATTTACAGTTGAAGTAATTGTTTTTAAATAGCCAATTCTAAAAATCAAATCGCTTTGTTTGAATGAGTAACCTGTTTGAACTCCAACATTCATTATACCTGCCGATAGGGGTTTATACCATCCGTCTTGCACGTTTGAATAGATACTTTGTTTGTATGTTTCCGAATGCTTGAAATGTGTTGACAAACCTAACTCTAAACCTATTTCTGTGGCCACAAACCATCTTGGTTTGTATATCCCATTTATTGCCTTCATGTCCAATCCAATTTGATTCAAAGTCACCAATTCAGATGCATACCGCTTATACTGTGCATTAAATGTTAGAATGGAATAAAAACTTTTTTTATAGTACAGTTGCCCACCCCATCCCACATTTGATTTAAAGTCATCAGCAACACTTTTACCAAAGGGAATTGAAAAACCTGCTTGCACAAAAACAGGGATTTTGAATGGTAGTTTATAGCTATAATTTACTCCTGCAATGGCGGAATACTCCCAACCTAAATTTACGCCTGCAATATGCTTGGTAGAGTCGCTTATACTTCGCCAATTATACGTTTGTGCAAATGCAAAATGCATAGTAAACGCAGTCGATAGTAAACTCAAAAAAAATTTATGTTTCATTTTAATGCGTTTAGGTAGGGTAATACAACAGGCAAAACATTGTTCCATTTAAAATAAATCATTTCGTGTCCGGTACCACTGATTTTAGCAATTTCATAAGAAGGGAAATAGGATGCTTCTTTCACAGCGAATGATTCGCCATAGGATTTGTTGTTTTCACCATAAATAAAAAGAACTTTTGTAGCGTAGGCGTTCAAATTGGTGGTGAAGTCAAATCCTTCGTTTTCAGATATATTCATCATTGCATTTAGCGAAACAGCACCGTTTCTCCAAAATGGTGAAGCACCTTCTATTCCTTCATTGTTACCTGTTACATAAGAAAATGGCGATTGAAGTCCCAATTTATAATCGAGAATGCTGTGTTCATTTCTTGATATAAATTGCTCCGAGTAAAGAACATCATTGGTGGCTTCTGCGAACAATTCCAATTTGCGACTCGTTGCTCCATAGTCATCAAGTAGCGTTTTACTTAGTCCACCAGGTTCGGCAAAAATTGCCCCTGCAATTCGTTCAGGATATTTGTTGATATAGGCTGATGTTAGCATTGCTCCCCACGAATGCCCAAGGAGAAATACTTTTTGACTTGGTGATGTGCGATAGTGTTCAATCACTGCCGCTAAATCGTCAAGATAGCTTTGGATAGTATAGTTGTCTTTGTTATGTCTTTGGGATAAACCGGTACCTCGTTGATCATAAAAAACAACGAAGTATCCTTCATTGGCAAGGCCTTTTGCATTCAAACCATTCCTGTAATCGGCACCAGGACCACCGTGCAAAAAAACAACCATGGCACTATCGCTATGACCAAAAGTTTCAGCGTGCAACAATGTTCCGTTTATTTTTATCGATGGTAATGTAGGGTCTTCATCCACTGTCTTTGGAACAAGATTGCCTGACTCATTATAGTCTTTTTGACAACCCGTCAGAAAAATGACAGTTACAAGCCAATAAATTATTTTATTCATATTTCAATTTGTTTTTCGGTAAACAATGGTAACGTATAGCAAAGATGGGATTAAAAAAAATTAATTCTTGTATTTCGCGTCCCTGTTGTTTTTACTGCAATACTCTCCACTTACAATTTAGGATTAACATCGTTCTTTGTTTTCATGTGTTTTTTATTCCGAGTGGAGTTTTCTGCGTATTTAACGGCAAAACAAATAACAAAGAAAGGCGCCAAAAGCGCCTTCCTTTGTTATTTTCTAAAACCACTACTCTATCACTAATTTCTCCACTTTCAATTGATCGTTCACCAATACATGAACAAAATACAATCCTGAAGAAAGATGAGATAAATTCATTTCTTCGTTGATTAATGTTGTTGCTGTGTAAGTGCGTTGTGCAACTTCAGCTCCTGTTACATTTAAAACTTTTAGAGTTACGTTGGATTGTTCTTGCATTTCCAACTTCACTCTTACCATTCCAGTGCTTGGATTTGGATATAGTGATAGTACGTTTACAACTGCCTCTTCAACATTGCTTACACCATTTGCATTTTCAGCTTTTAATACTTTACCACAAGCAGATAGCAACGTCCAAATTCCACCCATTCCTGCAAATAAAGTTGGTGTTTGATTTATTGTTGTAACATTGGCTTTATAAATATTACCATTAAAAGAAACTAAAGATCCTGCGCTATACTGCTTCAATGCACTATAAGGTAATACTGAACAACCATCAGTAAAATCAGAATAAACACTAACAGCAGCTGATAATGTGCTGGCACCTTCGTTATCAATGGCTTGTGCAGTGTATAAACTAACTCCGGCCTTAGCAGGGAAGGTCACAGTGTACGGACTTGAAGTTTTTTCACCAACCACAATGCCGTCTCTAAGAAATACTACTTTGCTTATATCGCCGTCTGCATCAAATGCACTTGCAGTTACAGTAATAGTTGCCGGTTTAATTAACGCTGTATTGGTTACCGGACTTGTAATTGATACTGTTGGTTTTAGATTTACCTGCGGGCAAATGTTCATTTGCCAAAATCCAGTGCTTGCCTGGGTAGCAGGATTAATATTCGTATTTGTTTTAAGACAAGTAGCAAATGACTTATTGGTAAATGGAATTGCAACTATATCCCCAGGAACATAGGTACGTGTGCTGCTCCACTCCCCGCCAGTACAAATATTTGACGGTGCTACAGATATATTAACGACAACAGATTGAGTTGATTTATTATTATTGTCGTATGCAACCGCTTGAATAAAATGGGCTCCTGGCGTAGCGCTCCAAACAAAGGTGTACGGAGCATTGAGCGAAACCGATTTCAATACATTATCAATTAAAAAATCAACTTCTATAATTGATCCATCAACATCAGCTGCATTTGCAGAAATTGTTACTGGCGCTCCAGCATTGTATTTTTTTCCAGCAACTGGATTCGTTACAGAAACTGTAGGAGGAGTATTTAAAGTAAGTGTAACAATTTGTGAACTACTCGTTGCTCCCTGATTGTCGGTCACCGTTGCCATAAAGCTGAATTGTCCGTTTGCTGAAGGAATCGCGATGGTATATGGACTTGTAGTTTTCTCCCCCACCTTAACACCATTTCTAAAAAACTCTACTTTGATAACATCACCATCTACATCACTAGCAGCAGCAGTTATACTTGATGGTAGAAAAACAGTACTATTGTTTACCGGACTTGTAATGGAAACCGATGGACGTATATTTACTCCTGGACAAGCGTTACCAACCTTCCAGAAAAGAGTGCTCGATTGCAAACTAAAATTCACATTAACATTTGGAGCAATACAGGTATATGAATAATTGTTCACTGAAACTACATCACCCACTTTATAATTTGTGCTTGCATTCCACGCCGGTGCTCCACAAATCACACCGTTGTTTACTGTAACATTTGCAGTACAGCTTCCAAATCCACCTTTATTATCATACGCAACCGCCTTAAGTAAATGACTGCCAGGTGTGGCTGTCCACACAAATGTATATGGCGCTTTAGTTGCTACTCCAATTTCAGTTTCACCATCATAAAAATGCACACTTGCAATTGTACCATCAAAATCACTTGGATTTGCAATTATTGTAATTGGCGCTCCTTTATTATATGTTTTTGTGGACGACGGATTAGTAATGCTAACTTGTGGAAATATATTTACTGTACCAGTAATTTTATAATATCCTAGCGAAGCATAATCAGTATAGCCAGCACCCGAAGCAATATTAGAATTTGAGCCAAAGCCTACTCCATTTATTCTTAAATCATAGTAACCTGCACCAAGCTTTTCCCTAATTTGTATATCTCGATTTGTTTGTGATGGTGTAGAATAACTTTTTACTATAATTCCATTTTGATTAATAAGATCCACAGCCAAATTCAAATTACTTGAAATGCCGCTTGTCGAAATTTTTAAATCAATCTCCCCTGAATTAGAAAGCGTAAATCGAAAAACATCTAAATCAGACGAGCTTCCTATAACTCCAGAATTTAAATTTTCTACAACATCACTATTAGTCAAAGGTAAATTAATGCTTGAAACATTAAGATCTTCATCCAGCCTGTATCCGATTTTTGATGCAATAATAGCAATATCATCTTCTGTATTAGTTGCACCAAGATACTCTCCTTTACTCCATTGTGTAACTTTACCACCAGCAGAATACCCCATTATTGGAGCCCAAGCTGATGTCCCATTATAGTATTCTAGTTTACCTGCATTAAATGTTTTAAGACCATCGTGATCCAATCCGAAAGTGTGTCCTATTTCATGCGAACACGTCTCGGCCATTTGAACAGCATTTTCTCTATTAATAACCCAACAAGGATACTGCCTAAGGCCTCCAAATGAACCAACCTGCGCAATTCCTCCAGAATTTGGAGGTACAGCATCTCCGGTTTCAGTAATAATACATCTCTGTCTATTTGACACAGAATAACTATTAAAAACTGCTTCACTAGTTGTTATGTTGATATTGAAAGGACGAAAGTCTTCACTAACGATTTCCCAAGCCTCTAATATCCATCCATCGCTTAACCCCTTGATAGGAAGAGCTACTATCGTTTTAGAAACAGGTGAAATTCCTGTCACCGTTTCACCATTAAAGTCAAGTAATGCACAGTACTTTGCACCAGGTAAACTTTGCAAATTAAAAACGTCTACTGTTGCTTCTGTTTTAAAAGTTTGAGTTTTTACAGCTTGCTTTGGCATATCTTTCCCTCTTTCATAGCCAATACATATAAGAGAATTAATATCTACTTCCTGAACAAATACCTGACCTTGAACGGTAGTATACTTAAATGCTTTTTTTTCATCTATTAAAATCGAATGCCCTGATACTTCTCCTGATTTTACTGTTAAAGAAAACGTGTTGAAATTTTTTCCAGCAATATTACCAATGAAAATCTGTTCATTTTTATCATTTTTGCTCATTGTAACTGTGCCTTGTAAACTTTTGCCGTGTGCCACAGGAAGCAATATTGCCGTGCCATTTCCATCGCCTGTTTTATTGCTTTGTGAAAGCAGATTTGTGAAAGACTGAGTGCTTCCCACGGCATACTGTTGCTGATCAATTTGCGCCTGCAAATTAATGCTGAAGGTAAACGCCGCAAAAAGCACCAGCGTTTGAAACCTTCGTTTAAAAAAATGATTTTTTGATTTCATACATTATAGTTTTGATTAAGTTGAAACCAAAAATGTATTTTATTTGAAACGATCAACCAGTTAAGTATTTAAAGGAACGTTTCCCTTGGTAAGCGGAGAGGATGAATTATTCAACGGAAAAGATTTAAAACAAAGAAAGGCGCCATAAGCGCCTTTCTTCACATTAAACTAAACCTACTATTCTATAACTAATTTTTCAACTCTCAATTGATCGTTCACCAACACATGAACAAAATACAATCCTGAAGAAAGATGCGATAAATTCATTTCTTCGTTGATTAAACTTGTTGCTGTGTAATTGCGTTGTGCAACTTCAGCTCCAGTTACATTTATAACTTTTAGAGTTACGTTGGATTGTTCTTGCATTTCCAACTTCACCATTACCATTCCATTGCTTGGATTAGGATACAACGACAACACGTTAGAAACTGTTTCAACTACTGCGCTAATTTCTGCAGCGTCTGTTTTAAACGAAGCACCACAAGTACCAACTAAAATCCATGGTTTACCAACTTCAGTGTAAAAAATTGGAGTTTGATTTTGTGTTGCAACATTGGCTTTGTAAATATTACCATTTAAGGAAATCAAAGATCCTGCTGGATAATACTTATATGCATCATAAGGGAACGCTGTGCATCCATCAGTAAAATTAGAATAGAGATATACATAATCAGATCTTCCGCTGCGCCCTTCGTTATCAATGGCTACCGCGTAATAAAAACTTACACCCGCTTTTGCTGGAAAAGTCACCGTGTACGGACTAGATGTTTTTTCTGCCACCACAAGGCCGTCTCGGTAAAACACAACTTTACTAATGTCTCCGTCAGCATCGCTAGCACTAGCCGTTAATGTAGTGGTTGATGGTTTGAAATATGATGTGTTTGTAAGCGGACTTGTAATTACCGCCGTTGGCGCTTGATTTACTTGAGCACAAGCATTACCCACTTTCCAAAATCCAATGCTTGCCTGAGTACTTGGATTAACATTGAAGTTGTTTGCTATGCACGTATAGTAAAAATTATTGTTTGAAATTACATCTCCTGGCAAATAAGATGTAGTAGCATTCCATGCAGGTGCAGAGCAATTAAATAAAGCATTGGCTGAAATATTTACGATGGCCGATTGTGTTGATTTGTTTTTATCATCATAAGCAACAGCTTTAATCGCATGAGTACCAGGTGTAGCTTTCCAAACAAAAGTATAGGGCGCCTTGAGAACAACTCCTACCAATTGATTATCAACTAAAAAATCAACCTCTAAAATTGAACCGTCAACATCAGCTGCATTTGCTGAAATTGTTATAAGTGCTCCCGTATTGTATTTTTTATTGGCAACAGGATTGGTAATAGAAACAGTTGGAGGCTTATTGTAATCAACTGTCACCCAAGAGTAACTCACACCTCCTTCATTATCGGTCGCCTTTGCAACAAAGTCGAATTGACCCGAAGAAATAGGAAATGAAATATTGTACGGACTAGAAGTTCTCTCTCCGCATTTATTGCCATTGGCAAAAAACTCAACTTTGCTTACATCTCCATCAACATCGCTTGTAGTGGCAGTAATAAATGCTGTGTCTGTGCGAAAAACAGTGCTGTTGTTTAGCGGACTAGTAATGGACACTTTTGGAAGAATATTTACTCCAGGACAAGCGTTACCACCCTTCCAGTAATTTGCACTGGATTGTGAACTAAAATTCACGTTAACATTTGGTGCAATACAGGTAAATAAATAATTGTTCAACGAAACTACATCGCCCACTTTGTAATTTGTGGTAGCATTCCAAGCTGGCGCTCCGCACATCACTCCACTATTCACTGTAACATTTACATAACTCAGTCCAAATGCTCCTTTATTATCAAACGCAACCGCCTTCAAAGCATGAGTCCCACCCACGGCCTTCCACACGCAGGTGTATGGCGCTTTAGTTGCAACACCAATTTCGGTTTCATAATCATAAAAATGTACGCTGGAAATTGTACCATCAACATCACTAGGAACGGCAACCATTGTTATAGGTGCGTCTCTATTGTATATTTTAGTTTTTACCGGATTAGTTAACACCACTGTCGGACTTACATTATTTAAAGGCGCCGGATTTACAACAAATTGAGCTATTGCTGTATCCATTCCCCCTAAATTATCATATGCTTCTATTGTAATAGTGTGTATCCCTGCGCTCACATCAGTATAATTGAATTCATGAGGAGTGATCACACTTGTAGCTAATAATTTTGTTCCTTCCCAATACTCCACTTTAGAAACACTTCCATCCACATCAAGAGTATTTGTTCGAATAAATATATTTCCTGGAGCAATAAAATTTGTGCTGCTTGCTATTGATTTAACAGAAACATTCGGTGGCGTGTTTCCTACTTTAGAAATGTAGTAGAACGGCATGCGAAAACCAGTGCCTTCATTTGGCCTTGCCGTTGCAGTGTGATTGGAATACTCAGCGCCAACCACCACAATTTCCCCTTCAATGGTTACACTTCTTCCCAAGCCTCTAACTTCAGTACCCGCTACGTTTCCTGCGTACATATAGTTGATGTAGTCCCAATTTTTTCCATAGAAAAAAGCTTTACCCTCCTCTTGACGAAAACTAATTGCAGAACCATAACTGTATGGAGCTCCTACTACTGCCCTCTCTATACCAATAGCTACAGAATGACCGAAATCACCATAGTAAGTTGGCGTAACAGTCGAATATCCTGGTGGAAGAAGCGTTTTAGTAAATACTAATTTATCCCCTACAATGCTTAAAATAGCTGCCTTTTGTATAGTACCTGGATCACCAACAATAATTTTGTCTTTGTAAATTTCCACGTCCCATCCAAATTTTGAATAGTTAATACCAGTAGATGCATTGTAAGCAGCAGGTCCATTCCAAGTTGCAAAATCAGGCGAATAAGAATCTATCAAATTCCAAACACCATTTGTTTGCTTGTACAATAATATTTTTTTTGCACCAGTGGCTCCTACTACTAAATAATCACCGTACATTGCCACTGCACAACCAAAAAGATTGTCAACAGGTAAAGTACTCGGTTGTATTTTTTGGGTTCTTGTCCAACCACTTGCGTTTTGCTTCCACAATTCAATATATCCTCGTGTATTGCTGGCTGCGTTTGGGTTAGAGGGCGCTCCAACAACCATCCAATCACCATATATATCCAAGCTCGATCCATATCTATCATATGTGTTGCTGCTAAGAGGTTTTAAGATTGTATTAAAATCTTTTTGAGGAACACCATTAACATTTTTTGATAAATACACAGAGTTATCCAACAAAGTCCCAGCAGCTACCCAATCTTGATTCATCGCTAAAGCATGACCAAATCCAAAAGTAGGATATTCATGTGGTATCGGTGTGGTTGCCTGAAACAGAAAAAAACCACCTTTATAAACATTAATATGATCGTTAAATTCAGTTCCTAAGATGGTGTACCCATTGAATTCAGCAGAGGAAAATCCAAATTCATGTGCTATCGAACTTGAATTTGTAAAATTTAATGGTGTTGCTGCGTAGCGGTTTTGCGCATTAAGAGACACAGCAGCACCAACCAATAGGGCAAATGCGGTGGTAATGGTTTTTTTCATACTTATTAATTTTAGTTCAGATAATTCAGGAAACTAAAATCATATTAATAAGAATGCACAAAACAATTATGTATTATTAGGAAGGATTCCGCGGGCATGCGGCGAATTTCATTTATTAAACGGAAAAAAATGTGCCCCAAAAAAGGTAGAGCCGAATTGCATTCGGCTAACCAAATGCCAGCATACTGTTAGACGGATGCGATCCGTCTCTACCTCCGCCTAAGAAAACGCAGCATGTGCATGATCAAATAACCATATAAAAAAAACACTTATCACAATTGAAAAGCCTGCAAAAATTCTTCTTTTTTTCTGCGGGATACATCTAGCTCAGCGCCATCCAGCAAAGTCACAGTACCTCCATCTCCTTTGGTGTATTTTTTTATGTAAGATACGTTGATGATGTGCGACTTATGAATTCGGAAAAACTTTTTGCGCGGCAGTAAACTTTCAAAATCTTTTAGCGTTTTCGACACCAAATGTTTCTCTCCGTTTTTCATAAAAACATAAGTGTAATTCACATCCGATTGGCATCGAACGATATCGTTTACAATTACAAATAAGTAGCCATCGCGCAAGGGCAGTATGATTTGCTCAATTTCTTCTTTGTTTACGTTTTCAATAAAATGATCAATTTTATTTACCATTTGACCTTTGCTGGAGAGCTCCACGCGCTCCACTGCCGACATCAACTCCTCGGGATCAATAGGTTTTAGCAGGTAATCGAGCGCCGCATAACGAAGCGCTTTAATTGCATAGTTTTCGTGAGCAGTAACAAAAATGACTTCGAAATTTTTTTTACTGCATTTTTCTAAAAAAGAAAATCCGTTTTGAACCGGCATGTTGACATCTAAAAAAACCACATCAATATCTTCTTTCTCTGTGGCCTGCAATGCTTCGTCCACAGAAGCGCACAGAGCAACAACCTTAATATTGGTGCAATAAAAAGCCAGTGTGGTTTTTAGCACTATTCGGCCATCTTCTTCATCGTCAACAATAATTGCTTTTAGTGCTTTGTTCATATTTCAAAAGTTAAAAGTACGTGCGTTCCAACAGCTTGAGGGATCTCCACAAACTCAATAGAAAAAATTTTACCCAACTGATTGCTCAGCAGCGTCAATCGTTCGTTTAACAGCTGCAATCCTTTGGATTGATGTTTTGTGTTCTTTTTAAGTTCCATCGATTTCTTTCTTCCAATGCCATTGTCGTTAATGCAGATAATCAAATTGCGTTCATTGACAGCCAATTTCAATTCTAATTTTTTCTCAGTACTCAAAGGCATTAATCCGTGCCAAATGGCGTTTTCAATTAAGGGTTGCAATACAAAAGTGGGCACTTTAATGGATTCAGTATCAACAGCGCCTACCATAGATATGGCATAAGTGAAAGAAGAGCCCAAACGCATTTGCTCCAATTCCAAATACATTTTTAAATTTTGAAGTTCGTCGCTTAACACTACAAAATCCCTATCAGAGTTTTCTAAATTCTGACGAATCAATTTGGAGAACAAGAGCAAAAATTTTGAAGCTTCTTCCTTTTTGTCCTGAATGATTTTACTCTGTATCGAATTTAATGCATTGAAAATAAAATGCGGATTCATTTGCTGCTTCAGCTCCGATATGCGCAGCGTAGCATTTGCCTTTCGGGCTGTGAGCAACTCGGTTAACACCTCATTTTTTTCGAGATAACTATCGCGAATCGATTCAGCAATACCAATGGATACAAATATAAATTGCACTACAATTCCAATGTTAAGGGAATACACCGTAAAAACATTTGAAACAACCCAGCCATACTTTTCTCCAAATGACACAAACGTCGAGGCATTAAAAACAACAAACGATAATAAAAACCAACGAAACTTAGCATACTGTCCTTTACATACAATGAGTCCGAGCACAAAACACAATTGAAAAAAAACAAAATCTATGGAATAAAAAAGGAGCGTTTGGTCAACAAAAAATTGCGTCACAAAGAGCGCAAGAGTTAAGGGAATACAAACGCGAAATATTTTGCTCAACAACTTATGCCTCAACTTCAACTGCAAAAAGCTATTGCAAAACAAAAACAAGAAAACGACACTCAACGACAAGCTAGCTCCATCAATGTAAGGATTCAACATTGGATAACTTGGCCACAAAAACTGAAATCCCATGCCATTGCTGGCCACAAGAAAAAGCAACAAACTAAATCCGAACAATATATAATACAAATAATGCCAGTTTTTTAACAAAAAAAAGTATATCAAATTGTAAATCAAAATAAGCAACATCAATCCATAAAATACGCCCAAAAGAAGATACTCTTTTAAGCTGTACTCCATAAAATTTTGTGAAGTACGAATAACTGGCTTAAGTAAATTATTTCTGCTCGATTTAACTTTTAAATACACCACAGCACTGTCGCCTAGCTGAAAATTTAAATTAAATCCGGGATTCTTATGCTGAACACTGCGCTCTTCAAAGGGCCGCGCAAAACCATTGCATTCACTTTCAAATGCTGCTGTGTTAACCGACACAAAACAACACACATCATCAGTATCAAAATCGTACAATTCAATTCGAAAACTTTTATTGCGGGTAGAATTTTTCACCTTAAACAACAGCCAATATGTTGATGCAGGTCGCTCAATAAAGAAATTTCTTTTGCTACCTCTGGTAAAAAGAGAATCAGTGCTTTTAAGCACACTTTCAAAACTTAACGAGGCATTTGAATCTTCGTAAATTGAGATATTACTTTGGTAAACAAAAAAATCCTTGTCGGTTTTTAATTCAATGTTTGCTGGAATGGTGCTTTTCCCAAAAGCACTAATCCCCATCAAAAAAATCAATATCCACAGCACATTCTTCATTACAACCAATTGTTACGATCAAAAAAACATGCGCACTACATCTCTGCAGTCCGCATGTAATCGCGCTCAAAATTACTCTACAACCATTTTATTCATTTCTACTCCATCACCACTTTTGTAATGTGCACCACAGCACATTTACCACCCACAGTACCGCATCCAGTGCCACTCTCACCGCTGCCATTTGCCTTGATTCGGAAACTGGCAACCGTTTTAATATCCAAACCTGAAGCAGTTTTATTGATTACATACTCAAAAGTTTTGTAGCCTGAAACGGGTGCAGCTCGCCAAAAACCATAGTCTCCTGCATAATTTAAATTCGCACCGTTTTGTACATAGGACATAATCCCTGGACTAGTTTTTGGCGGATTTTCAACATAAGCCGTGAAGGTTACTTTTGTCACGGTTGACATATCTTTCAAGGCTGCATACTGCAAAATAATTCCTATGCCCGGATCATTTACATCCCACAAATTACCTGTTGCTACCACGCCCGCTTTCCCGGTGTCGGCCGAAAGCACAGCATTGAAGCCTGTAAACGCGCCCAATTGCAAAGAACCACTCGTTTGATTTAAATTTACCTTTCCATTCTCAATTGGAAAATCCCATTGAGCCAAAATCCCTGGCGCTGGTTTGCTAAAGGTAATGCTGTCAACATTTGTTATTGCTTGCTTATAAACACTTCCTGTTTTAAGATGCACACTCAATGTATCTTGTGCCATTGCACTAAAGAGTAAAAAAGTAAATCCTGTGAATACTATGCTTGCTTTCATGTTGATTACATTTTAGATATGATAATTTTTCTCGTTTCTATATTTTGTTCGCAACGAACGCTAAAAAAATAAAGTCCATCTGGAATTTGTGACACATTAATTTTGCCTTTTTGCAATCCTACATAACTTTCCATTGTCTGCTGAAACAAGACTTGCCCCTGCAAATTAAAAATAGACAGATTCACCTGACTGCCTTCGGCGCTGAAAAACTCAAAACTCAATTCATTACTCACGGGATTTGGATACGAAATCAAAGTATTTACTTTCGAACTCTCTATGGCTGATATTGATGTTTGATAATTTTTAAAACTCAAATACCGAAGGCCACTCAATGTATAGGATTGAGTGGCTGCAACGGTTTTATTCACTTGCAAGTCACTATTAAGGAAAGTGAGGTTGCGAAGTGAGGCTATATCAAAATCTACTTGCGTTCCGTCGTTCTTTTTTAAGTACATAGTACTTTGCGCATTAAGTCCAAAACCAATTCCAAATAAAAGAACTGAAATCAATGTCACCTTTTTACCTTTCATCATTTTAGTCCTTTTAATTTTTCATTAATGCTTCAATGCCATTGGCGAAATAAACAAAGTGAGGTTTCTTAAACATTTCAATGAAATATCTTTATACTATTAAAGCACAATAAAAAAATTCAAACTTGTTTACCATCGAAAAAAAAACATAACACTATAGCTCATGGAAAGGTAATGAGGCTTTTGAAAATAGCGTTTTGTATTTTGTTCAAATGCTTTAAGATTTTATCCACCCCCTTTTGATACAAACTTTCATTACTGCATCTGAGGCTCTGGAAACTTGGGTTTATATGCATCCATGAATACTCCTCAAGAATTTTGATATTCGAAATAGCAAGACCAATGTGTTTTAACACAAAATTGCCATCTGGTCAAAATCTTATGTCTTTTGAACAATTTTTCACATACGGTTTTGCAGTCCAGCCCATACCTTTCGCCACAGAAAAAGCATATTTTTTTAAGGAGGATATAAAATTTTAATATAAATTTTTAGTGGGCATGATACATAAATTCAAAATTCTGTTTTTCCTTTTACTTCTTTCATCCTACATAAATCCATTAAAGAGTCAATGTAAGGCAATGCCACCTAAGCCCATTTGCAATGGACAAATCCTCACTAGTGGCACTACCGTTTTACCGAATACCACTTACTATGCTGACGGCGGAACCATTCATTCTGTTAATTTAAATGGCGGAACTATAATTATTTGTTCAGGAACAACAACCTTTTCAGGGAATTTTAACTCAGGTGCTATTTACATTAAAAAAGGTGCAATATTTAACACAAACATCAATGTTATTGGCACAGGCTGCTCAATATATAATTATGGCCGTTCAAATTTCACTGCCGGATTATTTATCAATACTGCCATTGATGTGATGAACGCAATTGGAGGAACCATTACGGTAAATGGAAATATCGGAGGCAATGGCTGCAGTTTAATTAATTATGGTTCTGTTACTGGCACCGGACAACTGGGAGATTGGCAAAATAGCGGCGGAGTTTGTCAGGGTAACGGTGCGTCAATTGCCGTAAGTAGTGTTTTATGGCATTCTCTCACCAATTGGATTCAAACCCCTGTAGGTTCTTCTTGCTTAAGTTATTCCTCAACAGCACTTTCAAACAACAATCATTCTGTAAGTGATGATTCAGGAACAAATATTTGTCAGAAGGCAAGCGCGAGTAATGAGGTTGGAAATGGAAGTTGGGGAAATGCCTCTGTCAATACAAATTGCTCATCTTGCCCATCTCCTCCTTGTGACCCAACAGATACTGTATTGGCCGCTTTCATTCCATCCTTTTGCACCAATAACGGCACTCTTGATTTAAGCAATTACGCCAATGCTGCAGCACCTGGTTCATGGTCAATAGTGAATGGACCAGTCGAGGGAAACAGTGCTCAAATCGCGGCAAATGGTTTTACTTTAAATATCAATAATACTGCAGGAGGATTATACACGATTCAACACACTTTAGTTGATCCAGGAATTGGCTGTCCGGACAATTCAAAAAGAACCATCAAAATATTCTCTTTGCCCGCTGTTTCATTAAACCTAAGCGATTCGTTGATGTGTTTAAACGAAAGTCCTGTTGCAATAACCCAGGGCACTCCAAGTCTTGGGAACTACGAAGGAACTGGACTACAAAATGGAAATATTTTTTCACCAGCAAATGCGGGGCAAGGTACGCACACAATTACTTACACTTATACCGATGAAAATTCATGTTCCAATAATGCTGCAGCAAAAATATCGGTTTTTAATCCCGATTTAGTTAAGTTTAATCTACCTGATTCACTCTTGTGCATCAATGATGGCGCTACTGCCTTAACAGGAGGAATACCGCAATCGGGCAATTATAACGGCTTAGGAGTTGTACAAAATATTTTCTCACCAGATATTGCTGGAGTTGGCACACACACTATAACATACGCGTACAATTTCAACGATGCGTGTATCGTCGAGGCAACCGATAAAATCACCGTTCTTGCAAAACCGGCGGTAACATTTAATCTCAGCGACAAAATGATGTGTGTAAATGAAAACCCCTTGAAAATTGGCGTATTTTCTCCGGCTGGAGGAATACTCAGTGGCAATGGAGTTAGTAATGGAAACTTTAATCCCAGCCTTGCCAATCTAGGAACTCATTCCATTAAGTACTTTTATAGTGATGTGCAAGGATGCAAAGATTCGGTCATTCAATTGATGGAAGTGAACGCAGTGCCGATAGTTACTTTTAATTTGGTGAACGATATAATTTGCAGCAACAACAAAGCAATAACAATTTCTGGAGTTAGTCCCTTGGACGGAAAATTCACAGGTTCAGGTGTTGTAGGCAATAAGTTTGATCCCAGTATTTTACCTCTTGGCACAAAAACAATTACTTATGTGTACATTGATGATAAAGGATGTGCCGGCACTGCAACAGATAACATCACCGTAAACCAAGCTCCGATGGTTGCTATCAACGACATTTCCATTTGCGAAAATCAGTGGACCACATTTGATGCAGGCGCAGGTTATACAACTTACCAATGGTCGGGTTTAGGCACTGGAAACCAACAAGAATTACAAGCTGCTAGCGCTGGGAAATACACAGTAACAGTAAGCAATCAGTTCAATTGCACTGCTTCTGATTCGGCAGTATTAACGGTTAATTTGAAACCAACTCCTGATTTAGGTGATGACATGGAAATATGCGAAGGAGATGCTATTACCTTAGATCCTAAAACTAAAAACAATTTGCATTACAGCTGGACACCCGCAGGCACGGCCTCCACGTTTAACACCACCACAGGAGGAAAATACAAAGTAAACGTAAGCGATGATATTGGTTGTACAGGAAGTGATAGCATTGCCGTTCTTGCGCATCCACTGCCTTTCGCTATTGCAAGTAACGATAGCTTGATGTGTAATAACGAATTTGATCATCTTACATTAAGTGTACAGTATACCGGTTCCAAAAGTACTGAATGGAGTACTTCCACTTTCAATACAGACTCTATTGTAATTTATCAAACAGGAAATTATTGGGTAAAAGTCACCGACTCAAATTCCTGCACTAATCAACAAAATATTTTGATTTCAGAATTTTGTAAAGATGTTACCATTGATTATCCAAATGTAATTACTCCGAATGGTGACAACCTAAATGATTTCTTTTACCCCAAAAACGTGAACAACGACAATGAATTAGAAATACTGGCCAATATTGATTTTTTTGATTTTGAAGTTTACGATCGATGGGGATCTCTACTTTTTCATACGTACAACTCAATTCCAAAATGGGACGGAACCTACAAGGGACAATTAGTTTCATCAGGAACCTACTATTGGACTCTTTCCTATAAAAACAAAGCAAATAAAATGTACCAGATAGCTGACTACATCACCGTGATATATTAATCCAATAAAAGTCACCACTATTTGAATAAATAATTTAGAGATTTGAACAAAATATTTACTGTTTTTTAATGCGACAGAACCGCACCAGCTCAGTATCATTAACTTTTTTGGTTCAAAAAATGGAATATCAAGCTCAAACAAAAACATCACTTTACTGAAATTTAGTGCGTCAACTTTTTGAAGCGCTATGAGTTTTAGAAAAAAAAGAGTGATTTTAAGTTATTGCGACAGCGCCTCGGCGAGTGGTAAAAACACATCAATTATATCTAAACAACGCTTGCCAATTGATCTCCCATATGAAGGTAAGTTTCAATATTATTCTTTGTATTTAGCAACAAATCGGCATCAATTTTAAAATGCTTCGAATCAAAAATCAAAACAACAGTTGATCCACCAAAAGCAAAATACCCCATTTCTTGACCCTTTTCAACCAAAGTGTTAGCTTCAAAGGTTGTATTAAGACTGCCCACCATGGTAGCACCTACTGGGATCACAAGTATTTCGCCATAACCATCGGTAGTTAAGGTGCAAATCTCTTTTTTGTTTTTACAAAAAACCTTTGTGAAGTTATTCTGCAAAGCTATTGGTGACACAGAATAATAGGAACCTTCTATTTTTTTTGATTCAGAGGCAATTCCCTTAAAGGGAAAATGATATCTATGATAATCGTTAGGCGCTAAGCGCACAATGATCATTGAAGAATTTTCATGTTTCGTCAGCAGCGCATCATCATTCAAAAATGCTTTGAGCGTAAATTCATTCCCTTTAACGTAAAAGCTATTTACTTCTGAAACTTTTTCAAATGCCAATACTCTACCATCTCCAGCCGACACCAATCCCTCTCCAATTTTACGAGCGCCTGCTTTTAACTCACGATAAAAGAAATCATTGAAAGACTGAAACTCATTCACACTCTTTTTAGATTCCGACATGTCGATATTTAAGGAGTCTACAAAAGCAGGGATACGCTCAACAGACTTCTTGGTACTCATCATCTTACCATATCTTTTTGTGATGGCCTTTTGCTTTGCAATAGGCAAAACGGCAAGTTTACCAAAGGTACTTCCGTATAAAAACTTTAACAATCCTTCAGCAGGAGGACGCTCTACTTCTATCTTTCCAGTGGCCCTAGCGATGTATTTTATGTCCATAAATCCAATATTTAGCTGCGCAAGAATACTGTACTTAGGCAGCGTTACCAAAAATACGAAATACTCACAAATAGCTTCACATTGGTTACAGAAAACTTGATGAGTAAATTACATTTCGAGATAGGAAACATTTTTCTAAGATTATTTTTATGCTTTTGAAAGCCAAGCCAGACAAGGATTACAGAATGGGTATATACCTAATATTGTACCTAAAAAGAAAAAGCCTCTGTAAATCACTCATTTACAGAGGCTTTCGACTTTAATGTCGGTCCGGACGGGACTCGAACGACCCTCTGAACCTCTTTATTATCAATGCTTTGCAAAACCAAAAACCGCACCTCCACCTCACCTCCACCTACTTTTCGGCTCCAATACAGAATGAACTAATTTGCTCTCGTTTGCTAAAGGTAATAAAAAGACAAAGCACTATTTCAAGTATTTGTTTTTATCTCGATTTAGTTTGATTCTCATTATTTTAAAGAACAAAGCTACTCTTTTATTTATTATTGCTTTTTAATGCCTCAGAACCTAGGAAAGTAACTAAAATCATTTTAACGAGGGTTAAATTTAAACCCTTTGTTTGATTTTGCGTCTATATGGTGTATATTTGGTTAAATTAGATGATTGTTATGTTTGATTATTTAGATGCAAAACAGGAGTCGGAACGAATCATTCACGTGGTTTCAGAAATTCTAATTGAAGAAAAGAAGAAGCACGAAACTAACGCTAAGAATGGCAATAACAACAACACTCGACCTCTTATTTCCGTTGTAGACAAAAATGTTTAAAAAACATTTCATTATTATTGCTGGTCCAAATGGAGCAGGAAAATCAACATCAAGCAAAGGAATATTAAAAGAGTATCAAATCGAAGCCTTCGATTGGGATAAACATTTTGAAAATTATTGGAAATCGTTTTCCTATGATTCAAATCCAACTTTAATTCACGGCATTTCAGACAGGGTAACCAGTGAATTTGAAGAACATCTTAACACAGCATTTAACCAAGCAAAAAATGTTGCCTACGAAACTAATTTTCACACCGATTTTCATTTTACTAGAAACACCAAAGCAAAGACATTAGGCTACCGAACTTCTCTTATTTTCTTTCTCATCAGTTCTCCTGATATTTGCGAGCATAGAGTTGCCATGAGAGTGAGTCAAGGCGGACATTATGTTGACCGAGCAACAATTGATTATCGATTTAACAAAGGTTTAGAAAACTTAAATAAAGCCGTTCTTGAATTTGATGCTGTTTTGATATTAGACTCCTCAAAAGACTTTCAAATTGAAGTAGCTGCCATGATTACCGATGGAAAAGTAATTACAATATCTAATAATTTCCCAAAAGAACTCAAATCAAGACTTTCCAATATTTATTTTTAATTGCGCTCAAATAGGAAACCCTTCCTCAATAGCACTCCTCAAACTCTCCACATCAGCTATTCTATAAGAAAACACTCCTTTATTTTTTAACTAATTCAGTCCACTTTTTGCTGACGATTTACAACCATCTATTTTACTTATCATTCCTGCCCGAAGTGGATTCAGTTCAACACAGCGTATCGCTTCATATAAATAATCGTTATCTGA